>ENA-USUG01001255-USUG01001255.1-human-gut-metagenome-genome-assembly--contig:-NODE-1255-length-43385-cov-13.784405_pt1 | contig 43385 bp, 40 predicted proteins | sample MGYA00250059_ERZ773394 | MGnify/ENA primary metagenome ERZ773394 (study PRJEB29103, sample SAMN06111957) | human gut metagenome | biome: human gut; feature: ankylosing spondylitis patient; material... | reverse complement strand
AAAATTGCGAATATTATTCGCATAATCGCCTTTTTTGAATGTATAACTGCTTTCAAACTTATTTGAGATTACTTTTATTTCATTCAATTTATATATGTAATATTTATCAGGATAGCGCAACCAAAGGTACGTTCAAATGGCATTCTCATGCTGATAATGCTGAACTGCGCCATTTCCATACATTTCAAGAAGGAAATTCGACTTTCGTTTAAAAGCATCAATACGCTCATACACTTCCCTCTTTTTATCAAAAAAGTGCAATAAACATAGCTCTTACATCTTCTTGTGTTTTTTCAGCAAACCCAGTAATCATTCCAACTGGATAATAATTAGCTGCATTCAAAAGAGCTGCCGCTTTTGACAAGGACTTTGTAAGCACTGCAGCAAAATCATCTGCATTACATCCCTATTTACCTGAAAGCATTTCACCATTTACCATTTATACTTTTCATCCAGCCACCATTTTTACACAAAACACTTCTTGTATTCGGCAACGGCCTATTTCAGTCGAACCTTGTTAAACATTTTATCCTCCTTCGTTACTTGCTATCTTCTTTCTGAATATGCCTTTTTGCCTTCGTATCCAAAGTTACCAGATCAATTCGTGCAAGTTCATGCAAATGCATCAAGCCTCTGCACGAATTTCATAATTGATCATATTTGTCACTTTTTCCCTTTGCTTTATCGACCGGATACTTTGCTTCATTTTGAGTCATTTTCATATTAATAATCTCATCTGCATCCAATCCAAGCTTATCCAACAAATTTTGACAATAGACCATTACATCTGCAAGCTCCTCTTTCACATGCTGCAAATCATATTCTTCATCGGACCACTGAAAACACTCCAATAGTTCTGCTGCTTCAATTACAATTGACTTTGCCAAATTTGATGGCGAATGGAACTGATCCCAATCCCGATCTTCTGTAAACTTCCGAATTCTTTCTATTGTTTCTTTTGTCATCTTACATTTTCCTCCGTGTTCATTTCGTTTTTATCATCTATTCAAGATAAATTTTACAATTAGCCAAGCTTTCTTTCAAACGTATATATGCCTCATACGTAGGCGTCGTTCCCTCAAGGAAACCACTTTGATAAGCGTCACTCCTTTTAATGTCATTACGATTCAAAATATAACTTAAGTTTTCTACTGTAATTCCATTACAATTCCTTACAATGTATATTCCGTCATTTCGATCATACTCATCTAACAACTCAGGATAATGTGTTGTAAAAATCAAAGTCCCCCCATTTTTGTTAAAGCGGCTGTCCATAAAGAAACGAACCAAAGTTGTCACTATTTCTTTATTGAAATGATTTTCAATCTCATCCACCAGAAGATATCCACCTGATTGAAGTACTTCTTTTACCATTGAAAATGTAATAATACCCTTAATTGTACCAGAGGACAAATATTGTTCAAGGTCCACTGCATTATTTAAAATAATTTCTTCTTCATTTTTAAACTTCAAATGAATAAAAATTTTTCCCTCTACTTGCTCAAAACATAGTTTCTCAATTGTAGGATCAAGAAAAGCAATCACTTCTAGCGGAATATCCTCCGTAAATGGTAGTATATTTATATTTGTGTAAGAAAGCAAACTGAATACTTCTACTGTATCATTTACCTTTTTGTTATGTGCAATAATAAAACTAACATCATCTGGCAGATATATCTCATCCTGATTGCGAATTGCTGTTGATTTCATCCCTGCAAAGTCTGTCAAATATTTCTTTGATCTAACGCTGCCAATTGGCTTCTCCCACAATCTTTCAGATATTATTGAATAAATATATTCTCCTGTCTTAGATTTCTTTGCTGTGATTTCAGTCTCCAGACAGCAAACATACTTACGTTTGTCATAAAAGTATGTGCAAATTGTAGCTTTTTTTGCTCCTCCAAGGATGCTCTTAGTTTCCGCATGATTGATAGGCTCATTTTTTATAATGCTTAATGCTAAGTTGACTACTTTAAGTACAGATGTTTTTCCAGATGCATTAATACCAATAAAGGCACATGCTGAATGAAGATAATAATTTTCAATCATATTATATAAATTATTCTTATCATCTTCACTCACACGCTGCTGTGCATAAAAACAAATATCCAGATCTTCCTTAAACAATGGAAGTCCCTGTGCTGTAATACGAAGTATTTTCATTCACTTGTTTCTCCTATTAAAAACTGTTTTATCGTTTTTATTACTATGTAATATTATTATATCTCTCAGTAATGAAAATATCAACGTGTTTTGCGTTTTTATTTTAGTCCTAATCAATTTTCATGTTCTATCAACAATCTCTGTATTTGCAATCTTCAAGATGATCATTTACCATCCCTATGGATTGTAAGAATGAATAGGTAATCACAGGGCCTACAAAAGCAATTCCTTTTTTCTTCATGTCAAGAGCCATCTTACGAGACACATCTGAAACTGTCGGTATCTGCTCTACCGTATTCCAATGACCATCTATGACATTATTCTCAGTAAAATGCCACAAGTACGCGTCAAATGATCCGTATTGAGCTTGAATTTTTTTTACTGCCTGTGCATTCTTGCGCACACTGAATATCTTACTGCGATTGCGTATGATTCCTGAATTCAGCATAAGATTCTCAAGTTCCTCATCTGTCATTTCACTGCATGCACCGATTTGAAAATCATGGAATGCAGCACGATAATTTGCTCTCTTATGCAAAATTGTTTTCCACGACAAACCTACACTTGCTCCTTCAAGACAAAGCATCTCAAATTGGAAGTTATCATCATGATTCACTTTGCACCACTCATTGTCGTGATATTCCTCCAATATCGGATCGCCCTCATACCACGCGCGGCATCTATTTTTTTCTCTTTCCATATATACTACTATACCTCACTTCTTTTTTATATTTTTGCTGAGTACTTTCTTTTCTTGTAACTTACAATACCCTCTTAACTCCAAAATGAGCCTCTGCAATATCATCCAACTGCTTGGCAATGTCAGTAAATGGAAGATTCAGATCTAATGTCCTGACTGTGATTTGATTGCCGTGCATCTGATATACATTATCTGGTTGAATTAATTCCTCCGTCTTTGCATAGAGAAGCATTCCAGATACCTTATGTTCCTGCTCTTTGAAAGCATAATCACGATTCTTTACATACGTAAATATCTGGTACATATTATTTGAATGCAGAGTATGCTTGTCAAATTGTGACTGCGTTGTATGGCTGTAATATTTTGCATCAATAATAAGAACCGTGTTGTCTTTTTGCAAATGAATATCACTTTGCATGACCGGCAGCATTGTCCTGAAACCATCCTCTACATCCCAAGGGATCTGTGATGCGTTAACCGACAGCATAGGATAATGGCGAATATAATACTCCAAGATGAATTTTTCATATAATCTGCACATACGCTGCTCGTCAACAAATGACGCCAGCCTATATCCACCAGAATCTGTCGTTATAAGCATACCCTCGATTATTAACTGACAAATGCTGACCAGCATTCTATAGGTCTGATTGTTCCGTTGAAATCGAATCGCTGACCACCGGATGAATGTTGGCTCCAGCATATCCACATTAGAAAAGAACAGCATTTTCTTTTTCAAATCATCTTTATACTCAGCTTTTACCTTTGCATTTTTCAACAGCAACATGACTGTTGTCTTGAGTATTTGGTTCAATAAATTATTCTCAGATAGCTCATCAAAATCACATGTCAGCAATAGCTCATGTGCCAGACGATTTTTAATTGTTCCTGGCATGTTGATTTTCCCACGCATAACAGGCAATTCTTCCTGACGATTTATGTATTCTTTATAGAGACCTTGCTTCAACTGAATTCCAATACCTTTTGCGAGAATTGCTGCCAACAGATCATACATCTCATCAAAAGATTCAACTGCTAAATCATCATAATTTCCCTGATTCAAAGTTTTGAAGGCATAGGACAGCATATGGTATATGTTGTTTATTAATATACTCTTATCCTTTGTCATTGAAATACACCGTGCAAGATGTTCTCCCACCGCTGCAATTTTGAACTATCGTCAAACCAATATTCACTGAGCATCGGCAAAATATCAAAATCAACAACGTCCTTCATCCATTCTTCTATGCAATCATCCGCATTACAGAAATAACTGTGGCCAATACAAAAACCTCTCCCCAGCGACTTGTCCGCTGCAATTTCCCTATTTAGTTCCTTAATGCGTTCAATAAGTGTATTGAATGTATCATTTGCAAAGCTATTCTGGTAATTGATAAATCCCTCTGAATCAAAGCCCGGCTCCATATCAAAGAAACTAAATCTACGTCTCAAAGCGTAATCAATCATAGCCAGACTTCGGTCTGCAGTATTCATCATTCCTATGATATGTACTCTCTTTGGAACTGAAAAACTCAGCCCATTATACGCAAGTGTTGCTTTCTTATCACGGTAATCTGCTTCTATCAGCATCAGCAATTCTCCGAAAATCTTGCTCATATTGCCACGATTGATTTCGTCAATAATAAAGAAATAATCCTTATCTGGATGGTTGGCTGCTTTCTGACAGAATCTATAAAAAATGCCATATTTTAGCTCGAAGCCTTCTCCCACAGGCTTATATCCCATCATGAAATCTTCATAAGAATAGTTTTGATGAAACTGAACAAATTCAATTCTGTCGTCATCAGCTTCTCCCATGACAGAATAAGCTAACCTTTTAGCCGCAAAGGTCTTTCCAACACCAGGTGCTCCCTGAAGAATGATATTCTTTTTCTTCTCCAATACAGCTTTCAAACGATCATATTTTGCTTCTGTCATATAAACATCTCTCAGGAAATCTGCTTTTGTATATTTCGCATTACCATTATCTGATGGAGTTAGATTTTCTTCTCGGATCATATCGATAATGAAGTCATATTCTCCGCGTGTAAGCTTAAACAAGCTACCCTGTGTCATGGAGAAATATTCCATTTTCTCAAGTTCTGGGCATTCTTTCAACGTTGAAAAATCAATCGGTGAAGACAATCCTTCCACCTTTTCAAAGTAGATTTTCTGTCCATCCTGTTCTGCACTGACACGAAGAATCGCTACAATCTGCTTTACCGGCGTTGATTCATAACCAATTACCATATCCCCAGCCTTTGCATCAAGAAAATTTTGGAATATCCTTCGCTTATTACCGTTATCGTTGTAAAGTGTATAATCCTGTACTTCGCCGATCGGCATGCTTGACATGCTCCAAATCTTAGGATTTGCATTCAAAAACCAATAATGCAATCCCGATGTATCATTTTTCAAAAGCTCTTCTTTTGTAATATCAAAATATGGTTTCAAAATATAATCTTCAAATAGCTGTGTCTCACTTATCGGCACAATAATACAAGTAGAATTATCATTAGGAGTCCACCACTTCTTATCTCCAGTATAAGCACTTGTATCACGAGACTTAGCGATAACAGTATAACTTCTCTCACACCAACCATCTTGTTTCTCAGGATTTTCATTAACCTCATCCGAGTCAATGCGTCCCAAAAGTCTTATGCTATTGCCACGACACAAATAAAAGAAATCGCCTTTCTTCATTGTCGCCATGAAATCTTCACCCTGCGACATTTTTGACTTACCCTTTGCAGCTGTATCCTTATGAACAACAATGACCTGTCTCTTCTCAAATGCTTCGGCTTCTGCTTCTGAAATACAGTCATTACCATGACTTATCTTCCAAAAATTAGGCTTCAAATTTGCATACAAATTGACTTTTGACAAATCATATCTGCTTATAAAAAATCCGATATCCATCGTAAGCGTCCTTAATTCTGGATCAGGGTAGCACGTTCCGGTAATCTGCGAAGTCAGCAGATTCTTTAGTTCATCATCTTGCTTCAGCTCGTCACAAATTTCATTATAAAAAGCAAGGAAATTATGAATGTTATCTGCATATGCTCCTTTTTTGAATGTATAGTTGCTTTCAAGCTTATTTGAAATTGCTTTTATTTCATTCAATTTGTATAAATAATACTTATCAGGGTAACGTAACCAAAGGTAAGCGAAAATAGCATTCTCATGCTGATAATGCTGAGCTGCACCATTTCCATATCTTTCAAGAAGAAACTGTGACTTACGTTTAAAAGCATCAATTCGCTCATACACTTCCCTAGTTTCATCAAAAAGCGCAATAAACATAGCTCTTACATCTTCTTGTGCTTTTTCAGCAAACTCAGTAATCATTCCAACAGGATAATAATTAGCTGCATTCAAAATAGCTGCTGCTTTTGCCAAAGATTTTGCAAGCATTGCAGCAAAATCATCAGCATTTGCATCCCAATTCACCTGAAAGCATTTCACCATTTCCCATTTATATTTTTCATCTGGCCACCACTTCTGCACAAAACACTTCTTGTATTCGGCAACGGCCTCTTTCAGTCGTTCTCTGTTAAACATTTTGTCCTCTCTCATTATTTGCTATTATAGCTATTATGAAACAGCTACTATACAGACTTTTATCAAAGCATCAACCTGATTTTCTCTATTAATGCCTGATCCGCTGGAAGCCAATCCACACTGTCAAGAGATTCCTTCGTCAGCCACCTTGCCGCTTCATGTTCTTTTAGCTCAAGTTTGCCGCTTACAATCTCACACCAAAAGCAATCCATTGACAAATGGAATTTCGGATAATCATATTCAATCGTATCAATGCGTTCTTTCACTGATATCTTCGTATCAAGTTCTTCCTGTATTTCTCTTTTTAATGCTGCCTCTGGTGTTTCCCCGATTTCTATCTTTCCACCAGGAAATTCCCATCCATCTTTCCACTCACCGTAGCCGCGCTGCGTAGCAAAGATCTTTCCGTTCTGACGAATGACAGCTGCTACTACTCGTATTGTCTTCATGTTTTTTTGCATCTCCTTTTAGAAACGGATTTTCCGTTTCTATTTTCTTATTATAAGCCATTCTGATCTGCAGATTCATTACATCTATATAGGGAAACTTTTTTCTACAGCTACTCATGGTCTCCTAATTATATGCAAAATTCTGCAAGTATTCCCTTTTCAAAATTTCTTGCTTATACTGTTTTTTATAGTTAATCTGTTCCTTTAAGTATAATCTATGTTCCAGATAATCTACACCAGATATCTCGCCCAATAATATTTGTAAAAATTTTATCTCACTTTCTATTAGCGGTACTTCGCTGTCTGACCAAGATCGTGAACTTGAGAAAAAAGGAAGCTTTTGAAACATAGCCAAGTCACTATTTTTTTTCAGAAACTTCATAATATATTTTAATTTTTTTTCAGGAAACACTGTTGCAATTATATCAAATATATCCTGCATTTTTTTCTCATCATCAAAATATTTTTCTATATAATCGCCTATCCAAAATTCTTTATGTTCTGTAATTAATAACTTATCTTCTTTTGAACAGGCAAATATATTAATAATTGTGTCATAACGTAGATAACCAAACCTTGGGTTACGCATATTTTTATATGCTATGTCTATTAGTTCGTAATAATTATCCATGAGCCAAATGTTTTCAAACACTCCACTTCCAACAGTACATTCAAAATCCTCTCCCCATTTTTTAGTTATTTTATCCCAGTATGCTACATTAATTTTTACCAAACAGCACAATAATCTGCCATTATAATCAAAATTATTATTTTCCATAGCTATAAGATATAATTTTAATAGTTGATCTATATCGTTTTCAAAAAAATTTACTATTTCTTCAACTTTTTCCTCATCAAGAACTCTTTCAAAAAAGCCAACAACAATATATGGTTTCTTTTGACCCACACTTAAAAGAAATGCAGTTATTTGCTCTATAATATCAATCCCTCTATTTTTATATTTTGCCAATGCATATATATTAGGAATTTGCACATCGTCACTTCCTAATTGACCATTAATAAAATTAATCATATCTTTCGTTACATCAATTGAAATTGCTTCTTTTGGAAGTACCTCATATAAAGCTACTTTCCATCTTCTTTGTTTAGTTTCATCTACCCCCTCTATTAATGCTTCAACTTCATTAAAACTCATCAAATTTAAGAGTCTTGCAATTTTGTCGTTTGTTTTAAATGGATAAGGTGTGTTCATAGCAAAATATGCTTTTATCGCACACAAAAATTTTTCAGAATCACATTGTACACATTCAAAAACAAAATCTATACTACGTTGCATTTCCCAAGCATTTCCCACTTGTATACGTTCTCTTTGCTTACAAATATTAAATAAAACCGCAAACTCATGGTATCCATAATTGGCTATTAAATTTTCTATTTCCTCTTTTTTATTTTTTTCCTCCATCATCCAATTTTCGCCTTTTACATGTTCGCGAACCAATGATCTATAAATAACATATTCTGTATTTCTACATAAAAAACATTCTAATTCCATAGCATCACGTTCTAGCCAATGTACATATTCCACAATTTCTCCAAATATTACACACAAACTAAAATCAGGAATATTTTTTCCATCATCGTATAGCTGAAGTAATATTGATATATCTTTAAAAAATATATCCTGCGCTTTTTTATTATTTTGTGGGCGCAAATTTGAAATTACACTATCTACAGCTAATTGTAATGAACTTTCTTCTCGCAGTTCTTTTAGATATTTCCATAATTTCTTTCTATGTTCCATTAATTTTTCCGAATACTTTAAATAAAATATTTTAAATGTTTCCACATCGTACACTTCCCCATCACATCTATAATCTAAAAATTTTTCAATAATACAGATCAATAAAATTGCAAAATTTTTATTTTTACATTCTTCATACTTTTCATATATTTGAGAAACTAAATATTCTACACGGTTATATCCTTGTTCATTAGAATATATATCAAATCTCATTTTCTTAGTAATCCCATGACATATTTCTTTTCCAATATCTGGTCTTTTAGAAAAATAGAGTATCAATAAATCAACCGCCTCAGTATATAATTCTGAATTTCCAAATTGTGTTAATATTGGGACAACCTCATCCTTCTCATAAACATTATTTATTTCTTTTGGAAACTCAACTATATCTAAATCATATGAAACCGGCTTCGTTTCTGTAATTATTCTTTTTGCATATAGCAATGTTTTTTCCTCATTAACAGATTTAAAAACTTTAACATATTCTTTTTCATCACTCTTATTGCATTGCGCCCATGCTTCATTAATCTCATTTTGTATATATTCTGCTGTTATTTTTGAATTAAACAACCGTAATACAGTATTGATCGCATATATTAATTTTGATGAATATTTCGGAAACAGATTTAATAACAGATCTTTTATTGATATCCCCTTTTTATCTATCAACATATATTCTAAAATGTAATTTGCAAAACTCTGATCTGATATTCTTATAATAGATTTTTCAAACAAATCTAACAGTTCAATACTATTAAGGCGATAACAAATACCAATATATTCAGTTTTTGAAATATTATTAGAAGTCAAAATATACTGCATTCCATCATTTGGTTCCAACATAACCGGTCCAAAAATTGCTACAGCGCATAATACTACTGTTTCATTCTCGGTAATTCTATTCTCATCAAATATTGGTGTATAAAAATTGCGAAAAATATCGGTTGCATCATTGATTGCCAAAAAGCCATTAGATTTAGCAGAAATAGCGGCTATAATAGCTAATCGTATATTTCCATTAGCAATTTTTGTAATTTGTCTCAGGTATCTTTCGTTTTTTACATCAAACTTTTCTTTTAAAATCTTTTGAATATCTTGAATTGATAGTGGATTTAACACCATTTCTTCAAATTTAACTGTATTCAATGCTATTTTTTTTATAAAGTCTTTTGCATAATCTCGAACAGTCATTACAATCTTTACATCTATTTCATTATCAGCTTTTTTACTTATACAAAACTGTAATATACTATCTAAATTCATCGTATGATTTGCATCATCCAAGAATAACAAATATTTTCCCGGATCATTTATTGTTTCTCTTACATCATTATATAAAAGTTGTCCATTATTTTTTACACAGACAATATTTACGTCTTGTTCACTTTTTAATCTTTTACTTGCTTCCAATACAAGCCTTGTCTTTCCTATACCAGATGCGCCCGAAACAATAACCAAATCATTATTCATAATTTTTTGTTTTAAATCATCTATTTCTTTCTCTCGAGAAACAAATTCCACTCCCAAAGGCGCATTCATTCCACTTGCATCATATTGATTAATAAATTCTTTTATATCCAACACTTGTCCCGAATCCATATGTATATTTAAAAATCGAGTTGCTAAAAAATGATATTTTAATACAATATCATGTGCAACTGTTCCAAGACCTATTAACTCAATTTTTACACCTTCAACCAAATTTTTTAATTCTTCGAGTTGTTCAATATGCAAATTCGTAGATGTATATGCACATATGATTTTAGCAATCTTTTCAACTGGAAGGCTTAATTTACTTATATCAAAGCACGACAATATATCCGATTTTAATTTTGAAAAGGAAGCTGCTTCAACTGAACCATACATAATTAATATATACTGACCATTGTCGCATTCAACATAAGAATCCGGAGTTCCCTTTGTTGGTTTATTTGTTCCTGTCTGAACACCTAATGGATATATATTGCTAAACTGATATTTTTTCATCAGATAGGCATCCATCAATTTCTGGTAACTCCCTCCATCTAATGATATTATTGCATTTTCAACTTTATTTATATCGTTCATCTTTAGACCTCCAATTAGTTGCTCTAAATTCCATTTAACACCAATCAATGTATAAAATCATTATACAGATTTTGACATTCTTAGTCAACTCTTCCACGCATAAAAAATAATGTATATTATAGAAAAAAGTACAAGGCCAACCAAATTTCTGGCTATCCTTGTACTTTTACATTCTGATTAACTTTTATTACACTATGTATTGATCTGTTTTAATTCCTCAAACATTGTTTGAGCTAATGCGTTCATAATAGCACGATACTTTCCAGCATCTTCAAATAATTTTATATATGTTTCAGTACTTTCCATATAAGCTTCTTGAGCTGCATCATCAAACAACTGTGGGAAAATATTCTTTTCAAAAATCTGACGACCATCTATCTTCGCAGCTTTCATCAGTTTTTTATTGTTCTTTAATTTCTGATGCAACGCTGTAATTACAACTTTGTCACCATCAGTAAAATTTCCTGCATACTGCTGATTGATTTTCTCAATGACCTTTTCCAATGGACTGAGTGTCTCAGACATTTTCACAGGCTTTTTCAACTTAGCAGGTTCATAAACACCCTTTTCTTCTTTCACAAGACCAATGAAACCTTCATAAGTTTTCTCAAGATTGTAATACTCAAGTTTCACTCTGTCACCAAGGTCAAACGGTGTTGTTGGGTCAGCTGGTACAACCTTTGCCAAATAAGAGCAGAAGATATATTCATCATGCATCTGCTTATCAAACATACGTGCAATCTGCGTAATATATCCATACCATTTTACAAATGTTCTGCAAAGTTTACGGAACTGGTATCTCTGTTCCTGATTCAATGCGTTGTACTTCTGCTGAATCGGTAACAATGCATTTGTCACCGCTGCCTGAATCTTATTCGCCTTACGTTTATCTTCATCGAAATAGATTTTATTTATCTTTTCGATGTCAGCATCATCATAAATTTTAAAAGCACGCAGCATCTTTTGTGTCTTGTAAATCAAATCAGTATTGATTTCCTGAGACAATGATGTTTCCTGATAGAACGGCTGGAACGCTTTCAAAATATCTTCCTTTGTATTCACAAAATCAATGATAAACGTATCCTGTTTATCTGGATGTGTACGATTCAATCTGCTCAGTGTCTGAACCGCTTTTACACCACGTAATTTCTTATCAACAATCATTGTATGAAGCAATGGCTCATCAAATCCGGTTTGATATTTCTCAGCTACAATCAGAATATTTCCTTCATCATGGAATACCTGTTTTGTCTGTGATTCATTCACACCGTTCAGCTTGCTTTCTGTCCATTCAATCTCTTTCTGGTCATCCGGGTCTTTAATAGAACCAGAGAACGCAGCCAAGATTTCCACATCATGATAACCATTTGATTCCAAATAGTTCTTAATCTCATGATAGTAACGAACCGCAGCCAATCTCGATGATGTTACAACCATCATTTTTCCTTTTCCCTTGATTTTCTGCTTCGTTACATTGCGAAATGTTTCAACAATAATCGCTGATTTTTGCTGAATGTTATACGGATGCAGTTCTTCGTATTTCTTAATTGTCTTCAATGCCTTTGACTGCGGAACATCAGGATTGTCCTTTGTGTTCTTCGCAATCTGATAGCAGGTTCTATACGTTGTATAGTTCTGAAGAACATCCAGAATGAATCCTTCTTCGATTGCCTGACGCATCGAATACACATGGAATGGATGATAAGAACCATCATTCCATTCTGTACCGAACATCTCCAATGTTGCACCCTTTGGTGTTGCTGTAAACGCAAAGAATGAAAGATTCTTATGCTTTCCATGAGAAATCATTTCACGCACCAGACGGTCATTGTCATCCAACAATTCATCTTCGGCTTTTCCTTCCAGTTCCGCATACTCTTTCAAAGCATCCGACACATCTGCAAGTGCAGCCTTCAATTTCATTGCAGAGGAACCAGTCTGTGAAGAATGTGCTTCATCCACGATAATCGCAAATCTCTTATCTGTTGTATCATCCACTTCTTCATAAATGACTGGGAATTTCTGCAATGTTGTTACAATGATTCTCTTTCCAGCGTTCAGAGCATCCCTCAAATCCTTAGAGGATTTCTTTTCATCAATCGCACATACACTGCCAAGTGTATGGTCAAATCCTGTGATTGTTTCCTGTAATTGTGAATCCAGATTACGTCTGTCAGTTACGATAACAACAGATGTAAATACAGGCTCATTATCATCATTATGCAAGGATGCCAGACGATACGCTGTCCATGCAATAGAATTTGACTTGCCTGAACCTGCTGAGTGCTGAATCAGATAATTGTTTCCTGAACCATTCTCACGTACATCAGCAATCAGCTTACGTACTACATCCAGCTGATGAAATCTAGGGAAAATCAGACGCTTCTTTGTAACATTCTTTCCATCTTTCTTTTCGGTCTTCACTTCAAAGCTGATGAACTTCTGAATAATATCCAGCAAGCTATCCTTCTGTAATACATTTTCCCAGATATACGATGTTACATAATTATCACCCTCTGCCTGTGGATTACCTGCACCACCGTCATTTCCTGCACCGTTAGAACCCTGATTGAATGGCAAGAAATATGTATCTGTACCTTTCAGTTCCGTAGTCATCCATGCTTCGTAAAGATCTACTGCAAAATATGCCAGAATACGATGATTCAGCCAAAATGCAGGTTCCTTCTGGTCACGGTCATACTGCCACTGCAATTTTGCATTGTCTACCGTCTGACCTGTCAGCTGATTCTTTAATTCAATCGCAACCACTGGAATACCATTGATCGCAAGCATCATATCAACTGATTTGTTGTTCTGCTCTGAATAATGCCACTGTCTGATGCACTGACACACATTCTGCTCATATCTTTTTACAGCAACATCATTCAAAGTGGATTCCGGCTTAAAATAACAAACCTTAAAATCCATTCCACGATGCTTAAATCCATGTCGCATGACAGACAGCAAGCCATCCATCTGTACGGCATCTTCAAAACATTTATAAAACTTCCTGTATGTATCAGAATTGCACTGTTTTTCAAAACGCTGCCACATAATCGGCTGGGTTGCTTTCACAAACCCAACCAATGTATGAATATCCAACACCATACCAGAAGATGAGGTATATCCAGCATCTGTTGCCTTTTCATATCCACCAACAGGTGAGATAAGAAAGGCTTCGATATTGGATTCAAACTGTTTTTCATTTTCAGCCATAGGTTATACCACCCTTCTTTTTCCTGTTACCACTTCATAAATCAGTGATTTTTTGTATGCTTCAAGGTCATTGATAAGAGATTCTTTTTCAGCAATGAGGTAATCAACATTGCCAATTTTATCATTAAGATATCTAACAATATCTTGCATTTCCTTTTCTGGTGGAATCGGCATATAAAATTCCGAAATATCATGGGCTGCCAAATTTAAAGACCCAATGCCGATTGCATTTACAATCGCTTCATCTGTAATTCTATGATTCTGCAAAACATAATTAAGATAATCCGCATCTACTTTTTTAGCTCTAATTACAACAAGCGAAGAGGCAATAGTTCCCTCATCAAACGCTTTATTAATCGCACATTTTCCAACACTCCCCCTCAAGCAGAATACAATGTCATTTTTTCTTAACTTTGCACCACCGAGGTCATCATATTTCTGTTTTGTAATAAACTTGTTTGTAGAAATATTTGTATTTAATACAATATAACCTAAATTATTTGAAGTTATGAATATAATACCTTCTGAAACAATATCATCCCCACTCGGATACTTACTACTTCTATCACCATTATAAAACTCTGCGACTTGTCTGATTTTTGTTAATCTCCAATGTGATGGAACTGTTCCAATCCATCCTACAGAAGTGGATTTCATCTCAACATTTTTATCAAGACCTTTTGTAACAGCTTCAAAAATAACACCTTGTCGCAGTTCTTTATATTCATCAATACTTGCCTTTGCTTCTGCAATGATATAATCAATTTGTGAACAAGTCTTGTCCAAATAATCGGCAATGGCTCGCTGCTCATCTGGTGAAACTTTCAAATATGGAATATTTAACAAGTCTTTTGCATTAAGCGCACTACGAACGCCGTCACCACCAATATGATTGAATACTTCATTCATCCACATTGATAAGAAATAATATTCACCATAACGGGGATTCATATCTTTACGATGATGCAATACAATGTATGCAGGCGAAACAATACCTGTATATGGTGATAAGCCAACTCTACTTGTAGATACATTCGCAAGGTCAATAAGTTTGAAAACCAGTTCGTGTTCTTTCAGAATTTGATACCCATCAAACTTCTCAGGCTGAAGACCGTCACCTGCATCTTTAGAACGTTTAATTACTCCATTAAGAGTAAGAGCCAAACGCTCATAATCATTGACCTTATCTCCAACAATCGTTTTTGTAGCATAAAATTCATGCTTAACCTTGCCAACACTCCACTCTTTTGGAATAATCCCTAACCACTGTACACCGCTATCTTTCATTTCTGTTTCAGGTCTAATCATTGCCATAATTATTCACCCCCGAACAACTCATGCAATTTTGCCATCAAACTCTTTTCATGTTCTTCAATGCGTGCTGCAATCACATCTGATGGCTCAATCTGCTTGTATTCATAGAATGTTCTGGTGAACGGGATTTCATATCCCACTTTTGTTTTGGCTTTATCAATCCAAGCCTGTGGATTATACGGAATGACTTCACGCTCAAAATAAGTGTCAATATCTTCTGCAAGCGGTACATTCTCTGTATCACGCTTTGATGTATCAGCTACTGGTTTCTTTTTCTTCATGACAACATTGCTATCTTCATCCAACTGTGGTGTCTCCACTACAATCTTGTTATATCCAAGGTCAATGGCATCCATGACTTTGCTCTTTACAATGATTGCATTGTCATTTTCATCCACACCATTGTATGTACCATCTGCATAAACACCATATGCTTCAATGACCAAATCACGGCAAGCCTTTGTAATATCTACGTTCTTTGAACCGATATTCTTACGTCTTGCTGAACAACAAGCGGATGCATCAATCAGCTGTACTTTACCCTGATGTGTTACAGGCTTGTCCTTCATTACAATCCAGATATACGTTGCAATCGGTGTATTGTAAAAAGCATTGTTTGGCAACTGTACAATCGCATCCAGCCAATCATTCTCGATTAAATATCTACGAATCTCAGAAGGACCGGAGCCAGCATCACCATTAAACAAAGATGAACCGTTCTGGATAATTGCCATCTGACCATCATCTTTTAACTTTGCAAGACCATTCAGCATGAACAGAAGCTGTCCATCCCCTTTTGCTGGCAGTCCCGGTGCGAATCTTCCTGCTGTACCTTTCTTAAATTCAGCTTCCACTTCCTTTTCTTCACGTTTCCAAGGAATACCAAACGGAGGATTACTGATAATATAGTCAAACTTATATCCGCTGAATTTGTCATCAGACAAAGTGTCACCGAACTGCATATTGTTAGGATCACCGCCACGGATAAGCATATCAGCCTTTGCAATACCGAATGTAAATGGATTGAACTCCTGACCAAATACAGTAACGTCTGCATCTGCATCCATCTGTTTCAATCTTTCTTCCATACAGGTAAGCATCTGGGATGTTCCCATCGTCATATCATAAACGGTCTTTGAAATTCCATCACCTGTAAATGCGGATTCATCACCAGCTACAAGAAGATCACTCATCAAATAAATGATGTCACGGCTTGTGAAATGTGCTCCGGCTTCTTCGTTGTATGACTCAGAAAATCTACGAACAAGATTTTCAAATACATAACCCATATCTACTGCACTAATTTTTTCAGGTGAAAAATCGCCCTTATCTGTACAGAAATCAGAGATTACCTGATACAAAAGACCTGCTTCTTCCATATGTTTAATCTGAGAATCAAAATCCATACGAGCAAAAATATCTTGTACGTTATCGGAAAAACCATTTAGATATGCTTTAAAATTATCTACAATATTTTCAGGATCAGCAATCAATGTTTTAAATGTGAATGGACTTATATTATAAAACTGATATCCCGATGCTGTGCGCAAAAAGCCGTCCTTTACAGCTAAATTCTCAACTTTCTTATATGCATCTAAGACAGCCTGATGTTTTGGTAATAAACAGTCATGAAATCTCTTAATTACTGTCATAGGTAAAATAACTAATCCATATTCATGTGGTTTGTATGCACCTACAAGATCATCAGCAACAGACCATATTAACGCTGCTGTATCATTAGCATTCTTACCAACACTTGTAATTAAATTATTACTTTGAATCATCTTATGTATGCTCCTTCATCTTCTGATTTACTAACAATTAAATGCAAAATTTCACATGCAAAATTTCAAGAATAATTTTGTATATGATTTTAATACAATACTCCGTATTTTTCCATAAAATCACTACTTAGTAAAGTATACAATTTTAAAATTGAATTTGCAATATACTTTGCTTATTCAAAAGAGGATTTTTGTTAAATTTGTTCTGTTTAAATTCTCTCCGTTTTAAAAAGGACGAAGAAGCGGCCCCTGCTCTCGCAGTTGCCGCTTCTCACTCTATCATATTTTACTTTTTCTTATATAACCCTTTAACACAATCTACATATTACGCATAATATCACAGTAAATATTAATCAAAATGAGAAATAGATCCTCGAGTTTCATAAATCTTTTTCATAATCTGATAAAAATGGTCCTCCAGCTTAAGTAAGTGAGAACCATCACGATTCTCTATCATAATAATTGCATTTGTATTGCGAATAGAATTATAACTTCGATATACATTTCTTGGCTCCATAATGGGCTTATTATCCGTATTTAAAAACCGATAAATCATTTCTCGATCATCTGGAGGCAACTTATCAATAAATGAAAGCCATTCCTCTATCTTTTTTTGATTTTGGCTTTCTTTCATCATATTGTATTCTTTAGTAGTATAAGCATTATGTCTTAAACATCGAATTCCTTTTCCTAAAAACATAAGTAATTGAATCCCTAAGAATACAATCCCTGCGATTAATAAGAAAAATAATTTTTCTCCGATTTTTTCGAGCATCCAATAGTCTGATGGTAAAAGCAGTAACGCTGCTATAGCTGCTACTACAGAAATAACCGTTGGTATTAAATGCCCTTCAAGAAAAATTTTTAATGCCTCCCCCACATTATCTAGCATATTACTACATCACCTTTCATCCTCTCTATAATTGTGTACCGCATCAGATTCAATTTTTGTATGATATCCTTTATACTTCATTATATTTCCTATCTTAATTCACCTATTTTATTCATATAGAAAACCTCCTGCTGTAACTATTTTCTAGTTGCATTTTAACATGCTAATTATTTTTGTCAATAATTTTCTTAAAAAGAAGCGACCCCTGCTCTCGCAGTTGCCGCCTCTTTCTTTCTTGCATTTCCTTTTTGTATTTGTCTGCCGTATTTAATTTTCTTTCACTTCATCCTCCCTATTATCTTTCCTCCATTCTCTTTCAGCCACTTGACCTGCTCTTTATAGTTAGGAATCACCTTCTCTACCTCTGCCCAGAATGCCCCTGAATGATTCATTTCTTTTCGATGACACAGCTCATGCACGACAACATAGTCAATCACTTCTGGCGGTGTCAGCATTAGCAAGCAATTAAAATTAAGATTCCCTTTGCTGCTGCAGCTTCCCCACCTTGTCTTTTGATTGCGAATTGTTATTTTTCCGTATGTAACACCGATTTGCTTTGCATAATAGCTTACTCGCTTCTGAATGTGCTGCAAGGCTTTGTCTGCAAGTTTTTTAATCTCCTCATTTGTCAAATACTCACTTTCCACAGACTCGCCTTGTGTTTCCTTCCTCTTTTCTTCCTGCTCTCTGATTTTCTCGATATGCTTTTGTATCCAGCCTTCTTTGTCTCGTAAAATACGCTCAATATCGCTTTGAGGCGCATACATTGGCGCTCGCACTGTCACTGATAAATCTGGATTAATCTGGATTGCTAGCGTCTTTCTGTTTGAGCGTATTATTTTAACATTCATGGCGAATCTCCTATTTTTATGCGGTAATTATTTAGTCCCCTCACAAAACACTATTTTGCATGGCTCCGAATAGTTACCATTATACAAGAAAGGCGCTTCAATTTCCAGATCAAATCACTTCTTTCTCCCCCTCTTCTTATAGTCCTCGTCTATTCGTTTCTTCCAATCTGACTTTAACGGTGCACTGCATCTTACGGAACAAATTGCATCACTGACTACTTCGTAGTTTAATGCAGTTCCCTCACTGTCGCAGTTATAGTTGACTGCACGGTCTGCTCCTATGCCAAAGTGACTTGCTGTTTCTACTGCATCGATATTTGCTCCCAGGAAAAGAAATTCCCAGCCATACTTTACCTTCTGGCGCTCGATCATCTTCTTAACTTTGTCGCTGCTGTAATACCGGCTGGCATTTTCCATTCCGTCTGTCGTGATTACAAACATGGTGTGCTCTGGTACATCTTCTTGGCGTGCATACTTGTGGACATTTCCAATATGATGAATTGCTCCGCCAATTGCATCTAGTAAAGCTGTTGTTCCTCGTACCGTATAGTCGTGTTCTGTCATTGGCTGAATATCCTTCACATTTACGCGATCATGCAAGACCTCGCTCACATTGTCAAATAAAACCGTTGAGATCAATGCTTCGCCCTCTGCCTGTTTCTGCTTTCTAATCATTGAATTAAATCCACCAATGGTATCACTCTCTAATCCACTCATGGAACCGCTGCGGTCAATAATAAAAACAAGTTCTGTCAAATCCTTTCTCATGTTACTGTCCTCCCAATTATCTCGCCACTTAGGCGTATTTTAATTACCATATAAAAATGGCTGCTTGGTTTTTCACCTCACAGCCACATGATAACATTTTCTTCTATTGGAATGGTCGCATGAGAAGCGACATTTTCAAATTTGATATTACTACTTAATTTATTTATTATCCTCCAATGAGGCTCTGGTCAAAGGCAAACAATGCCTCATTAATCTCATAGACATTATATTTGCCCTGTTCAACGAAATACTCTACAATAATGTCGAATTTGCTTGAATGAGAAAGCGCAAAACCTGCTTTTTGAAGCATGTCCTGCATCTCTGAAAGCGGCAATTCCAGCGCTAATGCAAATGCTAGAACTGTTGTCTTGGATGGCTTATAGAACTTATCGGAGCGAATCTTAGAAAACAATTTTCGATCAATGTTTGCTTTCTTATAGCACTGAGCGTCTGTCATTCCACTCTCATCGATCTTTCGCAGAAGCATTTGCGAAAAGCTCTCATCAAGCTGCTTCAACGCTTCCTCTAATGTTTTCTTTTTTCCAGGATATACTGCCTTTAGAAAAACGTCTTCCTCTCTAGTTATCTCTTCCTCAGTCGCAAGATACCTTGTCTCTTCCGCTGCCCAATCAACATGTTCTTCTACATAGCGATCATCTATGTAAGAAGCAATATCATCAAATAGTTTTTCGCTGATCTGATACGAATTACGATCAAAAATGACAAGATATACTTTTAGCTCTTGTTCCAATAAGAAAGCTTGAATTGTATCTACAGCCACTTTTAATGCCTGATCTTTGGGGTAGCCGTATATTCCAGACGAAATCAATGGAAACGCAACAGATTCGCACTCGTATTTTTTTGCAAGTTCCAGTGATGTGCGATAGCAGGATTCCAAAAGTTCCTTTTCATGATATTTTCCACCCTGCCAGCGCGGACCAACGGCATGGATCACATACTTGCAAGGAAGCTTATACCCTCTTGTAATTTTTGCACTTCCTGTTTCGCACCCATTTAATGTTCTGCATTCTGAAAGAAGCTCTGGACCTGCTGCCCTATGAATACAGCCATCCACTCCGCCTCCGCCAAGCAGAGAACTGTTTGCAGCATTAACGATTGCATCTACTTTTAATTTTGTTATATCGTTGCGAATAATTTGTAATGGCATACTGCTCCCCCCCTATCTATTACTTTTCTAATATTTATTAATACAGCCTAATCACCTTACTCCAGGCCTTTCTTCCCTGTTCGTCTGTTACCTCTGCACGTATAAATTTCTCCCATGGCTGTACATGGCATACTGCCTTTGTCAGTCCTGTTCCTCTATGACCACGCTCTGGTGCCCATACGGCATTGGAAAAGAAGGAAATACGGCTGACTGGTGAGCATAGTACTGTTATCTCATCGCCATTTCTTCTAATATGAATCTCTGGTCCCTGCGTTGCGTAAAACTTTTCTTCTTTAATTGCCTGTAGTAGCGCCTCATCTGAATCTGTAATCTTGGCTTCAAGCATAATCCATGCCTTCGTATCGTCACAGCCGTTATACATATGCGTATCGTCATCTGCAACCAATGGATAAAATAAACCCTGACATGCTGCTGTATCAACAAAATCACCAGAATATGGACGTGAGGACTCACCCTCATCAGATACAGAGTTGAAAATTTCAGTAGCGTCCACACCACTAAGTGCTGCTGCCTGCTGCGCTGTATTTAATGACCATGCCGGATGCGCCAATATGGCAATTCCGCTACAGCGGTGAACCTCGTCAATAATCTTTTGTGGTCCTGCCTCCTGTGTCAGATTTGGCTTTTTGCTGCATCCTATACCAAGAATATGGTATACGCCAGTGCTGGCATCGCCTCCGCCAATATTATACTCAGCTCCTGATAAAATACGCAGTCCGCCAAGCTCTCCACTATCACGATAAATCCAATGATCTGTAATCGCAACTACATCATATCCTGCTTTTTTATAAGTCTCAGCTGCTTCTTCTGGTGTCTTTGAGCCATCAGAAAGTGTCGTGTGCATATGTAGATTTACTTTAAGGCGGCTTACGCCGAACATGTCTTTTTCCATAATCGTTTCTCCAATCTTGTTTTTCTTGTCCTATTTTACCACTTTTTTTGCTTTCTGTACAATCGTATTGCAAAATTCATGACAAATAAAAAATAGCGCCAAGCTACCCAGCGCTATTTTTTTATTTATGATGTTGGGGTCAAAAGGTATTTTGCCCCCAACTGATATCCACGAATTGCTCCGTTGCTATGCAACTTTCGCAATTCTAAAAACATTCGGATTCGCTGATTTTCCTTGAAAATCGCTGCATCCTCATGTTTTTGCGGGTCCCAAGCTCAAAAACCTAATCGTGCAAGCACAAACGGCTTTTGGAGCTTTTGACCCTGGTATCATATTTATTCTGTAATTTTATTAAAGAAACATGAATATGATCCCGTATGACATGCTGCTCCTTTTTGTGCTACTTTTGCTAAAAGCGTATCCTTATCACAATCTGCATAAAGAGATTTCACATATTGAAAATGACCGCTTGTTTCGCCTTTTAGCCATCTGCTATTGCGGCTGCGGCTATAATAGCACATGGTTCCTGTTGCAGCTGTCTCAAGATATGCTGCTTCATTCATGTAGGCTAACATTAGTACCTGACCTGTTTTATAATCCTGTACTATGCACGGAACAAGTCCTGATGCATCCTTTTTTAGCTCGTCCCATGAAATCTCTGCCTGAAATGGAACTGCCACAAATTCGTTCTCGTTTATAATTTCACCTGCCATTAGCTTTACCATCCTTCCTTACAGACTTCCCTTTGTTGAAAGTACATCTGTAATGCGCGGATCTTCAATTGTTGCTTTGTCAAGTGCCTTTGCAAAGGCTTTGAACATGCCTTCTATGATATGGTGGCTGTTCTCGCCTGCCAATTGACGAATATGCAGATTCATTGATGCTGAATATGAAATAGCATAGAAAAATTCTTTTGCCATCTCTGTATCAAATCCTCCCACGCGCTCTGATGAAATTGATGCTTCATAGCCCAAATATGGTCTGCCTGATAAATCAATTGCGCAGAGAATAAGTGCTTCATCCATAGGAAGAATGCAGTCTCCATAGCGGCAAATAGACTTTTTGTCGCCTACTGCCTGTGCTATCGCCTGACCAAGCACAATGCCGACATCCTCTATCGTATGATGGCAATCGACCTCAAGATCACCAGTTGCCTTTACTGTCAAATCAAACAGACCATGGCGTGCAAAGCTGTTTAACATATGATCAAAGAAGCCAATCCCTGTAGAAATATCTGCCTTTCCGCTGCCATCCAAATTTATGGTCAGAGTAATTTGTGTTTCTTTTGTATTTCTTGTAATAGTGCCGATTCGCTGCTGCATACCTTCTCTCCTTTTGATACCATATTACTCTTTGTCGTCTTCAAAACGAACACGGATGGAATTAGCATGCGCTGTCAAGTATTCGCTTTCTGCAAACTGAATAATATCCCTGCTGACTGGCTTTAATGCCTTCTTTGAGTAGTAAATAATACTTGATTTCTTTACATAAGCATCTACGCCAAGCGGTGAGAAAAACTTTGCCGTTCCGTTTGTCGGAAGAACGTGATTTGGTCCTGCAAAATAGTCACCAAGCGGCTCGCTGCTGTACTCTCCCATAAAGATCGCGCCGGCATTTCGTACCTGTGTCATTGTCTCAAATGGATTTATTGTCTGAATTTCAAGATGCTCTGGTGCAATTTCATTTACTACATCTACTGCATCGTCCATAGAATCTGCCACAAGAATATAACCATAATTATCAATGGACTTTTGCAGAATCTCTTTTCTGGATAATCCTGCGATAAATTCTTCTGTAAGCTTTGATACTTCCTCGGCAAGCTCCATGCTGGTTGTCACAAGAATAGCGCAGGCGAGCTCGTCATGCTCTGCCTGTGACAAAAGATCTGCTGCAACGAACTTTGCATTTGCACTCTCATCTGCAAGAACCATGATCTCACTAGGTCCGGCAATGCTGTCGATGCTGACATGACCATATACAGCCTTCTTTGCAAGCGCAACGTAAATATTTCCAGGACCTGCAATCTTATTTACCTTCGGAATTGACTCAGTACCAAATGCAAGTGCGGCAATTGCCTGCGCACCGCCAACCTTATAAACTTCTGTTGCACCTGCAATGTGAGCTGCTGCCAGAGTGACTGGATTAACCTTTCCGTCTTTGCCAGGAGGTGTCACCATAACAATACGATTTACTCCTGCTACCTCTGCCGGAATGATATTCATTAAAACAGAAGACGGATATGCAGCCTTTCCGCCCGGAACATAAAGACCTGCACTGTCTAGCGGTGTAACTCTCTGACCAAGAATCGTGCCGTCTGGTGTCGTGTCAAACCATGAGAGCTGCTTTTGCTTTTCATGGAATGTGCGGATATTCTTCATAGATTTTACCATTACTTCCATCAGCTTTGGATCGACCTGTTTAAGTGCCTCGTCAATCTCTTCTTTTGTCACTCTAATGGTGTCCTTTGTCACTTTAACCCTGTCAAACTTCTCGGTATATTCAAACAACGCTTCATCACCGCGCGCCTTCACATCATCTACAATTGCCTGTACAGTATCGGCATATTGTCCGTAGTTGTTCGGATCTCTCTTTAACAGATCTGCTAACAAATTTTCCTTTGATTCTTTGCTAAGCTTAACGATTCTCATGTATGCTCCATCCTCTCTGTCTGCTATTTTCTTTTTTCAATCGCAGTCTTAAAACCGGCTAAGATCTTATTGATTCGCTCGTTTTCCATCTTCATACTAACCTGGTTTACAACCACACGGGCTGACAGCGGGCAAATCTCCTCTAATACCTCTAGTCCGTTTTCCTTAAGCGTCGTTCCTGTCTCAACTATATCTACAATAACCTCAGACAAACCAACGATTGGTGCCAACTCGACTGAACCATTCAGCTTAATAATTTCAACTGTCTGATGCTTCTTATTATAGAAGTAATCCTTCGCGATGACCGGATATTTTGAGGCCACACGAATCAGTTCATGGTGCTTAAGGCGTTCTCTTGCCGATGCAGGGCCAGCCACGCACATACGGCATTTGCCAATGCCAAGATCCATCACCTCATATAGATTTCGTCCTTCTTCAAGGATGGTATCCTTCCCTACTACACCAATATCAGCTGCACCATATTCCACATATGTCGGAACATCAGATGCCTTTGCCAGAAAAAATTTTAATTTTAGCTCTTCATTTACAAAAATCAGCTTACGGCTTGTCTCGTCCTTCATCTCCTCACATGTAATGCCGGCAAGCTCCAGCATCTCCATCGCTTTTTTTGCCAGACGACCCTTTGCAAGCGCAAATGTAATATATCTCATAAAGCGTATTCTCCTTCTTATGCTTCTTCTCCGATCAAATCAGAAAGCAAATGTCGTTTGCGGTCATCTGTAAGTACATTTATAACCTCAACATATTTTCCTTCCTCATCAATATAAAAGATACCACCAATACCGCTTCTCTTCGCATACGCAATGTAGTCATCAATTGTCTTTTCATAAAACTTTTTCATAAGCGTAACGCAAGAATCTGCTCTTAATACATTTGCAAGGCGAATGGCAAGATCCTTCTGACTTCTCTCATAAAGAAGAATTGTTCCAAGATAATCCGTGTCAATATCAATCTGCTGTCTTGACATAGCCATCAACAACTCATCTACATAAATACCAAAGCCAATAGATGGTGCGTCCTTTCCAAACTGGGAAAGCAGCTTGTCATAACGACCGCCCGTTGCAATAGGTGTTCCGCTTCCATATGTATATGCTTTGAAAATGATTCCTGTATAATACTGAAATTTGCCAAGCATACCAAGATCAAACGTAATATATTTTTCCAGTCCATAGGAAGCAAGAATCTTATACAGCTTTTCAAGACGATATATTGCGCTGAGCGCCTTATCATTATCTGTAAGAGATGCTGCCTCATGGATCTGACTGATGCCGCCAAATAGCTTTGGCATAGAAAGAAGTGCCTGCTTTAACTGTTTGGGAAGCTCCTTTGCCGAAAGCATTTCCTCTACACCAAAATAGTTTTTCTGCTCAATCAGTGTTCTAAGCTCGTCTGTCTCCTGCTCATTAAAGCCTGCTTCTTCTACTAGTCCATTAAAGAAATCAACCTGTCCGATCTCAACCTGAAACTCTGTCAGACCGCTGACCTGAAGAGACTGAATCAGCATAGCAACCATCTCTGCATCTGCATCTGTTGTCGTATCGTTAATCATCTCTGCGCCCATTACGGTAGACTCTTTTAAACTTCCGCGCAAGCTCATGTTGTTGATGAAAATGTTTCCATTATAACAAAGACGCACTGGCATGTCCTCATCCATGAAATATTTTGCCGCACATCTTGCAATTGACGGTGTAATATCAGGCCGAAGCACTAGTGTATTTCCGTCGCGGTCAAAAAATTTAAACATCTGATTTGATGCAACTGAACCTCTGTCTTTATTAAATATATCAAAAAACTCATATGATGGTGTCTGGATGCTGCGATAACCAAAACGGTGGAAAACCGCTCCGATTTTTGCGCTTACAGTTTCCTTCTTCGCGCATTCTTCATTATACAGATCTCTTACACCCTCTGGTGTGTGCAGTAAACTGATTGCCATATTTTCCTCATTTCCTGCAGCTTGTTTACTTTAGTAAGTTAACGTGCTACCATGGTAATTTATGAATGTCAAGTACGATTATAACGAAGCAACATGCGTTTGTCAAGTCCCATTTCCATTTGACTCATCAGCATGACGCAAAAGATCAAGCTGAAGCTGCTCCAAAAAATGTAAAAACACGCCATTTTTTATTGGAATCTGCAGTGTCTTATCGATCTCGTCATATGTAAAACTCTTTCTTCCGCCATTTTTGCCGCGGTTCCAGAAAAATACGATATCAGAAAGCGGCACATAATACGCTTCATGACGGTGCGTATAATACAACAGAATAAAAGCAATTCCGTTTTGTTCTTCCATTGCCTGCATAAATTTTACCTGATGCTCATGAATATTCTGCAGCGGAAAGGTATCAACTGCAGATTCCTTCGCATCAAAGCAGATTGGAATTCCCTGAACTGCACCAATATAATCGACTGTACTTTTTTGATCAAAATATGCAAGCGTTATATGACGCGTCTCCTGATCAATATTGATTGGTTTTATTGGAGTCGGAATCTTCTGAATTAGCGCAAGCTTTTTTGTGCTGTACTGCTCAATCGTATAGTTGATCATATCCTCTAATGCCGATCCTCTAAGTCCTCTTGATTTCCATGTTGGCATACGTATTACTCCTTCCAGTCATGGATTTTTGCATACTCCATTGCCTTTAAAAAATCATTTGGAAGAGGTGCCTGAAAGCTTTTTTGGGACAGATATGAAAAATGTCCCTCGCAGACAGGAAATACCATCTCATATGCATGAAGAAGCTGTCTCTTTGTGCCTGCCTTTCTTCTAAACTGCTCATTTATGCTGCTGTCACCATATTTTGAATCTCCAATGATTGGGTGATTTATACTTGACAGATGTGCACGAATCTGATGAGAACGTCCTGTCACTAAAAGCACCTTTAAAAGCGTTGCCTGCTTTGTCGCTGCCACTGGCTCATATACAGTCTCAATCGCAAGTGCATCTTTTTTAAGATGCTCTGGAAATTCTTCAAGTGTCTCATGGACCTCTACTTTATTTGTTTTTTCATCCTTATACAGATATCCTTTAAGCTTTTGCTGTCTGGTTACGCAGCCTGCCACTAGCGCCATATAATATTTGTGCAGATCTCTTGTTCTAAACTGTTCTGATAAAAACTGAAGACCTCGTATGGAAAAACCAGCTGCAATTAATCCTGATGTATTTCTGTCTAAACGGTTGCAGACAGAAGGACGGCAGACTAACAGCTGCTCATTTGTTACTTTTTGTGTGGAAAGTGCATAGCCAATGACCTTTTCTACCATGGAAACATCTTTTGGCGATGCTTTCTGCGAAAGTTCTCCCGCTGCTTTATTTATCAGCAATATATCATCATCCTCATATATAATGCTCTTTGGTGAGAGCGATACGTTTTGAGTCTGTGTCTGAATGCTGGAAGCTTTTTTTTCATCTGTATTTCCACGGAATTTTTCAATCGTGTCCTCTGCCAAAAATAGCTCAATACAGTCTCCCGCGCAGAGTTTTTCGCTTCCATCACACTTTTTTTTGTTGCAGGTAATGTTCTTTTTTCTAAGCATCTTATAAAAGAAGCTCTTTGGCGCCTCTGGCATATATCGGCTTAAATATTTGTCTAAGCGCTGACCTTCTTCTGCCGCCTGAATTTGCAATTGTCTCATATGGCAATTCCTCTCAGCACACCTTCGATTTTAAGAAGCTTTTCATCACAGCTGGCGCGATCCCACTTCTCAAGCTCGCGAATGCGGTTTAAATAATTTTTCCAGTCACGGATAACAAATATATCCGTCTTTAAGTCATTAGCCTTCATAAAGCTCTTTATATACTCAGCTGTCTTTTTTTCTGATACATTCTTATCAGAGCAATAGCAGAAGACACCTTTCTCATGAATACACGCATAGTCAAGCAAAAATGACTTATCTGTTTTTGATGTAATGACAAGCTCAGTGTCCAAAATTCCTTTACCTACAATAGATGCCACCTGCTCATACTCATTATCTGGGCACGGCTGATATTTCCAAAGTGCAATCAAAATGACAAGCTGATTTACCATTGGTATTACTGAAACCATAGCCACAACTGTAAGCAGATTTTTGCGGCTTCCTGTTGTCACAACGCCAATCACCACAAGACCTATAATGCCGATTAAAAGACCAAGTACCTCTCCTAACAGCAGGCGCTTCTTGCGTTTGATATAGCCATGATGACCTTTTTTTATTCGAAACATAACTACTGTGTCCTCCGTTTTATATGAAATCTGTGTAATCTCTCACCCATCCATCGGCAAGCGCAAGCTTTTTCTCGCGAAGCGGCTCTGAAAATTCATCTTCTACTGCAAATACAGTCATCCCTGCCGCTTTTCCTGCCATGATTCCTGCCGGAATATCTTCAAACACAACACAGTCACACGGATTCAAATTAAGAAGCTTCGCTGCTTCTAAATAAACATCTGGTGCTGGTTTTCCGGCCTTTACATCACAGCTAGTCACTATAGCTTCAAAATATGATGCTATACCATGCGATTCTAATACAGCCTGAATCAATTTGCGTGAATTGCTGCTTGCAATGGCAATCTTGCATCCATTTTTATGAAGATAAGAAAGAAATGGTGCTGCACCTGGTTTTAATGCGACCTCATGACAATACTTTTCATATGCCATCTGATTCCAACAGTCTTTAATTTCGTCAACCGTCTCTTTCAGGCAGAAACGCTTTTTAAAATAAGCAGCTGTCTCTGTAAAGCTCATTCCTTCAATTTCGTCATGAAGATCATCTGGCACATCATATCCATGCTTTCCCAGATAACTGACGTCAATCTCTTTCCATACATTCATTGAATCTACAAGTGTGCCGTCTAAATCAAAGATCACACCCTTTGCATTTTTCACAATCAGCTTTCCTTCAGACATTCAAGCTCCTCCTGTGTCAGTGCGCGGCTCTCACCAGGTGCAAGTGTTTCGTCTAGCTTAAGGCTTCCCATTGAAAGGCGCTTTAAATAAACAACTGTTACTCCAACTGCCTCGAACATTCTCTTTACCTGATGAAATTTTCCTTCCTGAACAATTACCTTTGCCTCACAATCTCCAATAATTTCCAACTTTGCAGGCATTGATGTGAAATCGCCAAGATCTATGCCTTCTTCAAATTTTTTTACAGCATCTGCCGGAATTGGAAGATCTGTTTTTGCAAAATAACATTTGTCAACGTGATGCTTAGGAGAAAGAAGTCTGTGACAAAGCTCCCCATCGTTTGTAATTAAAAGAAGTCCTTCTGTGTCAATATCGAGGCGTCCAACTGGAAATAAATCCTTTCGCTTATCGTCTAATAAATCAAGAACAGTCTCTTTTTTCTTATCCATGGTTGCTGTAATTACGCCAGCCGGCTTGTTTAACATATAGTATGCATACTGAGAATAAAAAAGCTTCTTTCCATCAAGCGTAATGCTGTCGTTCTCTGGATCTACCTTTAATTCTGGTTTTGATGCGTGCACACCATTTACGCAAACGCGTCCTTTTTTGATCATATCCTTGACCTGGCTGCGCGTTCCCACTGGAATCTGTGTCAAAAACTTATCAAGACGCCACTCCATTACATCCACCTCCAGCCTGCAAGATACTTATTTTTCACTGATCCGCCTGCTGCCTTTCCAAAGCCGAGAGGATAATTGTCTACACAAATCAAAACCCAGCCCTTTTCTACAGATTCTTCATCTCTTAAATCAATCGTCTCACCCTTTAAATAACGAATTACGCGATCATCATCTCTTGACAGATAAAGTACATTTGGATATTCATCTGCACGAAGCGCCATTGCTAATGCCTGACTTGGTTCAAAGCGATTTTTCAGGCACTCACCAAGAAGCAGACCAGAGCGCATTATACGAAGACCTTTTAAATCACGTCTGCAGTCTGGATGAACAAATACTTTTTCCTGACGAATCTCCAGACGATCAAGCGCAAGCGGCTTCTTTACGGTCTGCAAAAAGTCGAAAAGCTCCTGTGGCATTTTGGCTTTTTCTGTCTGTCTTTCTTTTAGACGGCTGCTCTCTCCCTTCTTTTTAAGAAGCGCAAGGAAATGACCTTCTCCCTTCATTCGATGCGGCCAAATACGCACACATTTTGTGAGTTCTTGATTGTTATCTGACCATTCTGGGTGTCCATGGTCAAAACCTTCATACCACTCTGGCTCTACAAGCTCTAAATCTGGATCTTCTTTAAGCATGCGTGACACAATCTGTTCATCTTCAAGCGGTGAAAATGTACATGTTGAGTAAAGCAGCATTCCGCCTGGACGAAGCATCTTTAATGCATATGAAGTAATCTCTTGCTGCAGCTTGACAAAATAGTCATTTCCATGCTCCACCCAGCTTTTCATAACTGAAGGTTCCTTTCTAAACATTCCTTCACCTGAACATGGCGCATCAATAAGAATCTTATCAAAATAGCCTTCAAAATGCTCTGCAAGCTTGTATGGTGCCTCGCTGATTACATAAGCATTTGAAATGCCAAACAGCTCAAGGTTCTTTAATAATGCCTTTGCTCGTGAATTACTGATATCGTTGCTTACTAGAACTCCTTTTCCCTTAAGCTTTGCTGCCAGCTCAGTACTCTTTCCTCCTGGAGCTGCACAGATATCAAGCACGCGATCACCTGGTTCAATAGGAATTACGTGTGCCGGTGTCATTGCTGATGGCTCCTGCAGATAATACAGACCGGCATAATAATAAGGATCCTTTGCCGGCTTATCTTTTCCACTATAATAATAACCATTATCAATCCACGGTATCTTTTTAATCTCGAATGGACATATTTTTTCAAATTCTTCTGGCGTGAGCTTATTTGTATTGACGCGAAGGCCGTAAACACGCTCCTCACTGTAGCTGTCAAGGTATGCATTAAACTCCTCTGGTGACAGCAGTTTTTTCATGTTCTCTAAAAAAGAAACTGGTAATTCCATATACACCTCATGTTTTTCTTATCGTTGGCATAAAATAAAGCAAGATAAATGCCTGGTGGCTGTATGCTTCTTACTCTTTTCTCTGCCGTATTTCTAATATTTTTAATTTATAATCCTGCACTGTGTACGCTCGGCGCCACGAAAGGTCTTTCGCTGTGGTACAAGCAGGTTTTGCCAGCTCTGTTTCCTGCAATGGCTGCCGCATCCTTTTTGATTAGCCGAAAATCCGTACAAGCCGCATTAAAACATCTTCCTTTTCCAGCTGGCGCAGCTTTTCTAAGTGGACTTTTATGCGGAAGTCCGATGGGTGCTCTGACATGCAGCGGTCTGTACGCCAGCAACCTTCTCTCCAAACGGGCAGCTCGGTGGATTGTTTGCTTTGTTCAGCTGCCAAGCCCACTATTTTTGTCTGGCTTTGTCGCATCTGCTTTGCTTGCGCTGCCTACAAAAATGCGTTTTGTTTTTCTTTTATGTGCATATCTGCCTTTTTTCGCATCTTTTTTGCTGTGCACGCTTCTTTTTCTCTTAAAATCCGTAGCAAAACGCAGTATTTCAACTAAAAAAAATGTACAAGAAACATCTTCGCCAGAGCCTTCGCTAAATGATATCTGCGATACTTGTCTGCTTCTTTTAGTTAGAATCGGTGTACTTTTAATGTTTTTCTCGATTCTTTCTGAATTTTTAACCATTGCAACACCACAATCAACCGCCCAAACGATCTTAATCGGAATGCTTGAAATGACAACTGGGATCAGCAAGATTAGTTCCCTCAATACACTTTCTTTGCGTTACAAATCAGCCATCTGTCTTTTTTTACTTGGCTTTGGCGGAATCTGTGTTCATATTCAGGTGCGCCAAGCCTGGCAGCAATCTGATTTTCCGATATTTCGTTACATACTTGTGCGTTTTTTGTTTGGGCTGTGCAGCAGTCTATGTTTTCTTTTTCTGAATAGTTACATTTAGATTTATTTAGACTTAGAAAAGGAAAGACCGCTGCATCAGGCAGCGGCCTATAAGCCTGAATTTTATTCTTCTTCAGACTGCTCTTCTTCTGCCGTATCTGCAGGTGCGGCACTGATGATTACATCTTCTGCCTTTGGCAGCTCCTTACGATTTGCACGGATTGTCTCAACGGTAGTATTCATAGTGGATAACATCTCCTCATACTTTTCCTTTAATCCGTCTAAGCCCTGTGCAAGAGTCTGCTCCATACTTCCCATCATATCATCAGTATAAGCAATTGCACCTGTACGAAGTGCATTTGCATCCTCGATTGCCTTATTAACAATTTCGTTTGCCTGCTGTGTTGCCTGTGTGATGATTTCGTTTGCTCTTGCATAAGCACGCTTTGTGATCTCACTCTGGTTAACCATCTCGCTTGTCTGAACGTTTGCAGCACTGATAATAGCCTCTGCCTGCTGCTTTGCATCGTTGATGATTGCATCCTTGTTGTTTAAAATCTTCTGATATTTTTTGATCTCATCAGGTGTGCGGTGACGAAGCTCTACTAAAAGATCTTCTAACTGTGCCTTATCTACAACAATCTTTGTGCTAGAAAACGGCTGAAGCTTGCAGCCATCAATAAACTCTTCAATTTCTCCAATTAACTGTTCAATTTTGCTCATTTTAATTTTCTCCTTTATATCAGACGTCATATCAAACGTCTGCTTTTTTATTTTTATTTATTTGTGCAAACTTTTGCTTGATAGCCTTTTCAACTGGTTCTGCGACAAATGCACTTATATCGCCTCCGTACTGGGCAACTTCTTTTACAATGCTAGAGCTAAGGTATGCATATTCCAGGCTGGTTGTAAAGAAAATCGTATCAACCTCTGGTGCAACCTTTCGATTTGTCTGTGACATCTGAAGTTCATACTCAAAATCAGTGACTGCTCTTAATCCTCTGATTAAAATATGTGCACCACTCGCACGTGCAAAATCAACAAGCAGTCCTTCAAAGGAACGAATCTCTACATTGGGATATTGCGCTGTCACCTGCTTTAGCAAAGCAACCCTTTCCTCCACTGTAAACAGCGGTGATTTTGCACTGTTTACAAGCACACCAACAATCAAATGATCAACTGTTTTACTGGCACGCTCGATAATATCCATATGTCCGCGTGTCACTGGGTCAAAGCTTCCCGGATAAATTGCTATTGTCTTTCCCATACTGACTTATGCCTCCCGACTGCTTTTTTGCAAAAAAATATGTTTGTTTGTCTTGTATTCCTTTACGCGAACAACATCAAAGCAAGCAAGTTCATCCTCGCTAAACTCTCTGTCAAGTGTTGCTTCGATTATAATCTGCGTATCCTCATCAGCTATTTTGCTGTCAGCAATTGCAGTGAGCACTTCCTTTTCTGCATTCAGCTGATAGGGCGGATCCATAAAGATAATATCAAAATGCATTTTTTTTGCATCCAATGCATGTATAGCACCTGCACAATCCTGACCAATAACTATTGCCCTGTCTGCCAGATGCGTCTTTTCCAGATTCTGACGAATACACGAAAGTGCTTCTTTGCTGTTATCTACAAAAACAGCCTTTGCAGCACCGCGGCTTAATGCCTCAATGCCTATAGCACCGCTTCCTGCAAACAAATCAAGAAAATGACAGCCTGGCAAGTCATTCTGAAGAATATTAAATAACGTTTCTTTTATACGGTCCGTAGTTGGACGCGTTTCCATTCCTTTTGGTGTAACAAGTGGCAACCTTCTGGCTGTACCTGCAATTACTCTCATATGTCTTCCACCTTGTTCTATGTTTGTTTTTCTAAATTTTGTAGTTTTGTATACTCTAACTACTCTATTATAGTATGCAAAAAACAATCTGACAAGTGCTTTTTCGCGGTTTTATTTATTCACGCAAAAAAGGAAGCAGAGTATTTGTCCCTGCTTCCTTCTTGTTACTGGCTTAGATGATTACTTGTTGGACATTTCCTTTTCCTGCTTTTCAATCATCTTCTTCACCATATAGCCTCCGACACTTCCGTTCTGGTAAGAGGTCAGATTTCCGTTATAACCGTTTGTTAACGGTACACCCAGCTCATCAGCAACCTCCATCTTAAACTGGTCGAGCGCCTGCTTTGCTTCTGGTACTTCAATTCGATTACTGTTCTTATTTGTAGACATCAGTAGTCCTCCTTTTTTTCTGTGCGTATTGCTCTGTTTCACAGTTTTTTTGTAAGTGTGTTGTTTGTAACTTTACATCAAAGCTTTGTTGTTTGTTACATCCCTAGTATATGCACAGATAAAAAGATTACGCTGGTAAGTTATGAGAAATTTTTATATCAGAAACTCTAAATGCTGTGCGTCTCCACCGCTGCCATAACCTGCGCACTGTCGGCAGCCTCTTTCGCCCACTTTAAAAGCTGCGCATCCTGATAGATATCAGCGACTGCAAAGGCAATTTCACCGCTCTGACGTATTCCAAAGAAATCACCAGGTCCGCGAAGCTTTAAATCTTCGTTTGCGATTGCAAAGCCATCGTTTGAATGATTGAGTACTTCAAGACGCTTTGCTGATTCTTCTTTTCCTGAGGTGTCTATCATTATGCAATATGACTGTGCATCACCGCGCCCAACACGGCCGCGAAGCTGATGCAGCTGTGCCAGGCCAAAGCGCTGTGCATCCTCAATCAAAATGACAGTTGCATTTGGTACATTAATTCCAACCTCGATTACTGTTGTCGAAACAAGTACCTGCGTCTCATTCTTTGCAAAACGTGCCATGATATCATCTTTTTCTTTGGCTTTCATTTTTCCATGAAGATACTCAATTGAAATATAGGAAGGCAAAGCTTCTCTCAGCTGTTCTGTATAACTGACAACATCTGCCCCCTGCGATGTCTCGCTCTCTTCTACCATGGGACAGATCACATACGCTTGGTGTCCTGCCTGCACCTGCTTTATTATAAAATCCCATGCCTTTGGACGGTATGAAATATTGACCACACAATTTTTTATTGGCAGCCTTTTTGCTGGAAGCTCGTCCATAATAGAAATATCAAGGTCTCCATAAAGAATCATCGCCAGACTTCTTGGAATTGGTGTCGCGCTCATTACAAGCACGTGCGGAGTATGACCTTTCTTGCTTAAAGCATCACGCTGTGCGACTCCGAAGCGATGCTGCTCATCTGTAATTACAAGTGCCAGATCATCGAACTCAACTTTTTCCTGAATAACGGCATGTGTTCCAATCACAATGTCTGCCTCATGCTCCCTAATCTGACGAAGTGCCTCTTTTTTTTGTCCTGCACGCATGGAGCCTGTCAATAAAACAATTGAAAGATTCAGATGATAACGCTCTGATAATTCAGTAAAGCCCTGATAATGCTGTGACGCTAATACCTCAGTTGGGGCCATAAGAGCGCTTTGATAATGACATAATGCAGCCTGATACATTGAAAGAAAGGCAACGATAGTTTTTCCCGAACCTACATCTCCCTGAAGCAAACGACTCATCATATGATCACCTGTCATATCCTGTGTGATTTCTTCAATTGTGCGAAGCTGCGCGCCTGTCAGATCATATGGAAGCTGTTTGATCAGATTTGTGACTTCCTCACGCCGTGTCAGTGCGAAATGGTTTTTCTCCTGCAAAAGCCGCTTTTTCATCTGATTTACGCCAAGCAAGAAATGATAAAATTCGCCAAACGCTATTGTTTTTCGTGCATGTGTCAGCTGCACTTCATCTTTTGGAAAATGCATAAGATATCCAGCCTCATCCTCTGGCAGCAAATTATACTGTGAAAGCACCTTTTCTGGAATCGTGGCCTTCTGTTTTACACCAGCATCATATGCCGCTGCAACTGCCTTTGAAATGCTTTTTGATGTGATTTTTGCTGTCAGTGCATAAACAGGCTGCAGTGATTTTTGAAGCTGCTCATATGCATCCAGTGCGTAAACCTGCGGCTGATCAAGTGTTCGTGATTTTCCGTTTCCTGAAAGCTTTCCGCGAAGCACATACCAGCCGCCTGGACGAAGCACGCTCGCCAGATAGGTTGTCTGAAACCAGGTAACACGAAGCTCACTTCCTTCCTCATCTCGCACCTTTGTATTTATAATAGAGAGATTACGCACACGCTTTATTGTCGGATAAGAACAAATCACGACCCGGACCGCTGCAAAATCCATTACAGCTGCGGCCCGGATCGTGACCGGTGGTTCAAATCGTTCATAGCTTCGGGGATAATAACGCATAAGCTCTCCAATGGTCACAATCCCCAATTTTTCGTAAAGCGCTGCCGTCTTCTCTCCGATTCCCTTTAAACATGTAATGGGATCATCGTAATTCACGGCTGCCTCCTTATAAAGATTACTCTACTGATAAGAAATAATAGTATACTGGCTGATTTCCGGCATTAACTTCAACATCAACAGATGGGAACTCTTCGCTCAAACGATCACAAAGCTCATTAGCTCTTGCCTCATCAATTTCCTGACCATAATAAATACCGATCAGTTCAGAATCCTCTGACATCATCTTGCATACAGTTTCAAATGCAACATCGTTGATATCTGTTCCATCTGCCAACATTCCATTATCACCAAGACCAATAATGTCATCCTTATGAATCTCGATATTGTCGATCATCGTATCGCGAACAGCATAAGTAATCTGTCCTGTCTTGACACTCTTGATACTCTCTGTCATGTTCTCTGCATTTTCTTCCATCGAACTATCCGGTACGAAATTAATGATAGCAGTAATACCCTGCGGGATAGTTTTTGTCGGAATTACAAAAATTTCCTTATCCTTTGTCAGCTGCTTTGCCTGCTTTGCTGCCATTATGATATTTGAATTGTTCGGCAAAATGAAAATGTTTCTTGCCGGAACCTGACGAATTGCATTAAGCATATCCTCTGTACTTGGATTCATGGTCTGTCCGCCCTCGATTAAATAATCGACACCAAGACCCTTAAAAATTTCTCCAATTCCTGCACCGGCAGATACGCTTATAAAGCCATATTCCTTCCACTTGGACTTGTCTTCCTGCTCACGCTCCCTGCGATCAGCTTCTGCCTGCTTGATAGCTTCTCTCTCTGCATTCTTGATAACGCGCTCCTGATGCTCCTCACGCATGTTATCAATCTTCATGCTTGTCAGCTGACCATAGGTAAGCGCCTTTTGAATTGCAAGACCTGGATCATTTGTATGCACATGTACTTTAACAAGCTCATCGTCTGCTACGCACACGATAGAGTCACCTATAGAAGACAGGAATGCTTTAAACTCCTTCTCATCCTCGTGTGTAAAGGCACGGCTTGTCATAATAATAAATTCGGTGCAATAGCCAAACTTGATATCTGCAGTGTCAATTTCATCGTTTGCTGCACCTGTTACAGCGCGTGATGCAGCTGGCTTTTCAGCGGTGAATGTGATCTCTTTTCCGAGATAACCATCATATGCACCCTTTAATACCTGCATCAGACCCTGTCCGCCAGAATCAACAACGCCTGCCTGCTTTAAAACAGGAAGCATCTCCGGTGTCTGGCTTAATACATAATCGCCTTCCTTTAACAGCTCCTGAATAAAAACATCCATATCGCAGCCGCTTTGTGCAAGTTCTTTCGCTTTATCAGAAATTCCCTTTGCAACAGTAAGGATTGTACCTTCCTTCGGCTTCATAACAGCCTTGTAAGCTGTCTCTGTTGCACGCTGCAAAGCTTCTGCAAGCAGCTCCATATCAATCTCTGTACTGTACTTGATGGCCTTTGTAAAGCCACGGAACAGCTGAGACAAAATAACACCTGAGTTACCTCTAGCACCGCGCAGTGAACCAGATGAAATCGCTTTTGCTAGCGTCTCCATTGTTAGTTCCTCAACAGAATTTACTTCCCTTGCTGCGGAGAGAATTGTAAGTGTCATATTTGTTCCTGTATCACCATCCGGCACTGGGAATACATTTAATTCGTTAATCCATTCTTTCTTTGATTCCAGATTTGCCACGCCTGCAAGAAACATGCGCTTTAATAAACCTGCGTCTATCACATTACTACCCAAAATATAGCTCCTCCTTAGGCGGCATCTGTCACTGATCAGTCAATGACTCTGACACCCTCTACATACATATTAATTTTTTTTACACGGATTCCTGTAAACTCCTCAACATGGTACTTTACACTATCCGTTAAATTGTTGTATACAGCCAGAATGCTTACTCCATATGAAACAATTACATGGAAATCAATTGTAAGCTCATTATCTTCTAATGATACATTAATGCCTCTTGTTATGCTGTCCTTTTTTAGCAGATGAACAAGTCCGTCCTTCATGCTGACACTGGCCATACCAACAATACCGAAGCATTCCACCGCCATAGAACCTGCATACTTTGCGATGACATCTGTTCTGATCATAACATCACCCTGAGGATTCGATATACGTCCCTTCATTCGGTTACCTCCAACTAACAAATTCAGAAAATACATTTTTACTGATTCTGACTTAGACTAAGAGCCTGCTCCTAGTATTCCATCAGAGAATTTATTAATTCTGGACGGATTCTAAGCAGAATACTCTATGTTTAGAATATCTCATTACCACGTATAAGTCAAGCAAAATCCTTTTGATCTGGAATGACTACAGTTCACTGTAATAATCCTTTTTAAATCTTTTTAAAAAAAGTCCTTGATTTTTTTCTGAATATCTGTTATGATATCCATGTTGTGAGCCTATACGGCTACATTTGCGTAAGGAGGTGCGATTTATGGCAAAGTGTGAGATCTGTCAGAAGGGTGCTCATTTCGGAAACAATGTTAGCCATTCCCATAGAAGAAGTAATGCGGTTTGGAAGTCCAATGTTAAGTCCGTTAGAGTAAGTGTCAACGGAACCAACAAGAAGATGTACGTTTGTACTTCCTGTTTACGCTCTGGCTATGTTGAGAGAGCTTAATTTCGTTACGGGTATGATTTAAAGCGGTCGCTTGTCGACTGCTTTTTTTCTGTCTAAAATTAGCATCCGCAGCAAAATAGAACATACCCTAAAATAAGGCAAAATAAAATCACTATTACTGAGCAAAGACAAACTGGGACAAAAAGCATCACTGCCATTCCCAGTCCAAAGAAAAATAAAAGAAGTCCGCATAAACGTTTCATAAAGACCTTTTTCGGTTCCTTATTCATTATAGTTTATGCGGACTTTTTATGTCTATTCTTTTTGCAGCTGAATCAGCTATTATTTTTTATCGTCGTTTAAGATATCATCTACTGCCTCATCAACAGCTGGATCGTCTGCCTTCTTGCTTGTGAAGCGGTTAATCAAATCAGGAACCATATCCACAATCTTAGTAGTAAGATCCTGGTTCTTGATATTAACAACCTTTGCCATACCCTTTTGAATAATTAACACGGCACATGGGCTAATATTAGCTCCAATTCCTCCTGCCGTCTTATTGTCACTATTTTTTTTGAATGCGCCTGCTCCCATGCCGAACTTCATATCAACCAGTGGAATGATGGTGGCATCGTTTACCTGAATTGGTTCACCGACAACAGTTTTTGAGCTGACAAATCCTTCCAGCCCTTTTAACAGCTCATCTACTGATGAGCCAAAGTTAATTTCTTCCTTCTCCATCTTTATTTCCTCCTTGTCTCAGCCGCTTGTATTGACGGCGAATGTTTTTATTTAGTACGACACTGAGCGCCACATACACCAGATATCCTAATCGTATTCTTCCACGAAATGCAATATCTCCTTCGAGTATAAGTTCTTCTGTTTCAAACTCAGGCTCTATTACGAGATTCTCTTTCGTAAATGGATACAGCATCGAAAAATAAGCTAACGTTTTTCCCGTCTTAGACGGATCCTCAAAACCAAAGTGAATGCGTCCCGTTATCTTTCTTGGAAGAATATGATGAAGCAATCCCTTTGTTTTTTTCCAAAGAAATTCCATAGCTTCCTTCATAGGATCAGATGTCAGCAGATTTTTCCAATAATCAATTTTATTTTTTACTTTTTGAATGCCTGCCTTACTGTCAATAAACTTTTCTTTGACTGCAAGAAGCTTTTGTTTTATGGTCTCAAATTTAGACTTCACATCTGGTCTGGCAGATTTTTCTTTTTGTGACTGCTGCTTTTTCTCTGCCTCTGGCGCCTCATAAACGACCTTTTTTTCTTTCTTTGGCAATTCTGAAATTGACTTTTGCGGCTCGTAGATTGTTGCAACCTCTTTAGATACAGTGTCAGACTGCTGTTTTGGCTTTTCTGATTTTTCTGACCTTTTTGGTGCCTCTTGTTTAGGCATTTTCTTTGCTTTGCTTTTCTTAGGCGGCTTTTTTGTTTTAGGATAAATCGTCTTTCCAAACAAGCCAATCCTAATTTTCATCCCGTCTTCTGAAAGTGAAGCACTTGCCGATATCATATGAAGAAGCCACGTTAGTTTTACACTTCCAGAGAGTATCTTTTCCTCTCGTGCACCCTCGCCCTGATATCGTATTGGCACCAAAAGAATGACTGCCGCTGCCAAAAGAATCAATCCAATAAGCACAAGAAGGATTATGCCAATTATTTTCAATATTGTAAGTAAAATACCTAACATTGTCCTCCTTTTTAAAGCTTCATGAATGATTTCACATCAAAGCCACCAGTCTTCTGATACATTTCTTCAATCAAAGCTCGAACTACTTCAATCGCCTCGCTCTTATTCGCTGCTGCCGCAATCACCGTGCGTTCATACTGCTTTTTTCTACGAAGTTCTTCGTATGCACAGATTTCCATCAAATTTTCTGGAACCACTTCTGGAATAACAACAACATAAATGTTGCCAGACGGACGATTGTGCTTTAGCTTCCATGTAAGCTCAAAACGTTTCCCTGAAACTTTTTCGCCAAGGCGGATATCCTTACACAGTTTCAAATTGATCCCTCTCCTTTACTATTGCCAGACAAGATCACTTCACCTTAGAACCTTTTGTTACAGGCTTCTGATGATTTCAATACATGCTAATTTTTCCGCAACATCTGAACATGAGGACAGACTGTTTTGAATATATTCCTCAAGCTGATTATAATCACGGATAAACAGCGGAACCATCGTGACAAGCTTTGCCATAACAGCACGGGCTAACGGTTTTGATGATGACTTTAAAAATGTCTCCAGCTCTGAAATAAGCGCTGCTGTCTGTTCTTCGATATAAGAAGCTTCCACAGTCTCGCTCTCTTGCTTTTGCTCAATATCTGCAAAGCGGCTGCTTGAAAGAAGCTTTGAAAGTACCTCTAACTTGCTGAAGGTTTCAAGCATTCCCTGCTCACTAAGCTGTTCTTTGCTGCTTTGCATCAGCTCATCTACCAATGTTGATTTTTCCTGAAAGGTCATGCTGTACTGTTCCTGAATGCCCTCAAGCGCTGTAAGCATTGCATTTAATGCCGCCTCATCTGTTCCCGGTGTCAGCGTAAAGGAAATAATGCTGCTGCAGGTCTTATGCTGCTCTGTCCATGTACAGCCGTCTGTCATTGTTACAACACACAGATCATTGATAAGCTCCTGCAAAAGAAGCATACGATCCATCTGGCTGTTTAGCTCCTCCATAGCGTCAGCAAGCATATCGTGAAGTTTATTCCACTCGGCCTCGCTTACGGCAGACAGCGGTGCCTGTTTAAATGTCTCTACAACTTCATAAAATTCTGGAAAGCTCTGCTTAAATTCTGCTGGCTCTTCCAACATTGCAGCTGTACGAAGCATAAACAGCTGTCCATCTACTGCTTCTTTGTCTGAACCCTTATAGGCATCCATTCCTTCTGCGAGAACCTGGAAAAAACGCTTTCTTGTCATTCGCATCGGAAGCTGCTCTATAATAGATACAAGCATTGACTGACGAACTGTCTGATCAGTCTCTGATGACAGCTTCTGTAAAATTTCCTGCGTCATATCCTCATCGCTGTAGCCCGCCTCAAGTGAAGCACCACTAAAGCGATACTCAAGTCTGTTTAACACATATTCATATACTGTGAAACGATCTGTATATGCGCTAAGCAGCTCCATAATTTGTGTGCTCTCTTTGCGAAGCGACAATGCTTCATCCTCACGCTTTTCATCCAGACCAGAGACAAGCTCTTTATTGACACGGCCAAGCAGACCACAATACGCTGCGGACAGCTTAGAGATTCGTGTATATTCATCAGACGGCTCCTCTCCCATATCAAGATAAACCGGCAGATTCATAGCGATTCTGGCCAATGAGAGTGTCCTGGCATCAGATGTCATCATAGATGCAAATCCTGTCAGATTGTCTTTTGTCATATGTCCGTGAGCAATCCCGCGGATGGTTGAATTGGTTTTCATAATAAATAAGTCCCCTTATTTTCCTTACTTCTGGTCTGATAATACATCCAGATTGTGTACAATATAGTCAACCAGTGAGATAATCGTAAGAATCAAAGCGGCATAAATTGCGATTGTTGTAACAACAGATAATGCAGAAACATCCATAATCAAAAGGATGCACATAATCATCTGAACAACCGTCTTGGCCTTTCCCCAGATTCCTGCGGCAATCACACGGCCGTTTTCAGCAGCAATAAGACGAAAGCCGCTGATAATAAATTCTCTGGCTACGATAATAATAACAATCCATGGTGCCAACGTTCCAAGTCCTACAAAACAAATCATGGCGGAGCAGACTAACAGCTTGTCTGCTAATGGATCCATGAATTTTCCAAAGTTTGTAATCAGGTTATACTTTCTTGCAATCGTACCATCAAGCTTATCGGTAATAGATGCTGCCACAAAAATTGCCAGTGCAGCCCACTTTCCCCAGCTGTATGGAATCAGCTCACATACAACAAAAAATGGGATCAGTATAACACGCAGCATAGTCAGTTTATTCGGCAGATTCATGTTCTTCATACAATTCTCCAATCAAATCATATTCATCTGAGCCGGTAACAACTGCCTCGGCAAAATCACCGGACATCAGTGCTTCTCCTGATTTTATAAAAATGTAACCATCAATGCCTGGCGCATCCATGTAGGTTCGTCCGACATAGGCATGCTCATCTGGAAGATATCCTTCAATCATAACAAGCAGCTTTTCGCCAACACAGTCTGCCTCAAAATCAAAAGAAATCTCCTGCTGCAGCTCCATGATAGCATCACGTCTTTGCTTTTTGACTTCTTCATCAATCTGATCTTCCATCTCGGCAGCCGGTGTTCCTTCCTCTGGTGAATATGGAAAA
>ENA-USUG01001251-USUG01001251.1-human-gut-metagenome-genome-assembly--contig:-NODE-1251-length-43429-cov-16.454512_pt1 | contig 43429 bp, 39 predicted proteins | sample MGYA00250059_ERZ773394 | MGnify/ENA primary metagenome ERZ773394 (study PRJEB29103, sample SAMN06111957) | human gut metagenome | biome: human gut; feature: ankylosing spondylitis patient; material... | reverse complement strand
CCGAGCAACCAGAAGATGAATGCCTACATGAAGGAGATCGCGGCCGTGTGCGGCATCGACAAGGTGCTGACCACCCATTGCGCAAGGCATTGGCATCAGAAGTACTTGCTGAATGATAGATATTTACAGAAGTCAGCCGGTTGAGAACTAACGATTTGGAGACGAGCGACATTCTCTGAATCACTCGATTCTGCATAGCTGGAAAGAACGCATCTCGAATGCAAAAATAAGATGTATTTCTGTTTCCGCCAAATTTACACGCTGATTCTGATACTCGCACCCCTTCATTAAGTCGATCTTCAACGGTTCCGTCCCAGAATCAGCACATCTTTATGCCAAGGTCGTTTTTCGACCGGAACTCAATCAATACCAAACTCCCGGAAGGATTATATCAGACTGAAAAAAGAGCCTCCATGACTCACAAGTCAATGAGATTTCACCGCAAAAATCGGCAGCCGTTGGCAGTTTTCCGATTTAATTTCCTATTTTTGTAATTGGTTCCGTGCCTCTGCGGACGGAGCCGGACATATTTACGAACGTTTCGTTACGTTTTCTTTCGCATTCAAACTTCGCAACTTTGACCAATAGAAAGAGATGTAACTGGACGCCTCGTGGACGCATGTATTGTGCCCGCAGGCCTTTGGCTTGCTATGTGCACGATACACGTTTCGCGTGGGCTGTCCGTGTTGCTTATTCCTGTTGGGGGCAGCGAAGGCCTGAATGCGTGGTAAGTCAATGCGGCAACCCACGTTTTTTATGGCTTTCGATTACGATTACACCGGAAATCCCGCCCTGCTCGATCGTCGGAAGGTCGCCTTCTTTGCCTCGCGCGTCGTCTCTCCGGCCGTCGAGGAGCAGGCCATGCGCTGGGCCAAGGCGTGTTGCGCAACCGATCGCGTCGTAATCAGCGGTTTCCAGTCGCCGCTCGAAAAATCCGTCTTTGAACTCCTGCTGAAAGCCCGCCACCCGGTAATCTGGGCCTTGGGACGAGCTCTCTACCGTCGCTACCCTCCCGCTGTCGAAGAGGCCCTAGCCGAGCAGCGCATCCTGATCTTTGCCGTCCGCAACGCCCGCCGCACCGGTTAGCAGACCGCCCAGACCCGCAACTATACTATTGCTGCGATGGCTGAGGAGAGTGTTTACGCCCTCCGCTCGGACGGCCGCCCCAGCTCGCTCGACGTCCTCTGCGGGCTGGAACTGGGGCGCAAACCGGTGCGCTGTTTTTGATGGGGTCTGGCGGCTATCGTTTGTTTTCCAGTCCTGCTTGATTTATGAAGACAAAGCAAGACTGATAAAATTACTATATCCGTCTTTTGGATGTGTAATGTAAGAATCTGAGTTGGAATTTTACTATTTTTGAGAAGACCAAACTCAAATTGATATGAGCCAGACATCAAATTACCCGAATGAGTTGCTCTCGGGTATTATGCCCGAGAATCCTCACTATGGCTATCTGATAGCCGCTGCCGTGTTGCTATTCTGGCTCATTGGTGTTATCTGTGGTTGGAAATGGACCTATTCACGACCAGGTAGTTACAGGGGTAATTTCTTGTTGGATCTATTGGGCCCGAAAACCTATCGTCTGGTACTTGGAGTATTCCTTGTTGTGATGCTTGCACTCGTCCTTTATCTTTTCGTGCGTACTGAATAAGTTCGAATCCATTAAAGCGAGGTGTCTGAATGGAGAAAAAACGGTTTCATCGGCAGTAAACATCCTCAACACAGCAAATTACAAAAATATTTCTTCATAAATGGCGAAGAATAAATGCATAACGAGCGGCTCAACTTTCTTGAAAAGATTCTTGGTTGGCTACTGAACATAATTCATACGATATACATTTGAATGAAGAAGCAGGAATATAATGAGCAAGAACGGCAACGTCGTTACTATTTCTTCGACTATCTGTTCTGGTTGGGAGAAATAACATGGGAGAATTATCACAAGGTCAATTTCAAACAACCCCGAGGAAGTGATATGCTGTGGGCCTGTATCGTATTTTTTATATTCATACCGGTTCTGACCATAGCCGGTTATTTCCTTCATGACTTGGCATTCGAGGTGTTTGGAGCCATTCTTGTAATCGTGTTTTCCATTTCTGTCTTCATGACAGAACGTCTGTTCGGCAAAATATACCCGCCTTCCCGACGGAAAGCGGTTATGCAGCATTATGCGGGCTGCAAGTTCAGTCCCTTCCGGCGTAACCTGTTCTTTTTCTCCCTCTATTTGCTGGGTATTCCCGAAATGGTTTTATTAGCAACCATACCGAAATGGATAACTGAAATACTCAAATGACAGAAGAAACGAACATATTCAGCCGTTCTTTCCGCGTACTGGTGATGTTGCATAAAATTCCCTATGCGCACTTCACGGAATGGAACAATAAGAGGAAGCACAAGGCATTAGCAACCGGAATCTACTTCCTGAGTATCCTCCCGGAATTTTTCCTGTTAGCCGGCACTTTCCTGGCGGCAAGGGAGTATGACGGGTATGTACATCTGGTAAATGTGCCGCAAAAGATTGTCATCTACGGTCTGGTGGGTCTGGCGGTGCTGCTGTCGGCCATCCCTTTGGGATTTTTTGACGATAAGAAAATATGCAAGGAAGTCCGTCAGGAACTTCGGGAACGGCCCCGTTACTGGAAATGGGCGATAGTGATCTATTGGACAGTTATTGCGGCATTAGTGGTTGCCGTGAACGTAATTTATCCGCTCGTTACACCGTCCATGTAGACAACCGGAATAGTGTCATAGTTCGGGCAAACTACTTACCCGGCACAGGCCGAGTAAGTGATTGGTGGCGGAAATCCTGTCTCGCGCCGGGAAACGTTCCGGAATGTTATTTTTGTAGAAATTTTAGATTGACAGACGTTATGGAAAACATTAAGGTCGGAGATTGGGTTACTCAATACAGAACGGGTTATTGGATGGTCAAAGAACTGCATCCAAAGTTTTCGCCCTTCGAAGTGGGATCGGTTCACAAGGGGGACTGGCAGGGATACTATGCGGTCTTGCAGAAAGCATTCGGTTCGACCTTCAAGTTCGGTATCGCGTTCGACTCTTGTGATGTGTCGTTATGTTCTCCGGTATCCAAAGAGCAATTGGCTCGGATTGAAACGTATTTTGAGGAGCATCCGAAAGATAAGCTGAAATTCGAATCGGCGAAGGTGGTTGTGCCTCCAAGCATTACCACGGTTCATTTGCAGATCGACGATCAGCAACAAGCCGTCCTCTCCGCTGCTATTGACCGGATGCTTCCAACACTTACGCTTCCGAAGTTACGTGCCCTACTGGCAGAGTATGGTCTTGTAGAGGTCTTGCCGGGTGCCGACAACACCTATCTCCAACTGTACGGGCATTCGTGGGATCTTGATGAGAATTTCGATTTTCAGTATTATGACTATAAGTTTGTACACAAGTAGCTCTTATTGATTGAATCAACCGACAGAACGGCTGTTCCCCGATATTGTCAATTTATCCGGGACTGCTCATTAACGTTCGTGAGCCCCTTTCTCCGGTTCGCCGGGATACCACCAACCGCGGCCCATGTCGGTAGCTGTGGTGCGCTCCTCGCCAGTCGTCGGGTCCGTCTCGATACGGTATTCGTAACGGGCATCGTGCTCGAATACCTGCAGACGGTCGAACGCCTCGGGGATCTCCGCCAGAATCGGATTGTCCCGGCAATAGAGCTTCCACAGCGAGGGGGCATTCGTCAGGTCGAGTTCCGTCAGCCGGTTCGACGTGCAGTCCAGCTGGGAGAGCATTTCGCACGTGGTGAGGTCGAGTGCCTGAAGTTCGTTCCGGGGGCATGCGAAGACCTGCAGGGTTGAACAGCCCGTCAGGTCGATCCTTTGTAAGGCGTTGTCCGAGCAATCCAGCTGGGTGAGTTGCCGGAAATCCTTCAGGTCGAGTTCCGTAAGGCGGTTGCCCGGACAGTAGAGTCCTTCGAGGATTGCGGTGAGCGGTTCGAGGTCGAGTTGTTCGAGACAATTGTCGTAACAATAGAGATCCGTAAGACGACTGCATCCAGTGACATGGAGTTCGGTCAATAGGTTCGTTCCGCAGTTGACCAGGTAAAGCCACTCGCACCCGGAGAGGTCGAGCTGCGTGAGGCGGTTCTCGTAGCAGAAGAGGTCGCGTAATTCCGTGCGGCCGGCTACGTCCAGGGTCGAGAGGTCATTCCCGGCCACGTTCAGCGTCGCAATCCAGGGACATGCTGAGATGTCGATTGCCGAAATCCGGTTGTACTCGCATTTGAGATAGGTCAGCGCGGAGACGGACGAGAGGTTGAGGTGCGTCAGCTGGTTGTATCCGCATAGCAGTCTGTCGAGTGATGAGCACCCCGAGACGTTCAGTTCGGTAATCTCGTTGCTGGTGCAGTCGATCTCCCTGAGCAGCGGGCACCCCGACACGTCGATTTCCGTGAGACTGTTTTTGGCACAGCGCAGCTCAACGAGCGCCGTACATCCCGAGAGGTCCATTTGCCCCTTGAGGTACTTTTCGCCGAGCCAAAGGCTTAACAGTCCGTTTTCGTAGCGTACGCCATCCCATCCGGAGATAGGCTTGTCGCTGCACCAGTTGGCGTTGAACCGCCAGTTTTCACCGTCCGTATCGCGATAGAGCCGTTCGAGAAAAGCCCGCACTTCGGTCTCGGTCGTGAGTTCGACATGACCGGCCTGCTGGGTTATGGACAAAATCTGTTCGGCTTGCCCGGCCGAAAGGCGGATCTCTGCGCTGCGCGTTTCATTTGTTGTGTTGGGCAGCACGGTGACAGTCACACTTCCGGCTCCTGCCTTGCCAAGCCTCGGCGTGAAGTGATACCACTGCACGGCGATCGGGATGACCTGCTCGGCGGTCCAGTCTGCCGTGGCATCGAAGTCGATCTGCCACGTCCCTCCTTCAGCCGAAAAGTCGCGTGAAGATTCACCGTCAGTCAGCACAATATGGTCGGCTTGCGGTGCCGGCGGCTCGTCGGGCACCGATTTTGAGCATCCTATCAGCATAAGGGATGCGGTACTCCATAAGGCAAATATCCGATGTGTGTGGCTCATCGCTTGCATTTAAAAAGCGAGTTCCGCGAGGCGGGAGTGCGCCCGAAGGCGTTCCCGGTCGCGGAACCCGGTGTCGGCTTGACATTTACTCTTTGTCGGCCTTTTTCTTGCCGGCTTTTTTGTCGGAAATTGGATACGGTAGATTGGCTGCTTCGTCGCCCATCTGCTCCAGATAGGCGTCATACATGTCGAGGATCCATGAGTCATTCTCCTCGGCCTCCTTGTCGTGAACCTTTCCCTCAGGTCCTTTGAACCATTTTTTGCAGAAATCCTGAAGCCCCGGGTAACGATCCTTCATCAGAACCGAGTTAACCAGCATGTATGGGTAGACAATTCCTTCGGGGTCGTTGTGGAAGCGGATGCCGTAGTTGGTCTGGAGCGAGCGGCCCATACCGTTGAATCCCGATGCCACCCAGATTTTCCACCAATATGTCGTAGCATTCTTTCCCACTTTGTTGACGCAGAAGAGCACCTGCATCGTGTGGTAGCGGCTTGCGAAGTTGGGTTTGGCAAGCGGATGTGACTCCCAGCGCAGGCCGTCAGGATGGTCCGCAGTCGTCTCGACATAGTCGATGCTCACCACATCGTCGGCCGTATATTCGATCGGCTCCTTGCCATCGGGAGTTTTTGTAACTTTGAACGAGTAGTTCTCCTTCTTGAATACCGAGTTTTCGGCGTGCCAGCCGCGATGGACATAGCAGTCGACTTTCTCGCCCGATTTGAGGGTGACGATCACATGGTCTGATTCCGCATCTTCGGGATCCTTTGCTTCGGCTCGGGAGATCATGCCGATGGTGGCCAATGCAGCCAATGCACAAAAGAAAAAGTTTTTCATAACTATCTCAGGTTAGTAATTGAATTTTCAATGAGTTGCAGGTTGATACGCCTCAAGCATCAGAATGGTCTTGCTGCGGTCTGAGGTATTTGACTGGAGAATCTCTGTGGCAAGTTCGGGATCATCGGCCACATAAGCGGCTACAGATTCACGGAAGCGGTCCTTGCCCCGCCGGCTGGCCGATCCGGCATCGTAGAACTCCGTCTCACCCGTTTTGCGTAGGTAGTAAGCAGTGCGGGAGCGGCTCAGCGAGCGGTACTTGACCAGCACCTCGATGCCACCGTTCGAATCGACGCCATAACCCTTCTGCGCGAAGATGCCGACGCAGATATGCGGCGTCTCGAAGTATACCCACAGCCAGCCGACTTTCCCTGCGGGGATGAACTTCTGCGGATGTTCGGGTGCCGTGGCGTGCCAGCAGACGATCGAGTCGATTTCTTCATAGCGATAAACCTCCTTGCTTTTGTCCTTGTAGAAAGCACGTCGTAGCAACTTGACGTCCTGAGCATGTTTGGGGAGTTTGATGCGGTCTTTTTCGCCGCATTCAATGACGCGTCCGTTCTTGAGGTAGATGCGTCCCTGAACGGTCGATGCAGCGTGTGCCATGGAAAGTGACATGGTGCACAGCAGCGTCAACAGCGTGAAATGAAGGATTCTTGTATTCATGCTACCAGACATATTGAGGTTGTTCGTAAAGTTAAGCATTATTTGGATATACTGATTAGAATTGTGGTCTAAATCTGTAAAAAACGCAAGTTTACCTCTCGCCATGTAGTTAATTGCTTGTTCTGCTGCCTCCAGACTCCTTTATGGAGGAGATGAGACTTACGTTAATCCCTCATGTGATTGACAAATTGAGGTTGTTAATACCTTTTGTTTTCTTGCCGAAAGTGCTTGCAGCCTTATGTTTTCTTCGACTGTTTGTCGGTAATGATGGTTATGTGGAACCTCCGCATGCAATTGAGTTGATCATTGTCATTGGTCTTCTGGCCTTGCTTGTTATAAATGTCCGCTTGATCTGGCGTTTTCGGATCGTGGAATACGGATAATGCCGGAGTATAAACTGGCACGCGAATACCCGTCAAAAATAGAATCAGGACCGTACTTTACTATTGGAGGCATATAATTCTTATCTGCATTTTTTGCTGTTGCTTTCCATCATAAAATAATCCACCGATTTTTCGTTTCTGTCGATACAAAATCTTATATTTGCTTATCATTCAGAGGTTGAAGTGGATCATACAAGCGACGTTTCAGATGTCTTATTTATACCTTGATACCGGGGTTTGTTTCATGTGATGAGAAAAGTATGAATAAGGTCCTTGCAATAATTTTCAGTTTGTTGTTCTACGGAACAGCATCCGCCCAGCAGATCATTGAGTGTCGTGATCTGAGTACATCGACGGACAGTTATCAGCGTGTCGTCTATTACAAACAAGGAAAGAAGAAACCACTTGACGGTACCTATCGCATAAAACGCGGACCTGACGAGGAGGTCGTTTCTTTGAATAAGGGGCTTATGAATGGCCCGTACATTCGCATGAGAGATGGCATCTTGCGTGAGGAGGGCTATTATGTGGATGGTATGCGTAATGGTCCCTTTGTTGAGTATTATCAGGACGGAGTGGTACACCGTAAGGATACGCCAATGAAAGCTGGTAAAATAGACGGAAAGGTTACGACCTATTACAGCGATGGAAAGGTTGAGTCGGAAAAAGAATATCGTCAGAGTCTCGAACATGGAATCGAACGTCGCTACAGCCAAACTTCCGGAGAAGTGCTGATCGAAGGGCAATGGGTCGACGGTAAGAAAGAGGGTGAATGGAGAGAACGGTTCGACGCAGGTGGCGGCGTATTGGGCACCAAAGTGCAGCACTACCGTGATGGAGAACTCGATGGTCCGTACCTCGTGGAGATGACGAAAAATGGAGAACCCTATCTGACGATCCGCGGGCAATTCACGGCGGGACGTAAGAGCGGCAAATGGTCGCAATACGATGCTACGCTTGGGAATACGCGAGAATGGGTGGAGAAATAAAGATATTATGAAACGAATAATCTGGTATATCTGTATTGGCCTTTTGTTGTGCAGTTGCGGTTCAAGCAAACATTATGAGATCTTTCAATATGATAACGGAGACGATTATGTAAGTGAAGGACTATACCGCATAGTGGACAGGAAAGGGTGTATAGGTTACGCTGACGAGACAGGCAAAACCGTTATTCGTCCCCGTTTTGCCTTTGGCTATCCCTTTGAGGGCGGCAAAGCGAAGGTTACGGATAATGGGGAGAGAAAAGAGGTCCCCGGCTCCGATGGTGAATATTGGTACTGGGAAAGTGAAGTGTGGTATTACATTGATAAATCCGGGAATCGTATTCAATAAGAAAAGACCGCTGTAATCGACGGATTACAGCGGTCTTTTCGTGGAGTCGTATTGTTACTTCTGCAGCAGTGCGGCGAACTCCTTGAGTTGGTCGAGGCTGTCGAAGAAGTCTACGTCGAACTTGATCGTCTTGCCATCGTTGAGTGTTACGGTCAGAATGCCATCATCCTCGTCATAAGCGAGGTTCGAAATTTCGGAGATTATGAAACTCTCTTTTTCGACGTTACCCTTGCGAATTGCCGGATAGGTTACATGATTGTCGTCGACCGTGATGGTACCGCCTTTTGCAGACAGCGCACGAGCATTACGTATTTTGCGGTAGGCGGAATAGAGCATGTAGAGTCCCGCAATAATCATGAGGATTGTCGTCGGTATGGGACCGAGGACCTGCGTTGCACCAATGCGGATACCGAAAGGATGAACAAGAGGAAAGGCGATTAGAGCAATACCAATAATGATTGAGGTCAGATTCTCTTTGATAGAGGCCGTTGACGCGTAGTTGAATGTTTTCATAGTCTTTTACTAATTTTAATGATTATTTCAAAAGTTGCTTTTGTAATTCTAACGTGAGAGCATAATGTTCTTCTACGGGAATGATTCGTTTGTCTGTTTGTTCCAGATCTTGTCCCTCATTCGTCCATAAGAATGGAACAAAAGAGATGGTGTGATTTCCATCGACTCGTTCCAGATCAAGATCTCGATTTTTCCAGTTGAAGGTCTCGTAAAAGGTGTCGACTGGTCCAGTCAGCAACCAATGCAGAAAATCGGAGTATCCGACCTCCAGATTTTCCCATTGTAGTGTGTCTGGCGCCAAATAGTGGATTGTTCCCATATTAGGCCCCAGTGCCCCTGCATTGATGGCAAAATAGCCTCCGACAACATCATCGGCCACCAACAAGAATGTGGGTTGGTCACCATTCTTTTGGAAACTTTTACCTTTATTCCATGACATGATCCCTCGATCGAGTTCCGGAGAGCCTGAACCCAAAACTCGGATCCAACCCTTGTTGATAAGAATACCACCAGTTTCGTAGATAACAGCTCCCATAATTGAACGGGTGGTAACTTGTGCATCCAAAAGTTCCTGATTGGCTCGCTGCGAAGTTTTCGGTAAAATCCGATACCGATTCTTCGCTTCTGCCATCCACTCCTGAATGAGCGGCCATCCCGGATCTTGCGTATCTATTAAGGCGTCTAACGTTCTCATGTTTTCTCTATTTTAAAAATCCATCAGAACCGGCACCCGGTTTTCTTGTGCGAATTGCACTGCCCGATAGAAACGAGCGAATGCAAAGCGCGCCAGTGATTCCGTATCGTAATACCCCGATTCAGGTTCTATCATGGAGACGTTGTCTGTCAGTTTCGTCAGTTTCGAATCTTGGGTTTCATATCCATCTTCATCGTACCAACGGTTGATCGTTGCTTCGTCGGCATTCCAATCATAACTGTTGATCTTTTCCAGTTCCTTGAGCAGGCACCAAGTCGTGGATATGACAGCCTCGTTGCCCGCAGGCATCTCTGCCGTGATGACGAAACCGGCTTCTAAAGGCAACCAGCAGATGGCACCATTGAATAACGACCATTGTAGTTTGGGATCCTTGTATGCACGTTCGGAGATTTCGAAATCCTCAAATTGAGCCTCTTTGCCAAACTTTTCCGGCAAAGGTTCACCCAAACACTTGCAAGCGGCGTAAAGCAGTAGAGCCTCAAACGCAGGCCAGTCGGGTTTATTCGTCAGGTAAGGATGTTCGTTGTCTTCGGGCCATGATCCAATCCGGCTACCATGCTCGCGAATTGCTGAAAGCAAATTATCTCGCCTCTTTTCAACAGCCTGTCGGATTTCTTCGGAGGACATTTCCTCCCCAGGCTCGGAATCCGGACCTATTTTTTGGTATCCGAATCCATTTTCTTCAGCCCATAGTTGAGCTTCAGTTTTCCAGTTGTGTGCATAATACCGGGTCAATGTTCCGGCGTACAGATCCATTCCCATGGTCGCTTATCCTTTGATAAGATACCAAATTACGGCTGCAATCAGCATGAGTGCCATTACGAGTGTCATCGTCTGGCGGTATTTCTCCACGGCGGGCGACTCCTCCCCAGCATCGGGAATCTCCACCTTCGGTCCGCGGAACCGCTGGCTGCTGGCGGCCAGTCCGAGCGTCGTGTTAGACAGGGGCTCGATCGTGTAACCATTAGGCTCCTTTGAGATTCCGAGGGCCGCATAGTGGCAGTCGAGTTGTGCTGCTTTTTTGGGCGAGAATACCGTTTTTGTGAAAAGCACCAAACCGTCAAATCGATCGCTGATCATAGCGACAATATCGTCGTCAGCATCCATTCCGCAGTGATTCCCGTGTTCGTCAAGGATGTAGTAATCAGCACCTTCCGACTGTACGGAGTCGTAACGTATGTGTCCGATTTCGAGCGAATCAATTTCGGCGTGAATGGCTCGTAATGTCTCTTCGTCAATCGTCGTGCCGTTAAGCGGACATGCGTAGAGACAGTATCGGGAGTCCTCATGCGAGACGCCGCGAATCGGATAAAGGTTTACTACTCGTGCAACCTTCCACTGCAGGAAGCGTTTTGAGATCTTTCCAATGGTCTTCGCATCGAACGAAGGGGGAATTTCTCCCCCTTCGAGCGTTGCGGTCAGTTGTTTGAGGTCCAGCATGATTTACGCTTCGTTTTCCTGTTTCGTGTAGGCCGAGAATTCGCAGCCGAAGCACTCGACCATCATGTTGTCCAGTTCGTCGGCCTTTTCTGCCAGCTGAACGAGGTTCTGCTGGATCCGCTCCTCGGACTCCTCCGAAATGTCTGCCAGATGGATGCGGTAGCACAGGTAGATCTGGCGCCCCTCGATACCCATCTTGTAGGGATAGAAATCCGTGTCGAGCATGTAGTCCAACACCTTTTCCACATCCTTCTTGGGCAGGAGGTTGATCGGCGAGACCGCGAAGAGATAGGTGCGGTCGTAGACGAACATGCGGATTTCGGAGCTTCCCTTGTGGAACAGCCACGCCTCGTTGCCGTCGCGGGCCAGAATGGGGTTGATGCCCATCTTCGCGATGGCCGCCTCGCAGAACTCGCTCAAAGGCGAGAGCTGACGCTCCTCGAAGACCCCTTCGGGCAGCTTTTCGCCGCACGAGGGGCAGAACTCCTCTTCGTCCGAGATCAACTCGTCGCAGCTCTCGCACTGCACCTGGAAGCAGTCGCGGTCCAGCTCGCCGAGCGAATCGAAGAGCTTGTGCAGCGTCTCCACGCGGATGCCGAATCCCATGTTGTCGGCGTCGGAGTTGGTGAACTTGCTCACCGTGATGCCGACCACTTCGTTGCGTTCGTTGATGATCGGGCCGCCGGAGTTGCCGGGGTTCACCGCGGCGTCGGTCTGGATGTAATACTGCCCGTTCATCAGCTGCCTGGGCGACGAGACGGTGCCTTCGGTGACGGTGAAGGGCATGCCGTAGGGATAGCCCGCCACGCGGATCTTGTTGCTGATGGCGAGCGAATCGTCGGCCGCCAGGTGCAGGGACGGCAGCGATGAGAAGTCGTGGTCGACGGCCAGCAGTGCGATGTCCAGCGTTGGGTTCACGAGCACGACCTTCGCCGGATAGGGGTTGCGGTCGTTGTCGTGGACGGCCACGGTGTGGAATCCCTCGACCACATGGTAGTTCGTGACGAAGAGATCGTGGTCTTTCAGGTAGAAGCAGCTGCCCGAGCCGCCGGCATGCGTAACCTTGAATACTACGCTATAAATATTCTGTTCCATGGTGATTCGTGTTTAGTTGTTGAAGAGCCCGCTCATCATTTTCTGTTGCAGTTCGCCGGCCAGACGCATGTACTCGGCCATGTCGCCGCGCGTCATCGCCTCGGTCATCTTCCGTTGCAGCTCCTGGATCTCGTCGCCGCCCATCGCCGCAGCCATCTTCTGTTGCATGGCCTGCGCCTGTGCCTGCGCCTGCTCCATCATCTGCTGCGCCATCGGGTTGCCCTCCATCGCGCCGGCGAAGAACCCTTCGTCGTCGTCCTCCTCGATCTCACCCTCCATGACCTTGTCCAGCGCGGTCCAGAGGATCTCGGCGGCCTTCTCCATCGGCTGGTCGGCAGCTTCACGCAACGCCTTGACGAAGATGACGTTCAGGTCGTCCTGCATGTCGTTGTAGAAGTAGGCCTCGTAGAACTTGTAGCAGATGCGCACGGCAGCCCGCTCGAAATCCTTGTTCTGCATGGCGGCCGTGGCCTCCTCGTAGACATCCTTCATGTTCTCCTGCACGTTCTGCAACGACGAGGGGCCCTTGATCGAGACGAGCGTATCGACATAGTAGAGGTCCTCGGCCAGCTTCTCCTTCGGCATGTCGAGCAGTTTTTGCAGGAAGGCCGTGCCTTTCATCACGAGTTCGGCCACGGGCAGCTCCTCGTCCATATCGTCGACCGCCTTGTCGATGTCGTTGGCCAACTGGCCCTGCGGCTGCGCGAAATAGGAGATCTGGTAGAACGTCGTGTCGATGACGTTCCACGAATAGCCGTAACGACGCTGGTCGTTGTACTCCCTGACGGCGTCGAGCGTCGCCCGGACGAGCGACTGGATCGCCTCGTAAATGCGATCCACCGTCTCCGCAGGATAGGGCGTTACGCGGGGTTCGTAGCAGCGCGTGGCCCCGAATTTCGTGCAGAATTCGTCGTCGTAGCGGTCGCCCACGCGGCAGATGTTTTGCAGGATGTTGACGATCTTGTGCGGATGGGTCTCCGCGATCGGGCAGTGGTACTCCATTTTCAGGCGGTCGCCCTCCTTCGTGAAGCGCGGCAGCAGCAGGCGGTTGATGTTCATGTCGGCCACCTGGCGCAGCATCGCCACGCGGCCCTTTGCGGGCAGGTTCAGGAAGTCGGCGTCGATGTACATCGTCCTGTCGTCGAGACGCACGTTGACGACGATCGAGCCGTGGGGCAGGTGGAACTCCGTCCCCGCGGCATTGCCGTATTTTGTGCGGAACTCCGGGTTGAGGTGGTCGAGCAGCGTGTGGAACGCCTCGACGTATTGCCCTTCGCCGTACAGGTCGATGCTTTTGTCGTACAGGTCGCGCTGCATGGCACTCTGCGTGGAGTCCACGACCGGCGCAATAAAGGGAAGTGTCCGTTTCATGGGTCGTTGTCGGGTTTGACGGTTATTCTTCTTCGGGCGTGATCGAGCCGTCGGGATTGACGATGATATTGGCTTCGTAGTAGAGGTGCGTCACCTGGCCGCCGCTGGTTTCGGTCTCCTTGCCGTCCTCCGTGAAGCAGATCTTGAAGTTGGCCTCCTGCGTGCCGACCGCCTTGCCGCGATTCAGCATGGACATTATTTTCGGAAGCACTTCGCTGATCTGGTAGATGCTGACCGACTGGAAGGTGTGTCCTTCGGGCAGGAGCTGTTTGGCCTCTTCGATCTGGCGTCCGATGGCTGCGGGGTCGATCTCCGAGAGGCTGATGCCCTTGATCTTCGCGTAGTCGATCTCGTTGACGCTCGTCGAGTAGTCGTTCATCTGCCCGACGCGGCCATCCATGTAGTAGGCCTGACGGAAGGCAAAGTTGTCCGCATTGACCATGTCGAGCGAGATGCTGCTCAAATCGTTCGACAGCTCCTCGCGCTCGTTGAAACGCATGGAGAAGATCTTGAACTTCGTCGTGTCGACCTTCTCCTTGAGGATTTCGACCGCTTTGGCGTAGGTTTCCGCCTGGTCGGCCGGATACTTGGCTCCTCCGAGCAGCGAATTGACGTTGTTGCACGAAACGAACAGTGCGGCGATGCCGGCGATGGCGGCGAGTCGTGATAACTTTTTCATAAAAGATACATTTAGGTTTTATGGAATGAATTGTTTGAGTTTTCGGTGTTGTGTGTGGGTTAATCTATTTCATTTCGGCCTCCACGGTGCGGCAGAATGCAATTTCACGCCAGAACTGCTCCAACAGACGTTCGTCGCCGAGCGACCGTCGTCCCGGGCGAAGGAATCCGTCCGGCGTTTCGGAGGCGAAATAGAGGGTATCGCCCCGGAAGGAGATCATCAGATCACGGTTGAACGACCGTCGCAGCTCCGTCATACGGTGCATCATCGCGGGGGTCAGTACCATACGGGCCTCGACCTCGTCGTCGGCGTAGACCGCAAAGAGACTTTCGAACTCGGGATCCTCCAGGTGGACGAACTTCGCGCCGTTCTTCTGACGGATGCGCTGGAAGGTCTGTGCCAGATAGCCGACCTTGTTTTCCAGGTGGTCGGGCAGCAGCAGGACATAGCCCCGGAATTTACGCTCCGTACGGCAGTAGCCGAACATCCCGCGGAACGAGTGCATCGTGCTTTCGACGCGTGACCCGAAGATCGGTCGCACGAGTGAGCGATAGAGCATCAAGAGTGGATTGGCCGCAAGGTCGCGCCCCTGCAGTGAGGTGATTCCTACATCGCAGACCGACATCACTTCTTCGCCGACGGGAATCTCTATCCGTCCGTAGAAGGTGGTTTCGAGGCCAGAGAGTGAGGTAGATTCGGTGAAGAGTCGGCTTGCGGCCAGCGCCTCGCGATTGACCGCTCCGGCCGGATTGAATTGAGCTTCGGGAAAGAGTTCACCGACGATGTGTCCCATCAGGGCGCCTTCCCGCTCGCCAAGCGAGTGGAGCCCCCGCATGAATGCGAAGTGCAGCACGCAGAAGAGGATGAATCCGTATAGGATGTATTGACTGGTGTGTACGTAGGTTGTATAATCGGCCGAGGCGAGCAGGTAGTTTCCGAAGAGACAGAATACGAACCACAGCAGCGTCGCCGAGTAGACAATCACGAGCAGCACCCTCACTACACGTCGCAGCCGGGCAAGGCGTGTCAACTCCTGGTGCATTCGTCCGGTGAGCTCCTTGAAATCGGGTGTCTGGGCATTCATGAGCGGAAGAGTTCGGCAACCGAAACCGGTTGTTTTTCACTTTCGGGAATCTCAATCAGTTCTTCCTGCGTATGATGTCCCCAAGAGGCGATGATCGACGAGGGGAACATTTCGATCGCGTTGTTGTAATCCGTGACGGCAGCGTTGTAGGTACGGCGAATGGCCTGCAGCTCGTTCTCCACCTCTTCGATCTGTCCCTGCAGGTGGAGGAACTGCGTGTTAGCCTTCAGTTCGGGATAGTTTTCGACAGCGACGTTCAACCGGCCGAGCAGCGTGGAGATTTCACCACCTTCGCGAATCTGCTCACGCTCCGATGCCGATGTGGTTCGCGTGCGCAGGTCGGTGATACGCGTCAGAATTTCGTTCTCGTGGCCCATGTAGGCCTTGACCGATGCAACGAGATTCGGAATCAGGTCGTTGCGCTGCTTCAGTACCACGCAGATGCCGCTCCGGCACTGTTTGACACGGTTACGTTTGGCGATGAGGTTATTGTTGGTTACAAAGCCCCATATGATAAGCAGTATGGCGACAACTGCCGCGCTGATTATCAGGATCATTCCGGTCGATGTCATACGTATATCGTTTTTCAGGTTCGGTGTTTCGGGTTGTTTCGATGTTTTCGGGTCTCCACAGCATCATCCATCCTGCATCCTCCGTAAGTCGGGCCATCAGCGCCGACCTTGATATACACAAAGCGCGGACTGCGGCCATATCGAGTTTTGGAGGTCCTGAGATTACCTTTAGCACAAATATGGTGATAGCAGCCCACGCAAGCGTGAAAGCCGCCATGCCATCTCTTGTGCCAAGTTTGAAAATTTCTCAGGTTCCCAAAACTACAAGATCAGCATAACGCTTCGTATGTATCCGACCGGGATTTTCGCCCAATCGCTTTACAAATATAGTTTTTTTTATTGACCTGCAAGAGCCGAAAGCCAAAAAGAACGATTAAATCGGTACAAAAGGTTAATAATGGGTATTCGGTTTGGAAGAGTTATTTAGAGGTCCGAGTGTGCTTTCATTTCCAGAAAAGTCCTATCTTTGAAGATCATTGTTGAGGAATGAGGCCGTTAAGAGAAAAACTTGAGCAGGGTGCCCTGCAAACGGAATGGAGTGGCTGGTTCCGGACCGTTCTGCATGCGTTCGGACAGGTCGATGTGATGCGCTCCGATACCTGGAAGGTGCTTGCGCCGTTGGCTGAACCTGTTGCGGCCGTACGCTGGCTGGTTGATCAGATCCGACGTTGCAATACGCTGCCTCCGGAACTGCCACGCGAAGAGGCCAGATTCTATCTGCTGGCGGCCTTTTGTCCCGATAATCGGGTCCTCGGATTCCTTATTGATACCTATCGGCACTATTACCGCACCCGCAACCGGCTGGGGGTATTGTCTTGTGTCAGAATCGTAGCGACGGCGAACGGTGAAGGGTATCCCCACTTGAATTTTCTGTATAATTTGATGGTGGGCACCGTACTCCGTGAATACCGGCATCCTGGATCGGCTTCCGGGAAGAACCCGGATTCAACGTTTCTCACGGACAAGGATTTTCGGACTCTCGGCCGACTGCTTCCGGATTTCCATCCGTTCGAATTCCGGGATCGGCTGCAGGCCTTGCAACATCAAGTGCCGGGAAACACGACCAGCGAAGAGTTGGCCCGGGCCTGTTGCATGTCTGGATCCGCCTTTCGCAAGCGGTTCAAGCAGGAGTTTGATATCCCGGTCTCGGAATGGTTGCGTGAGCAGCGGAAGGAGCGGATCATGCGTATGTTGCTCGATACGGACCTCCCGCTTTGGCAGGTGGCCGAAAGCAACGGGTTCAATATGCCGTCCACCTTTTCGGATTATTGCCGACGGAATTTCGGCAGTTCACCCGCCCAGATGCGGAAGAAGCGCGAGCCGGTGAAAGAGTCTTGAATCCGAACTTCTCGCGCTCTTTTCAGAACAGGGACTTCATGGGTTTCGCGTATTTTTATCCCGCCCATGAAACCTGTTTTACAACCCGAACATATCAACCGGAGAATATGTCTCACGGCCATATTGTTGGGGAGAGTGTGCCTCTCTCTTCAATGTGTCTTGGAGGTCCTGAATCATATCGATAATGAACAGGATCGGGGACCTCCGTATGTTTTGACGGTTATATATCAGCATTTGTCATTCTATGCGCCGTCAAGATTTCCTATACGCACTGTAACAGTCCAGCTGTAAATCTTGACATTAAATAGTGTTGTAGACCTTGTTTCGTAAATATATATGATAATCGTTACGAATTTATTTTATATTTTTATGGCATTTGATCTTAAACATATATTAATGCTTGGTTTATGGGAAATTGTATAGTATATCTAGCACATTTGGTAAAAATAGAATCTGGTATTTTTGATGCGTATATAGATTTCCGATTAGATAGAGATTTATATTATTTTGTTTCTTCCGATCCCCAAAATCAAGATTTTGGTAAAGCAAAGACTTATATTGAACTTCGGTCATTAAAGGCTACTCGAAGATTATCAGCAGGCTGTTATTATAAGTTAAATCTTGATCTGCTTAATCACTGTGATTTTACAGAAAATGAAGAATCTTTGGTTATAGGTCGTTCATATGATTTAAAATCGATTGAATTCTTGGGTTATGATGATCAAGATCTTTTGCAGAACCACGAAGCATTAGATCGCAATGATCTCATGCATAATCACGAAAACGGGAGATTGCAGATTCCTAATTTTTTTAAGGGTGATTTATTTTTACTAGTTCGTGATGTGGGTCAGGCAAATTGGAATGAATTATTGGATGGGAATAATATTACAAGGATTGTTTATGATATTGGAGCAGAACTGCGTGCCAATCAAACGATTGTACGAAGCCTATTTTATTCCAGGCTCTATACACTAAAAAGAGATAAGCCAATATTGGTGATATCTCATTGGGATATTGATCATTATCATTGTTTAGAATGTGCCAGTATTCAGGAAATAAGGACATGTTTTAGTAAGGTCGTTTGCATGGATATGATGAAATCATTGACCTCTCAGAGGATATATAAAAAGATATTATATGCCTTGGGAAGTAATAATGTTTTTTGTATAAAGCCTGCGCTTCGTACCAATGGCAATCAAATGCGTCTATGGCAGAGAATTGGAAATATTGCCTTTTATATTGGAGAATATAGTCGTACAATTAACTATGCGGGATTATGTATGTTTGTTCACGGCAATACTAAGAGTGCAATTTTTACAGGTGATGTAAAATTAATACAAGCAAAGTATATTTATGACAACGAAAAGACTAATGGATTGAGAACATATAAACATGTGTTAATCGCTCCACATCATGGCGGAGATTATGGGATAAATTCCCGTCTTTATTCATGTCCTACCACAAATGTTATTATTTCAGTTGGTCCCAATAGGTATGGACATCCAAGTCCGAATATGCTATCCTATTTGATGTCTCTTTGTCACGGTAATGTGTATAGAACAGATTATTTTGGAGATATAATAGATCAAATATAGTAATAGATAGGATTCTTGACTCATATAAATCAGTTCAGGTTGTACCTCATGAAAATCTCTTTAATGTATTCATTGGGTAGAAATCCTGTTTCGATTCTTTTATGGACGAACAGATTTTGTCCGTAAGAGACTTTGGTAAGTGAACATGGCAAGTCATCTTTGTCATACTCATCAAGCCAGAGTTGTGTTATTGAAACAGGTTTTTGAGTTGATCAATATTATCTGAATCAATATCTGTATATTAACTTTGCAGTTCGTTTTCTTTCTCTTTTAAGAGTAATATGGACAGATCAAACAAAAGCTTTGTATCGGCATTCAATTGATTTGCAGACGATTTGAGAGAGAGCAACATGGCGTCTACTTCTTTATAATATGAATCAATGCGTTTATCCAATTGTTCTAATTCCTGAGTAATAGAATGCTTATCATGTAGATATTCCTCTTGACGGGTTGTATCGCCTGACTTTTTTAATATTTCTGATATGAAATGCAATTTTTGTTGATGATTTTCTTTTAACTGAATATCATAATGATTCTGATTTACTCTTTCTATAAAGTTTAGCTCATCATCTAATAAATTGGATAATTTGCTCCGTGAATTTACCCAGGCTTTATCGTATTGAACTTCTAAATCTGTTTTTGCACGAGGAACATCCACTTCAAACACATACCTGTATTGTAGATCTGTAGCATAAATTTGTGCTTTTTTTCGGCATACATCTTTTTTTGCCAACGAAAGATTTTGGTAATCGATTCCAACCGTAATGCCCATTATATCTACAATATTGAGCAACTCTAAGTTGTTTTTGAGGCAGTCATTATATTCGTCCAGTTTCTTGACAAGCCGTTGATGGATGAGTTGTTTCTCTTGTTGATGAATGGCTTTTTCGCTATTTCTATTGCTGTAAATAATAGCAAGATAGCCAACTATTGCGGCAAAGATGCCACCACAATAGCTTCCCCAGAAACTCAACCATGAATCAATGGAAAGATTTGTTTTAATCAAATTCCCATAAGTCAGCGACCAGTTGATAAAGAAAGCAATTACAACACCTCCAACGATAATGCCGCTAATAATAATCCAATCTCTTTTTTTCATCGCTTTATCTTTTTGACCCTCTGATACGCTGCCACTGCTGATAGAACCAACTATGCTTAGGCCGGCATATCTCATTTATTTCGGCAATTTTATCGAGTACTTTTCTGTATTGGGCATTTGCTGATTCAAGAGTCGATTTGATGTATGCCTTTTCATTTCGCATTCCCTGCGTGATATTCAAACAATTCTGCAAAGTTTCATCCAATTCCGGCGGGAACGGTTTTGATCTCAAAATATCAAGACTCGGTTTAACGAAACTATCTTCACAATCAAAAAGATTAATTTTGGGCATATTTTCAGCCATTGTGTAATATCTCATTTTAAGACTCTTTACTATCGAATCTGGTATGTCAAGATACCCAGCAGGAATTAGCCGTAACAATTTATCATATTGAGCTAAATTCGCATCGTATGCCTCCACCAAGGTATTACTCCTATCCAAAAACTTCTGTATATGTTTTCTGTTTTGAGTGTCAATTGAGTCGAGAGCGGATATTATGCTAGTGATTTTTCGGTAGGTGCTATCCACTCTTTCCTGATCCTTTTTTTTCAGCAATCGACCTAAATAGTCGTACAGGTCTTCCTTTCCGAGTGCATCAAAATTCCGGATGTTTATAAATCCATAAGAGATGTTTGGAATATCAAAGCGGTTGCGATTATCACAATAGCTCGTTATAAATGTATTGAAAGCTTCAATTTGATTTTCAATATCTGCAGATTGCGCCGATAGTTCTGCGACCCATCGTTTCCCAACTTTTTTACTTCGTCTTTTATCTGCTCTTGAAGATATGACCGTTTTGATCCAAACACCAATAAGTAAAGTAATAATAGGGTAAATATATGTTGAGAAATATTTTCCTAACAATGACCATTCATCTGTTTTGTCAACCTGTTCCGTTTGCGACGGTGTTGCATCACCCGATCTCACTTCATTCACGATAAGCGGAGAGTTATTCTCTATTACTGAGTCTGATTCCATGGCAACTGCCAATATTTGCGACACTCTTTCAAACAACGAATCTTGGCGTATACTATCCGTTGTTACGGCAGCATATACTGGCACAGTCAGAATAGCCAATAAAACAAGAAAACTGTGCCGCAGCATGTTTCTATAGATTTTACACTTGTGCTTCATATTTTTTGTCGGACTTTTATATCGTATACCCCCTCCCAGTCAATTTTTTTGAAGTCTCCATTCGCCAGTAACCTTACTTGCCTGGGGTATACATGGGGTTATGCTAGTTGTTTAATCGAAACATGGATTAGTTTTTTGTTTTTATAAAGTCACATATGTTTAGCTCATCGTCATTTACATATGGAAGCAGGATTTGCTTGTAAAATGAGAATATCGCATTTCCGATTCTAATACAGTCTTCTTTAGTGATAGAGTCTATAATATTATCCTCTGCGGAGAGTAAAATACGTATCTGGCTATTTTCACTCGGTATAACCAATTTATCATTTATGATAGAGGCATTAATATCAGGAACGTCAAATGTTCGCAGTTTCTCCGAATTGTGTAATAGGCCATTCCGTTTCGTTATCAGCTCATATAATGATTTGATTTCTTGTGAATTTTCATTGGTAATCAATTTTCCTCCCGATATAATATATGGGAATTCGGTAAGTTTTTCTTTAAAATGCTTTTTCCTATATGGTTTCAACTGGGAGTGATAGTCTTCATATTCAAAATTCCTGAAACAATATAGGGCATAAATCAGATTCAATGAATATTCCAGTGTGGCTGAGCAAAGGGTTATAAAACATGGGTATAAATAATCTTTTGGAGTATCTGATTTTATATCCTCAAAAAGATGATTTAACTTTTTGTAATATGCTAGCGCATTATTCCATAAAAAATAACTTTTGCCATTGCCGTATACACAAATATTTACCACAGATTTTATTATCTGCCAATCTTCCAGTGTATTGTTATTGGTAGCTCTCATATTTTTCGCAGGTGATCGTAAATACCCTAGTAAGAATTTATAATTAACCGAGCTGTTTATATAATGCATCAAGACTCTTGCACTAATATACAAAGTTAATCAATTAGGCTGAATATGGTGTTGTTTCAAGTTCAAAGATTATAACCCAGTTTCAATTTTTCCGTCAGCTAATGCCGCGAAAACTCCTCGATCCGAGGTTGATTTTCTTAATGGGGTAGGACCTAATCGCATATTACAGATTTAACACATCGCGAACGTTTTTTGTGGAAAATGGATTTTAACCTCTTTCAAAATATGGTCCTGGTTAACAAAAATTCTGTTGAATATAGTACTGATCAAGGTCAATTGAACGGTCTATTTTGTCGGTATATGCTCCTTTTCTTTTGTCCGTAGGACGCAATTATGCCTTGCATGGTATCCATTTTTGATCGGAGGGTGTCGAAAACCCTTCGGTGGTTAAAATCTGATCTCGGCACACGGGGTGCCCGGTAAAAAACGACGACTTCGGAGGAGTTCTCCATCCCCTTGCGGGCAAGCTGTTTTCTGTTACGAAATCTATTTCGCGTAACGGAAAACACAGCTTGCCGAGGTCAAAACATATAATGTTTCTGACCTCCAAAAACGGGTCGAACATCACGTCCCGTTTCCGCTTGTTCGCCGGCCAGTCTGAAGAGGCGAACAGCCCGTTCCCGAAGCCGACATCGGGAACAAAACAGCCTTGAAACGGAATGAATAAATCTTGAACTCAATCCATCATGAAATAGTGATGTCAGGAAATCAATACGGATTGAAGTCTTGGCATCTTGATATCCAGAAGTCAGGAGCCCCTGATGTCCCGAAATCATGAGCTCTTGGACTCATGAGCTCCAGAGGTCAAGAACTCCGGACCTCAGGAGTTCTTGATGCCCGGACTTCAAGAAGTTTTGAAATCTGGAAATCAGTCCCTGCTGAAATCTTGGACTCGTGGCTTCTTGATTACCTGGAGCCATGTTCTCTTGGCCTCAAGAGCCCTTAAAATATTGTTTTCCAGGAATCTTGATACCATGATCTCTCGATCTCCTGTTTCCTTGATCTGTTGATTGTCTGTTGTTGGGAAACAAAAACATTAGGACGTTCTAATGTCCTCCTTATCGAGGTTACTATGGCGTATGGTTCTACGCCTCGAAAATCAATTGAAATACTCTGTTTGGGCTTGCCACCGACGCCAACCACTGCCACAGCGACGCCAACCACTGCCATAGAGCGCAGAAGGTGGAGAAAGCGCCTCCGTTGCCCCTATATTCGCTCCCGAAACCTTAAAGCGAACTATTATGCAAGAACAGAAGAATGAACTTCGGGGCGACAGCCGAACGGTATCCCTCGACTCCGGGACTTTATCGAGAAAAGTCTCCAACTACGAGCGCCTCTTCCTGCAGCCGGTCAAGACCGCGGCTCTCCACGGCAAGGCCATTTATGTCCGTCCGGAGTTTCACCAACGAATCCAGCGAATCGTGCGGATCGTCGACAATGACAAGATCTCGATGTACAGCTATCTGGACCGTGTGCTGGAACACCACTTCGCAACCTTCGACGACGAGATTACGGTCTGGTGTCGCAACCGGTTTCAGGCTCTTTCCCGGGATCTTAAAACGACATTGTCATGGGAATAGTTAATGTAGAATCCCGGACTTTCGAGCGGATGCTTGTGCGGTTCGAGGAGTTCGCCCGACGGATGGATGCACTCTGCCATGCGCACTGCATCGGCGAGCCGGAGCCATGGCTGGACAACCAGCAGGTCTGCCAGCTGTTGAATATCTCCAAACGGACGTTGCAGACGCTTCGCGGCAACGGGTCGCTCTCCTACACGCAGATCAACCACAAGATCTACTATCGTGCAGAAGATGTGCGGTCGTTCCTTGCGGTGCTGGAGGCACATCGCAGACACGAGCAGAAGCGCAGAAACGGGGTATAAACGGCGGGAGCTGGATCGTGGCACTCGTAGTAATATCGGGCTGGATCTCGCATCAAACAGGCGGAAAATGGACAATGAATTGATTACGGAGCATGACGAGCGGATCTGCTCGTACTTCCAGGCGCTGGAGCGTCTTTCCAAGGCGTTGGAGACGTTGTTTTCGAAGCGTAAGTCTTCGTTGGACGGCGAGAGCTTCTATACGGACGAGGAGCTTTCGCAGCGGCTGAAGATCAGCCGCCGGAGTTTGCAGGATTACCGCAATCAGGGACGGATTCCCTATATCAAGCTGGGCGGCAAGATCCTCTACCGCTCCTCGGATGTCGAGCGGATGTTGGAGGAGGGTTATCGCAACGAGTTTCGGTAGACAAGAGGGATGCTCATACGATGTCGCCGTTCATGGTTTTTCTCCTTTTCATCGGTAGCATCTCCAAAAACGGGCCGGAGCGAATACGACAACCTTTTTCCCGGGGAGCATCTCCATCTGCGGAGACCTCTCCCGGGGAAAACCCCTTGGGGCATGAGGTTGGCATTTCGCTCCGGCCCATTACCTTGCTGCCGGATGAAAAGAAGCCGAAACAAACACGACGGCCGGCCTCGGGATCTCCGGGAGTCAGTCGTCGTCGGGAAATCGCTACATCTTCGCCGGGGATTCGCCCTGCCGTCGTGCGCGGCGGCGGATCAGGCGGTCCATATCCTCGGAGATCTTCTGCTCGGTGATCTGTGCGTAGCCCTGGGTGGTGGAGATGTTCGCATGTCCCATCATCTTGGCGATACTCTCGATGGAAAGCCCGGCGGAGATGGCCAGCGTGCCGAAGCTGTGGCGGCTCTGGTGGTATGAGAGGTTCTCCCGGATGCCGACGATGATGCCCAGCTGGTGGATGTCGTGCCAGATTCCGTCGCGCGGTCCCAGCGGGAAGACCGGCTGCGTGTCGTCCGTCCGGTTGTAGAGCGCGAGGATCTGCTCGGCGATGGGATGCAGCGGGATGAAGGCCTCGATGCGGGTCTTGACCCGCTGCTTGCGGATGTAGCTCCGACCCTCGGCGGTCTGTCCGATGTGGCGCGGGTAGAGCGACTGCATGTCCGCATAGGCAAGCCCCGTCAGGCAGGAGAAGAGAAACATCCGGCGGATCAGCTCCAGCCGCGAATCCGCCTGCGGGTGTGTCAGCAGACGCTGCAGATCCTCGCGGCTGACGGCCCGATGGCGCGGCGGGACTTTCTTCTCGTAAGGAAGATCCTCCAGCGGGTTGCATCGCAGGATCTCCCGGTCGACGGCGATATAGGCCAGACGGTTGAGCCAGGTCAGGCTGCGATTGATGTAGGAGGGGCTGCGATGCTGCGAGCTCTTCAGGTAGAGTTTGAAGGCCTGCCCGAATGCCTCGGTCAGATCCCGCAGCGGGAGATCCTCCTCGCCGCGGCTTTGCAGGAAGCGCCGCAGGTTGCCCTGCATGAGGCGCGACTCCCGCCACGTGGAGGACGAGCCGATCCGTTCGGCACGGCGCGCCAGCCGCTCGAGCTCCGCTTCGCCCGTCGCCAGCAGGGTCGTCGGAACCGGATGGCGCCCGACAAGCCGCTCCTTCAGCATTGCGGCGCTCACCACGCCCTGCTCCTCCAGCATCTGTTCGTAGGTGCGGACAACCCGCTGGCGGAAGGCTTCCAGATGGTTGTTCTCCCGGGGTGAAAGGATCTCCCCGCGGCGGGGATCCCACATCTCGGGCCGGCAATAGATGCCCGATGTCAGCACGGCACGCTTGCCGTCGATACTCAACCGGCACCAGACGGCCGTCGTGCCGTCCGCCCGGACCTTCTGGCGATCGATATAACAGAAGACTCGAAAGGTACTTCGCATGGTAGAAAGGATTTGAACGATGAATAGACGGATTTACAGGATGAGTTTCAGGTCGCTCGTGGCGGCAATCAGCCGGTCCATATCCTCGAAGAGTTTCCGGGGCGTGACGCGTGCATAGATCTGCGTGGTCTGGATGTTGCTGTGGCCCAGCATCCGGCTGATGGTCTCGATCGGAACCCCTTCGTCGAGGGTGATCAGACTGGCGAAGCTGTGCCGCCCGGCGTGGTAGGTCAGCGCCTCCGGGATGCCGGTCAGGCCCCGAAGTCCTTTCATGTTGGCCTTCACTACGTCGGCCGACTGGTGCGGGAAGAGTGTCTCCCGCTCCGCATCGCGGTATTTGTCGAGCAGGACCAGCGCCTCGGGAAGCAGTTTTACACGGGCCTGGTAGTCGGTCTTCTTCCGCCGGTATTTGAGCCATAGGGCGCCCGATTCATCCGTGTAGAGGTTCTCCCCGGTCAGGCGCGAAACGTCCGCATAGGAGGTGCCCGTATAGCAGGCGAAGAGGAAGAGATCGCGGCTCAGCGAGAGCGACCGTCGCTGTGCGGGAATGTCCAGATCGCGGATCTTCTCAAAGCTGGCGCGGCTCAACGCTTTGGGTGTCGTCGCCACCTGTCGGGGCAGCTTGTAGTAGGCGAAATGCAGTTTCTCGGAGTGTCCCTCCTTGAAGGCCAGGCGGCAGATCTTCTTCACCACGGCCAGGTAGTGGCGTACCGTCTGCAAGGCATAGCCCTGCTCGGTCTGCGTGAAATCCTGATACTCGCGGATGAACTGTTCGTTCAGTTGTCCGAAGGCAAGGTCCGGAAGTCCGAACCTTCGGCGGATAAATGCCTCCAGCGAGCGTCGCGTGTAGACGTAGGTGCTCAACGTGGTTCGGGCGCAGTCGATACCCACCCGGCTGCGGAGCCCTTCGATGTAGCGGTCCAGCAGGCGGAGAAGGGTCATGCGGGTCTCCAGACTGCCCTGGTACTGGTATTTGACCGCCTCGGCATCGAACCCTCCCGGGCGGGTCGAGAGGCTCTTGACAGCCTCATGGATTCCGAGCAGCAGCTTCTCGATCCGAGCGTTGGTCTCCACGGATTCGCGGCTCTTGCCGCTGAGGCGTCGCTCGCGGACATTCCACAGCGCGGGTGTACAGGTGAGCTTGCTGCTGAACTGCACCATCGATCGGCCGACCGTCACGCGGCACATGATCGGGGCCTGACCCGAAGCGGTCTGGGAGCTCCTTTTCAGGTAGAGCAAAACCTTGCAACTGACTTCTTTCATAACGACTGGTTTTTAGGGTTCCCTGCTCGGGGCAAAGATACCGTGGTTCAAAGCGTTCGTCGTTATGCAAAATCCGGTGATTCAGAGAATAAAACGCCGTGCGGAGGTCTGTCAATCGCTGCCGGTTACCTGTGGACGCCGTGGTAACGATACGGGTAACGATCTGGTAACGGTTGTCTCGCTACAATATGCGGTTGATTGCTTCCCCGAAAATGGAAAATCGTCTCATTCCAAACCAGTTACGTCTCCATTGCCGCCATCTGCAAAATGCCGTCTGGACGTGTTTTTCGCACTGCGCCCGCCACACCTTCGCCTGCATGGCCGTCGAATACGGAATGCCGATCGACGTGCTGGCCAAGATTCTCGGGCACTCGAACACCAACATGACGCGCCACTACGCCAAGTTCTCCGAGACGGTCATCGGCCGCGCGATGGAGGCCTTCGGCGAGCGGCTGGCATCGGCGGCTTCGGCCGAGTAGCGGGTCGTCGAGGTCTCGGACGGATCGACACGAGGAAAAGAAGATTACCCCGCCGTTGAGCACGCAGCCGGCTGCGTGCCGGCCCCGACGGAGTGGTAACGGAGCGGGCGGCCCGATAAGGGCCGCTCGCTTGGGTCGTTACGGAGACGGCGGCGAATCGCTCTTCGGCAGCGGCCGCGCAGGGATGCGGGAGCGCTGCGCGGGTGTCGCTCAGCGGCGACGCCGTACCGCCTCGGCAACTCGATTCCAATCCTGTTCGAATCGGTCGCTCAGGCAGCATTCCAATTGAAATAGCGGCAGGGAGCGTGGATCGACTGCGCCCGAACGGATGCGCATCGCGTATTCGACGAGCTGCGACAGGGCGCAGCAGTCGCGCAGAGCGAGATACGGTGCCGCGCGGAAGCCGTCGCTGCGTACGGTCATCGACCCTTCGCGCCCTGCCAGCCGGACGATCGGCCGGTCGTCCTCCGCCGCATCGCCGTGCAGGATATAATCGTCGAGATTGAAATCTGACTCGGTGAAATCGAGGCGGAACGACCGCTCGTCGAGATAGGCCGCCCGATCGACCAGCACGTCGTGGACGTACCGTGCGAGGTCTAACGAAGGGTCCGTGCGGAAATCGTCGATCGGCCGGTCGACCACGCGGATCGGCAGGTCGGCCGCCGCGAGATCCAACGTGCCGACTTCGCGCAACCGCCCGACGATCGTCGCTACATAGCGGGCATGGAGCTGTTCCGACACGCGGTCGCGCGCTTCGTCGCTCAGCGCGATCGGGCCTTTTCCGGTCTTCATGCGCCGTGCGCCTCCCGCACGCAGTCGATCGCCGCGAGACGTTCGTACTGCCCGCACAGTTCGGCGATGATCTCGGTGTTGCAGCGCCGGACGATCCGCCGGAGCCGTGCGGCGTCTTCGGCCGTCAGTGCATAGCGCGCGATCGTCTCCTCGTCGATCGTCAGCGGCTCGTTCGCGAGAATCGCCTTGCGGCAGCGACACATCATGTAGTTCGGGAACTCGCTGACGATTTCTTCGACCGCTGTATCGAGGTCTTCGCTGTCGACCTCGCAGAGCGCCGTGCCCTCGGGCGAGCAGAACACTTCGCCGTGTTTACGGTATATCTCCTCGCGCTCCTTCTCCGTGCAGTAGACCGAGAAGCTGATCAGGAAAATCTGCCCTTTGGGCTCGAAGGAGGCGTAACGGGCGCAGAACTCGGGGATGGTATAGGTTTCATCGGGGAGGTCGCCACGCGAGAAGTCCTCGGTCAGCGCGATGCGGAACTCCGTCTTCGGCGCGGCCTTGAAGAGGGCATAGATGTAGGGCGCCCGCTCGTACAGGGCCGTCAGGATCGAACGGATGTCCCGCCGGTAGTCGAGGCTCGGGGAATCGTCCTCGGTTTTCACGTCTTCATCGGTTTCGAGCAGGAGGAGTCGGGCCAGCTCGTCGGGGAGTGTCGTTGCCTTTTTCATTGTAATTTAAGTATTGGGTTAGTTGTTCAGGGGTCGTATTAAGTGCAGTTTACGGAGTATATCGGAGCTGCTGCCCCGCCACTCCGCCGCACGGAGCTGTGCGGCGGAGGCGACGAATTGTAAGATTACCAGACCTTCCGGCGAAAAGTTGCCGGATCGCAATTATCGATTCCCGCACCTCGCCGCATCCTGCGCGGGACGGCAGCGCCCGCCCGCCACTCCGCCGCACGATCGGTGCGGCGGAGGCAGCGTACCAGTACTCGTCAGTTACGGGTCGCGGGGACCGTATGGGAAGGGCAGCGACATCGCCGAACCTAAAACTTTTACTTGAAAAAGAAACAAGGCGATGCCGCCGCCTGTAAGATCGGCGGAACGTGAAGGGCGGTCGAACCACTGCGAACGAAGGCGTCGTGCCCGCATGCCGATTCCGTCGGCCGACGGTTCGGCAGGTGCAGTTCGTATATTTTATTGTATTCGGGGCGGGACGGAGCATAACGTTCGGGATAACGATGTGTGCGTTCGCTGTGAAAACAAGCGTGAAGGGCGCCCAAACTGTTGCGGACGAAAGTACTACGAACGAGGGTGTTGCGGACAAAGACGTTGCAGACAAAGACGTCGCGGGCGCAAGCATCATGCCCGCATGCCGATTCCGTCGGCCGACGGTTCGGCAGGTACAGTTCGTATATTTTATTGTATTCAGAGCGGGACGACGCATAACGTTCGGGATAACGATGCGTGCGTTCGCTGTGAAAACAAGCGCGGAGAGCCCCCAAACTGTTGCGGACGAAAGTGCTACGAACGATGGTGTTGCGGACAAAGACGTCGCGGACGAAGGCGTCGTGCCTGCATACCGATTCCGCCGGCTGACGGTTCGGCAGGTGAAGTTCGTATATTTTATTGTATTCAGGGCGGGACGGCGCATAACGTTCGAGATAACGATGTGTGCGTTCGCTGTGAAAACAAGCGTGAAGAGCAACCGAACTGTCGCGGACGAAGGCGTCGTGCCCGCATGCCGATTCCGTCGGCCGAGGATTCGGCAGGTGCAGTTTGTATATTTTATTGTATTCGGGGCGGGACGGCGCATAACGTTCTGAGCGATGGATCATGCGCCCGCAGAGAAAAGAAAAAGGGGCGCGGTGTCAGCCCCTTACAGCAGGTCTTGGAGAAACCCTTAATGCGAAGCTGTCCTGCGCCCCAGCCGTGTCCTACCCTAATGGGTAGGACATAACCGGGACTGACAACCATTATACCACATTAAACATCCTCCGTAGAGGTCTCCAAGTTCGCTGTAAGGTATAAAGAGTTGTTTACCCTTTATGAGTTATGTCCGTCGGCTATGCCGAGTTGTTCAGTTGCAAAGGTAGCATAATTTATGTACTTAATTTCAAGGTTTGTTAGGCAAATATAACAAATAAATTCGATTCAATACCGATCGGTATGCGATTTTTATTCGGGGAGATGATTTTTTTGCAATAAATATGAGTGTTCCTCGGATAGATACACAACTCAACAAAGCTCTTGCGCAAAAACTTAAAGATTTGCGCATAGCCCGGGGATTGTCTCAAATGCGGGTAACGATGGATACCGGGGTGAATGTAAGTCGTGCTGAAAGCGGAAAACGATCATTGTCGGTTCATTCGGTTGCCATCCTTTGCAGATATTATGAACTCTCTTTGGAGGAATTTTTCCATAATATCGAACTCTCCGTTGTTCCTTGGGAGTAAAGCCAATCATTATTTTGCGAAAAAGGGATAATAGAGACGGAACATAATGTTCCGTCTCTTTTTTGTATGAATCAAATCGGCGTTGCTTGATTTCCGTTCGTCTCCGGCCGACGGTTCAGCAGGTGCAGTTCGTATATTTTATTGTATTCGGGTCGAGACGGCGCATAACGTTCGGAGCGATGGATCATGCGCCCGCAAGGAAAAGAAAAAGGGGCGCGGTGTCAGCCCCTCACTACAGGTCTTGGAGTACCTATCAAAAGAAGCTGTCCTGCGCCCCAGCCGTGTCCCACCCATAAAAAAGTGGGACATAACTGGGACTGACAACTATTATACCTTTTGATAAACATCCTCCGAAGAGGTCTCCAAGTTCATAGTGAGGTATAAAGAGTTGTTTACCCTTTATAATGTTATGTCCGTCGGCTATGCCGAGTCGTGATAATTCCTCGATCGTTGCATCATTCTTGCTTTTTTCGGTTCGTTCCCGGGCAGCCTGTGCTGCCCCTCTACAACTGAACCGCGTCAAGGAATCCTAAGCAAATATACGAAAGATTTTCGAATCAAACCCGATAGAGCCGTGTATTTCTGGAAAAATATCGCTAATTTTGTGAATATGAAGAGCGATATCACGTTTTTGCCCGAACGCAAGCAGCGCGACCTGCACGAACTCGTCGCATTGATCCGCGAGGAGATCAGGGATGTCGTAATGATTATCCTTTACGGCAGTTATGCGAAGAACACCTACGTCGATCTGGACGAGCGGCACGATTTCGGGGTGCGCACCTACTACATGAGCGACTACGACCTGCTGGTCGTTACGCAGCGGCGGCTGGGTGTCAGGGAGGCGACGGTCAATGCACGGATCAAGGAGCGTTTTTCGGCCGGCAAGGGCGAGTTCCAGACCTATCCGCAGCTTATCAACGAAAGTTTCACCAAACTCAACCATGCGCTCTCCGAGGGGCGATACTTCTATGTCGAGATCGTAAATCAGGGCATCCTGCTCTATAATTCGGCGAAAGAGGAGCTGGCGACGCCGCGAAAGCTGGACTACAACGAATTGTCGAGAATGGCGCAGGAGTATTACAATAAAAAATTTACACGAGGAGAGAGATTTTTATATCATGCCCGGATAGATTACGACGACAAAGAATATGTTGAATGTTCATTCTTTTTGCATCAGGCAGCCGAGTATTTTATAAAGACGATCCCCTTGGTGTATAGTCTGTACGGCTACAAGGAGCACGACCTGCATTTCCTCTGCGAGCGGAGCAAGCCGTTCACGACGGAACTCGCGAACGTCTTTCCGTGCGACTGCGAGGAGGAAAAACGCCTGTTCGAGCTGCTGCGTGCCGCCTATATCGAGGCGCGTTACAACGATAAGTTCGTCGTAACGAAGGCCGACATCGACGCTCTGCTGCCCAAGATCGAGCTGCTGCGCGATGTGGTCGAACGGGTCTGCAACGAGCGGCTGGCCTACTACGACAGCCGGATCGAGAAATAGCCCCCCTTATGACGCAGAAACAGGCCATACAGCTCTTCGAGCAGCGGAAGGTGCGTACCGTGTGGGACGACGATGCGGGGAAATGGTACGTTGCCATTGTGGATGTCGTTGCCGTATTGACCGACAGCATCGACGCCGCAGCCTATTGGCGTAAACTGAAACAGCGGTTGAAGGCGGAAGGGAACGAAACCGTGACAAGTTGTCACGGTTTGAAAATGCCTGCTGCCGACGGGAAGATGCGCATGACGGACGTGGCCGATACGGAACAGCTTTTTCGTTTGATTCAGTCGATTCCTTCTCCGAAAGCCGAACCGTTCAAGCTGTGGCTGGCGTCGTTGGGGCGCGAGCGGCTGGAAGAGCTGGACGACCCCGAACTCGGTATCGACCGGATGCTGGAATACTACCACCGCAAAGGATACTCCGAGAACTGGATTAACCAACGCCTGAAATCCATCGAAGTGCGTAAGGAGCTGACCGATGAGTGGGAGCGGCGCGGCATCAAGCGAGGACAGGAGTTCGCCACGCTGACCGACATCATCACGCAGGGCTGGTCGGGCATGACGACGCGGCAGTACAAGCGATACAAAGGATTGAAAACGGAAAGTCTGCGCGACAACATGACGAATTTGGAGTTGGTGCTGAACATGCTCGCCGAGGCGACGACGACCGAAATTTCCAAAGAGCGTCGTCCGCGCACGTTTGCAGCCAACCGGATCGTGGCGGCACAGGGCGGACGCATCGCGGGCAACACCCGCCGCGAAATCGAGGCACAGACCGGAAAAAAGATTGTCTCACGGCTCAATGCCGAACAGGTGTTGGCGGCGAAAGAAATCGAACAGAACGAGGAGGAGAAGGAGTGACCGCGGCTCTTGGGTAATGATTCCTCGGCGCGATGGGCGAGCGGAGGTCGCAGACCTGAGAACCGTCCTCGGAGGGGTGCGCCGTGTGCCGGATGCCATTTACACGGCGATCGCCGCACTCTCGGCGAAGGTATCGCCGGCTCGCAGCGCCTTTCATGATTGGATTCGACGCATAATAGCTCACGTACATTCTGTTTGAAACGTCGCACGATTCTTATCATGCGCGTTTAGGCTCCGTTCGTCTCTGGCCGCCCCTCACCGACATTTTCGAGGATGTCCGTTCGGGCCGGCCGGAGCTGCGGGGCGGGGTCAGAGCAGTTCGCGGGAGTTCCGGTCGTTGTGCAGACGGTTGATCTCCTCGCGGTAGGTTTCGAGGTGCCACCGCAGAATGTTGTCCGCATAGGAGGTTGCGGTCATACGGTCGGGCCCGATCTTTCGCACGACGTCCAGTATCTTGCGCTTGGTTTCGGCATCGACATAGATCGCCGCACGGAAGCGGATCTCCGTGCGGGCCATGAACCTCCGCTCGAAATCGGGAAGCAGGATTCTCCTGCGCCGTTCGGCGGCTTGCGGAGCCTCGTCGGAATCCTCCACCGTCTTTATGATCCGCTCGTCGAAGGGCGGCGGGTCGGCGTCGAGAATCGACGGGGTGTTTCCGATGGCACGGCGTACCAGCTCTTCATCGATCACGGTTTTCTTCGTCATGGTATGCAGTCTGTTTTGTGCGAATGAACGGTCGGCGACGAACGAAAAGGCTTTACGGCCCCGCTCCGTTCGAGCCATCATTCATTCACGAATTTGTTGGAAGATGTTCGCGGCGAATCGGTCTTGCCGGCTCGCACGGGCGGAAGCACGGCGGCGGACGATCCCGCATCCGTTCTTTCGTACTTCCGTCCGCAAGATAATACGCCATCGTGGCCCCCGAATCGGCTGGCCGCTCCTGACCGCCGGAGGCCGTCCGAAGGGTTTGCCGCTCTCGCCGCGGCATCGTAATATTGCACCTTGAAAACCGAGTGTCGCCGGAGTGATCCGCATATGATTTTCGATGCGGGAAACGAGCGATCCGCAGTGCGGCGTTTTGTTCCCGCAGCGGGAACAGCGAGCTGTACCTTTGTCCGACAAACCGGCGTTTGTCCGACAAAGGTGCTCGCCCTGCGGGGCTGCAGTATCCGGTAATGTAAAACCCTTTAAAACGAGAGAACGATGAGAAAGAACCGTGCATCGGACAACAAGAGCCGCAAATACTCCTTCCGCCTGACCGAGGAGCAGCATATTCGCTTCGAGCGGATGCTGTGAAGGGCGGGCTTGGAGCACAACCGCAGCCGCTTCATCGTCGGGCGAATCTTCGACGAGACGTTCCGCGTGGTCAGGGCCGACCCCACGAAACAGCGCTATATCGTCCGGCTGAACGAGTATATCGCCCAGATTTCCCGCGTGGGCAACAACTACAATCAGGTCGTCAAGGCGATCAACACGTACCTCTCGCGCAACATGCTGCCCCGCCAGATCGACACGCTGGTAGCCTATACGCGCGAGTTGAAAGCCCTCTCGGAGCAGGTATTGGAGCTGACTAAACGATTACGGGAAGAGTGGCTGAAAGAGTGATCGGGCAAGGGGGCTTGCCCTTCGCGGCAAAATAAATTGAATTTATTTATACAGACAATGCGTTGAAAATATCCCCGAACTGAAAGTGAGCAAAGTTTCGAAGTGGGAAGATTTTTCGAGATTAACGAAGCAAGCAGAAAATAATAGGATCAAAGAAAAGATGGGGCAATTAAAATAAATAATTGAGAAAAGAGCAAAATAGTCTCTTTTTTATTTATGGCAACTTTGCTATCTTTGTTACATTATATGATTGTGTAAATGACTACTTTTGCTAATATTCTGAATAAATTCCGCCGGGAGTCCTTTTCCGAGCGTGACAAAGGCTTCCGATTCGAACGCCTCATGCAGGCTTATCTGAAGACCACAGCTTTGTATGCCAACCTCTTCGAGGAAGTATGGCTTTGGACGGAGTTTCCCTTCCACGACCAGTTCGGCGGCAAGGACACCGGTATCGACCTCGTGGCTCGTACCGTCGATGGAGCGTATTGGGCCATCCAATGCAAATGTTATGCGGCGGATACGTCTATCGATAAACCCGACGTAGACACGTTCCTCTCCACATCGGGCAAGCTCTTCGAGACCGAATCCGGCACGACGGGATTCGTACAACGATTGTGGATTTCGACGACGAACAAATGGAGCTCCACAGCCGACCAAACCATTCGTAATCAGAATCCGCCAGTCACCCGTCTGAATCTCATCGACCTTGAAAACGACGACGTGGACTGGAGTAGTCTCGAACAGGGAATCTTCGGCGTGGCCTCACGTTCCAAACCCTTCACCATACGGGAACACCAACAGCAGGCCATCGACCAGACCCATGCATATTTCAAGATTGACGAAGCCACCGGTCAACCCGCTCATACGCGCGGCAAGCTCATCATGGCCTGCGGCACAGGTAAAACCTTCACTTCGTTGCGAATTGCCGAGACCGAAACCGGTGGCCGAGGTCTGGTGCTATTCCTTGTCCCCTCGATCGCTCTGCTGGGGCAAACCCTGCGGTCGTGGTTGCAGCAGGCTTTGGAACCGATGATGGCCGTTTGCATCTGCTCTGACCCGCAGGTCTCGAAACAGTCTGAGAAAAACGACAACGACACGACGAGCGTCGTCGACTTGGCGCTTCCGGCCTCGACCGACGTTCCCTCCATCGTCAAACAATTGCAACACGCCCGCCAACACAATGTCGAAGGATTGACCGTCGTCTTCTCGACCTACCAATCCATCGACGTTATCTCCCGCGCTCAAAAACAACTGCTCTCGGAGACCGGCGACACCTTCGGCACTTTTGATCTGATTATCAGTGACGAGGCGCACCGCACCACAGGCGTCACGCTCAAGGACGAGAAGGAAAGCGCCTTCGTCCGGGTTCACGACAACGACTTCCTGCGCGCCACACGCCGCATCTACATGACCGCTACGCCGCGTCTCTATACCGACGAGACGAAGCGACGCGCTGAGGAGAACTCCGCCGTACTCTGCTCGATGGACGATCGCTCGATGTACGGCGACGAAATCTACCGCATCGGCTTCGGAGAGGCTGTCAAACAGGAGTTGCTCTCCGATTACAAGGTTCTCATTCTTGCTGTGGGTGAAAAGGATATCCCGCCTACACTGCAGAATGCCATCACCGACAAGAGCAGCACCATCCCTGCCGACGATGCCTCGAAACTCATCGGCTGTATCAATGCCCTCTCGAAAAAGGTGCTCGGCGCCGATGAGGAATTCGTCAAGGGTTCCGATCCGTTGCCTATGCGCCGAGCCGTGGCCTTTTGCTCGAACATCAAGGCCTCGAAGGCCACTGCTGAAGCCTTCACTATCTGCAAGGACCTTTACATGGATGACATCAAGGAGGAGGACCGTGCTACGATGGTCGATGTTGTCGCCCACCATGTCGACGGCTCGATGTCTGCCACCAAACGCGACGAGGAGCTGATGTGGCTCAAGGAACAACCCGACAACGAACGCGAATGCCGTATGCTGACCAATGCCCGCTGCCTCTCGGAGGGTGTCGATGTCCCGTCGCTCGATGCCGTGGTCTTCATCTCCCCGAAGAACTCGCAAGTCGACGTCGTGCAGTCGGTGGGACGAGTCATGCGTCGCAGCGAGGGGAAGAAATACGGATATATCATCATTCCGGTCGTGGTTCCAGCGAAGGCTGAGGGCGACAAGGTTCTCGAAAACGACCCCAACTTCAAAGTGGTCTGGACCGTGCTGAACGCCTTGCGGGCCCATGACGACCGCTTCAATGCCGAGGTCAACAAAATCGAACTCTCACGCAAGAAGCCTAAGAACATCATCTTCGGAGGGGTCGGCGCCTCGCGTAAGGATGACAATCAGCACAGCGACGGCGACAGTTCGCCGCGCGACAAGAGCGCCGCCGAACAGCTCGCCACCCAGTTGGCCATGAGCTTCAACGACCTGCAAAACGTCTTCTACGCCAAACTGGTGACCAAGGTCGGCACCAAACGCTACTGGGAACTTTGGGCCAAAGACATCGCCCAAATTGCCGAACAGCATATCGACCGCATCAAAACATTGATTGCCGACAATGACAAGCATCGCCGGGCCTTCGACCAGCTCATGCGGGGCTTGCGCCGTAACATCAATCCCGGACTTTCGGAGCAAGATGCTATCGAGATGCTTTCGCAGCATATCATCTCGCGTCCCGTCTTCGAGGCCCTCTTCGAGAACTACCAGTTCGCCGCCAGCAATCCCATCTCGCGCTCGATGCAGAAGATGCTCGACCTGCTCGACGACGAGACCAGGACCGAGGAGGAAAACCAGAAACTCCAAAAGTTTTACGACTATGTTCGCACTACGGTCGGCGACATCCGCGAAGCCGAGGCACGGCAACGTATCATCGTCGAGTTGTATGACAAGTTCTTCAAGGTTGCTTCACCCAAAACCGTGGATAAACTGGGTATCGTCTATACGCCGGTCGAGGTGGTCGATTTCATCATCCGTTCAGTGGGTTACATTCTGCACAAGGAGTTCGGTCGCACGCTCTCCGACGAGAACGTCCATATCCTCGACCCCTTTACCGGTACGGGTACCTTCATCACGCGCCTGCTCCAGAGCGGACTGATCTCGCGCGAGGCGCTGGAGCGCAAATACAGCCGGGAGATTCATGCCAACGAAATCGTGCTGATGGCCTACTACATCGCCTCGGTCAACATCGAAAATGTCTTCCACGACCTGATGGGCCCCGACGCAGAGTACATATCTTTCGGCGGCATCTGCCTCACAGACACCTTCCAGCTGGGCGAGGAGGCTTCGGACGAGAACCTCTACTCCGAACAGTTTCCGACCAACTCGCGGCGCGTCATCGAGCAGAAAAAACGGCGCATCACCGTCATCGTCGGCAATCCGCCCTATTCCATCGGCCAAAGGTCGGCCAACGACAATGCGCAGAACGAATCCTATCCGACACTCGAAAGCCGCATAGAAAATACCTATGTCGCTCGATCGGAAGCCGCCCTCAACAAATCGGCCTACGACAGTTATATCAAGGCCTTCCGCTGGGCGTCGGACCGGCTCGACAAAAAGGAGGGCGGTGTCATCGGCTTCGTCACCAACGGCGCATGGCTCGATGCCAACGGACTCGACGGCATGCGCAAATGCCTCGAACGCGAATTTTCGGCTATCTATGTCTTCAATCTGCGCGGCAACTGCCGCACAAGCGGTGAAATCCGCCGCAAAGAGGCCGGTAATGTTTTCGGTCTGGGCTCTCGCACCCCGATTGCCATTACGATTCTGGTCAAGAAACCGAAGGCTTCTGACGAAGCGGCCCGCATCTACTACCACGACATCGGCGACTACCTTTCGCGCGAAGAGAAGCTGAACATCATCCGCAATATGGGCGACATCGGCAATCCGCTGATGCAGTGGGTCGCCATCACCCCCAACGAACACGGCGACTGGCTCAACAAGCGCAGCGAGCTGTTCAAACTTTACACCCCACTGGAGCCCGAAAAGAAGTTCAATCAGAAAGCAAAAAGTTTTTTTGCGGTTCAATCTTGCGGTTTGGTAACATCAAGAGATTCGTGGGTTTTCAATAGTTCCAAAACACAGTTAATCAAAATAATAAATGATTCTATTGATTTTTATAATACGCAAGTAGATTTAGTTACCAGAGCAATTAAAGCAAATCCGTCTGTAAAAATAGAAAACATCATAAACTGGGATTCGACCAAGTTTAAATGGGATAGAGCACAAAAGGAACGAGACCTAAAACAAGGCAAGAAATATCATTACACACCTTCCTCTTTAAGAATCTCCCAATATAGACCATATTATCAACAATGGGTATATTTTAATAGGGATTTGAACAATTGTGTATACCAGTTACCCAAATTATTCCCATCAGACCTATCGAGTAATTTGCTTATTTGTATATCTGGACTTGCCGGGAATAAAGATTTTTCCGTACTAATAACTCAATATATACCTTGTTTTGACACATTAGAAAAAACCCAATGTTTCCCGCTCTATTGGTATGATGACAGCACGGCGGATATTGCCGACCTCTTCTCGGCCCAGCAGAGCGATGCAGACCGCTACGTCCGCCGCGACGGCGTGACCGACTGGATCCTCTCTACGGCCCGCAAACAGTACGGCAGCCGAGTAACCAAGGAGGACATCTTCTATTATGTTTACGGCATCCTCCATGCCCCGGACTACCGCACGACCTTCGCCGCCGATCTCAAGAAGTCGCTGCCCCGATTGCCGCTGGTCGAGTCGCCCGACGATTTTTGGGCCTTCAGCCATGCCGGACGCGACCTGGCCGAGCTCCACCTCGGATATGAGCGTGTAGAGCCTTACGCAGGATGCCGTATACGCCTCGCTCCCTCGATGCGCGGAGACGATACGGTCGATTATCGGGTTGAAAAAATGCGCTTCGGCAAAGCGGACGGCAAGACGGTGGACAAGAGCGTGATCCATTACAATGCGGGGATCACGATCGAAAGTATTCCGCTGGAGGCCTACGACTACGTGGTGAACGGCAAGTCGGCGATCGAGTGGGTGATGGAACGCTATGCGGTGAAGACGGACCCGGCGAGCCAGATTACGAACGACCCGAACGACTGGTGCCGGGAGCACGACGACCCGAAATACATCTACAACCTGCTGCTGCGCCTCATCACCGTTTCGCTCGAAACGATGAAGATCGTCCGCGCTCTCCCGAAACTCAAACTGGAAGAATAAAAATTTAAGATCAAAATAACATGGTTAAGAAAATTGTATTTTTCAATCACAAAGGCGGTGTCAGCAAAACAACCTCGACTTTCAATATTGGATGGAAACTTGCCGAAATGGGACACCGAGTTTTACTCGTCGATGCAGACCCTCAATGTAATCTCACATCTGTATTCTTAGGAGAAAAATTTGATGCATACTATGATGATGCGGACACATGCTCCAATAACATCATGGCAGGTGTACACCCCGCTTTTGCTGGAACTCCTGATCCTATTAGGACGATAAATTGCCCCAATCATAGCTTTAATAGAGATTTATATTTGCTCCCGGGGCATATGAACCTATCAGAATATGATCCTCAATTAACATTTGCAATTAACGCTCCAGTAACCTTGACTGCCATGCAGAATCTGCCGGGGTCATTTAATCAGCTAATTGTAAACATAGCAGAAAAATACGATATTGAATACGCCCTTATTGATTTGAACCCGGGATTAAGCACATTAAATCAAATTTTATTTGTTTCCAGTGATGCTTTTATCATCCCTGCAAATCCTGATATATTTTGCGTAATGGCTATCAAGAGTTTGTCCCGCATCTTACCACAATGGATAAACTGGAAAAATATCAATATCCATAATTTTACCCACGCTACCTATCCAATGCCCAACGGGACACCTCGATTCATCGGAGAGATAATTCAACGGTTTAATATCCGAAAAGGAGTTGCAGCTGCCATCTATAGGCCATTAATTGACACTATTAAATCAACAGTCAAAGATTTTCTCATCCCGGCTTTATCCCGGGTTTCTATGACTTTTCCCTTAGAAAGCTATAATGATGCTCATATCTCTAAAGACTTCTGTTTAGCAGAAATTAAAGATTTTGCAACTTTAGGACAACAATATCAAAAAACAGGTATTCCTGTTTTCGCAATTCCAGACGATAAGTTAGATACAACAGGAATTGTTAAAGATCAATTAATTCAAAGTCGAAACGCTTTCAATGAGCAATTCACCACAATAGCTAATAACATTACAGCTCTTCTAAGTCAGTATGGTAAACACGATTACAACATTTAATACATGTATCCGTGACATACAGAAGATGCGAGGATTTTATGTCTTTTTAAGCGATCATTATAAAATAGCGCCAGAGGACTTATCTGATTTATTACGCTCTGAGTTAGTTAATCTGGTGAGTGCTATGGATCGTTTTATTCATGAATTTGTTCGTATTGGCATTATAAATTCATACACGAATAAAACACCTCAAACGGATAAATGTAAATCAATTTCAATAAAGTTCTCGACTTTAAATAAAGTAATTGAATGCCAGTCAAGAAAAACGCCACCTACATGCAATGAAGAAACTGCAGAATATTGGATAAATAATGAAATCAAGACTATATTAAAATCCATGTCTTTTCAAAAAATAGACAGAATCAAAGATGCATTAAGTTATATCTGGGATTTGGATCATAAGATTCCTGTGATAATGAGTAAAATGCATTATCCGTTCCCTGAATCAACTCCCAATGCAAATCAAAAATTTCTCGAAAAGAAAATAGATCTTATAGTCTCACGGAGAAATCAAATTGTCCATGAAGCAGACTATGATATATCTATCAATTCCAAACAAACAATAAATATCAATTGGTTAGATGACACCATCTTATTTGTAAAAGAGTTTGTTTATTCAATATATGAGAATATTTCCGGTGATAGCTCATATGAAAGATTGTAATAGTTAGTAAGTTCTTACCCTCTATCATGGCTGACATCAACGATTTTACCCGCGAGGTAGAGTGTATCTACAAGGATGAACGATACGCTGTCCGCGATAATGGTGCTGTTTTTCGCTATCCGCGTGATGGAAAGCGTCCGCGCAAATACGACAACTTCTGGACATTCGGGAAACCTAATATCGTGCATGGATATATGGAAATCGCATCTGTTCGAGTCCATGCCATTGTCGCAACGGCATTCCTCGGCCCCAAGCCGACCAAAGAACACGTTGTAGACCATATCGACACGAATCGTCGGAATAACCGAGTGGAGAATCTCCGTTGGGTTACGCGGCTGGAAAATATACTCGACAACCCCATTACGCGGAAGAGAATCATATTACGCTGCGGTAGCATTGAAGCGTTTCTGGCAAATCCCTCCTTGCTGCGAGAAAATGAATTGCCACCCGATCTCAGATGGATGAGAACTGTAACCAATGCTGAGGCGCAAGTAAGTAAAAAACGATTGCTGGAGTGGGCTGAAAGCGATAAAGAGCCTTCCGGAGGTTCGTTGGGTGCATGGGTTTTCAATCCATCCGAGAAATCCACCTCCACTTCCGACAAGGTTTCAACACACGACACTCAGGCAGATTTACTTATAGAAGAAGGTCAATTAGGCGTTTGGGGATACAAACAACCGGGCTTTCAAGAAAATAACCAATCCAACGCGCTTCAAGACGAAGAAGACAGAACCCCTAATCTCATATTGTCTTTGACTCCCGGAGCAGCTCAGGTTAGGGTGTTTTTTGAAGACAAGCCTTGCGAATATCCATGTACTCCACAACATTTCGATGGTAATCCATTGGCGGCGTATGCGGCCAATCTGACTGACGATGCCGTTTTTTGGCGCAATCAAGATGGAGATCGCACATATTCAGTTGCGAAATACGGTTATTCGAGTGATGGGAGTTCTTTAATTGTAATGTCTCGGGCCACATATGTATGGAAAGGACAAGTGAACGGCGATTCTAAACCCGTTTCAGTAACGCAACTCAAGCCTGATGAGTACGACAAAAACGATTTGCCGTGTTCGCTTACTGAAGTAACATACGAACAAAAGCTATTTGTTCATAAGAGAATCGAGACTGGATTCCACTCCAACGAATATTTGGAAGAGATATTTAATCAACGTATTAAAAGTCGTGAGTAAGACTTAATCATCTAAGAATTTGATGAGTACAAGAGTCTGAAGAACTCGCAGCCCTTATAATTAAAATTGGAAAATTACCTCAAATCTCCTTTAAAGAATAGTCATACCCGTATCCGTGAAGCAGCACAAATTGCTATGCGAGCCTGATAGACGTGGTTTTTGCGGTTCAATATTGGCCATTGGGAAGTGAAAATAAGGATAAAATTAGTTGTTCTTATTTATCAGATTCACCACCACCTTCGTCATCACGTCCTTCTCCTCGGTGCGGCTCTCGGCGATCATTAGCGTCAGGGCCACCAACGTGTTGTTGTCCAAGAGGCGCGAGCCGTCGGGGCGGTAGAGGATGCGGTTGTTCTCCAAGAACCAGAGGAATAGGAACGCCGCGATGCGTTTGTTGCCGTCGCTGAACGAGTGGTTCTTGACCGTCAGGTAGAGCAGGTTGGCCGCCTTCTCCTCGACGCTCGGGTAGAGGTCACGGCCGCCGAAGGTCTGGTAAATCGCACCCATCGTGCTCTTGAACGACTCGTCCTTTTCGCGGGCGAACAATGCGCTGCCGCCGAACTTGTCGCGCAACACCTGCAATGCCGCCATCGCATTCTCATAGGTCGCGCGGAACAGCTCTTCGGCGGTAGTGGCCGATACCTCCAACTGCTGATAATCGTAGCGGTCGAGCGTGTCGAGGCCGTAGGTGTAGTCCGTAATCACGCGCAGCAGTCCGACCGCCTCGGATTTCGTAACATCCTTCGCAGCCAAGACATTGGAGAGCAGGCGGACGGTCTTTTTCAACTCCTCCAACTGCTCGGCTTTCGCCTGGTTATTGACGGCATACCCCTTTATAAGGTACTCTTTCAGCACCTTGTTCGCCCAGATGCGGAACTGCGTGGCGTT
>ENA-USUG01001221-USUG01001221.1-human-gut-metagenome-genome-assembly--contig:-NODE-1221-length-44082-cov-16.549233_pt1 | contig 44082 bp, 49 predicted proteins | sample MGYA00250059_ERZ773394 | MGnify/ENA primary metagenome ERZ773394 (study PRJEB29103, sample SAMN06111957) | human gut metagenome | biome: human gut; feature: ankylosing spondylitis patient; material... | reverse complement strand
ACAACATTCTTAAATTCGTCAGATAAATCTTCTCTATTTATTCTTTGTTCTCCGCTAACTACTTTAGCATCTTTTAGTTTCGCTAATCCATCATATTGAATTATTTTTTCTTCAATTTCTTTTAATTTTTCAATATCTTTAAATTGATTAACATTAAAATATTTACCATCTTTTTTTGTTATTGATATTGAAGAATTAGAACTTTCATATAAAGCCTTTTCTATTTCATTGCTTGATTTCATTATTGTTAAACAAGAATACAAGCAAGAAAGAACTATAGTTAATATGATAAAAATTATTAAAGTTCTATTTCTCTTTCTTGTAATATATGCTATAGCATTTTTTATCACTTTCCTAACTACTCCTCTCTATTTTCTTACTCCATAACTAATTGCATCCACTGGACAAGCATTTTTACATCGTCCACATCTGATACACTCCAGATGATTGCAATTCTCAACTGGATCTATATTCATTTGGCAAACTTTTTTACATTTTCCACAATTAATACATTTATCCTTATCCAATCTATATCTAAATATTGAAATAGGGTTAAAAATTGAGTAAATAGCTCCAAGTGGACATATATATTTACAAAAAGGTCTATATATAATTATAGAAAGTAACAAAGTAACTATTAGAATGATTCCTTTCCAATAATACAAGAAACCTATCGCACTTCTCATACTTTTATTTAATAAAACAAGTGGTAATCCTCCTTCCAGCATACCAATCGGACAAATAAGTTTACAAAAATACGGAGAACCCTGACCTAAAATATCAACCAAAAATAAAGGTAATATTATTACAAATACAAGTAATATTATGTATTTCAATTTTCTCAAATGTTTATCAAACTTAAATGTTTCAACTTTTTTAAAAAAGGGAATCTTGTGTAGCAAATCTTGAATCAATCCAAATGGACACAGCCATCCACAAACAAATCTTCCCACCAATGCTCCTATAAAAAACAAAATCCCAACTATATAATAACTAATCTTATATTTTGAATTTCCAATTACTGCCTGTAGTGATCCTATTGGACAAGAACCTTTTGCTCCCGGGCATGAATAACAATTCATACCCGGAACACAAATTTTCTTTAAATTCCCACCGTAGATTTTACCAGTCTTAAACCCTTCAAAGTAAGAATTAGTAATTAAAAACCAAATGGATTGAAATAAATGCCTAAAACGATCTCTTATTTTATATTTATCTTTTTTTGTACTACCATTTATAATATTTTTAATTCTATCCAATTCCAATACACTCCATACAAATTCTTATCGCCTTATCCAAGACAACTTTAGTTTCTCCATTACTATGACCATAGTAAATCATCGCCATACTAATAAAGATAATTAATAAAGACAAGGCACGGCTTTTTAAAAACTTATTAACCATATACCAATCACCGCTTTACTTTTATTTATTTTTTATTTTTTTCAATTCTTTTTCAATTACCTGCTTCCATTCCTTTGCACTCTTTGCACCAGAATAAGTATCACCTACAATATTTCCATTACTATCAACAAAGAAAGTCTCTGGCATAGCCTGTATACCATTCAATCTACCATTAAAGTTTGTCTTATCTGGCATTAAGAAAGGATATGAAGCCTTTGTCTTTTCATGTATTAACTTTGACTTTTCAATTGCTTCCTTGTTTTTACCGTTATTATCAACAGTATCTGTAACAACTCCAACGATATTTACACCCTTGCTTTTCATTTCATTCTGAACCTCAACCAAATCAGGAATTTCCTTTACACAAGCTGTACACCAAGTTGCAAATACATTTACCATAGTAAGATCATACTTCTCAAAATCTTTACTTGTAAAATCCTTGCCATTTATGTCCTTTGTTGATAGTTTACGTAAATCTTTAACCGATTCCTTGTTAAATGCTTCTGTATTTTCTAAATCAGTTTTTTCTGATAGCACAAAACCATTTTTAGGACGTTCTTTTTTATCTATAATCTGAATCTCAGTTCTTTTTAATTCATCCAGAAGATTACTTTCAACTCCGCTATTTGTGCTTAAATAGCAATCGTATTTTCCATCACTTGAAACTCCTATTTTAGTATGAGTATCACATTTTGTAATTTTAGATATTTTTTCTTTTGATGTATTTTTTTCGAATATACCAATAGTCCCAATTCTTTCAAGCTCATTTTTCCAATTTTTATATCCATCGCCCATCTTTTCTATAACTGCATTCTTTTGTTCTTCTGTCATTTTTTCAAATGTCAAAATAGCATACTTTAGTTCTTTATCTATAGGACTTTGATTATCTAACATCGCTATCTTTTTATCAGCTATATAATTTCTAAATTTGTCTGAGAGTTTAAATTTAAGCCCTAAATATTCATAAACATATTCTTTCTTTGCCTCCAATGTATAATCTGATGGCTTAAAAGTTTCATTTTTGCCATTTGCATTAATTGACATGCCTGCCTCTTCAGAACTTATGGATTGTCCTTCCTTAATTTTATTGTTTTCATTACTTTTTTGACACCCAACTGCGTTTAAGCTCAAACATAATGCAAATAATAGGCATGCTCCTCTTGATACTATTTTCTTCATAAATTATTTCTCCTTTATTTTTTACACAATAGTATTTTATAGCTACTTTCAATAACATTCTACACACCTTTTATGAAACGTTGATGAAATATAATTTTTTATTTTCCCAAACTATGGTATAATAATATAAATATTATACTTATACAGCAAACAAAAAGCCCAGATCAAGAGTGCAAGCACCACTTCTGAAGAAGTGGCAGGCTCTTGACAGGGCTTTTTCTTTTCTGTTGATAGCAGACAAGAGGAAATAAACAAGAAGATTTAGCTTCTGCTCTTGAAGTATCTCGTCAAACAATAGGTTCTTTAGAAAATAGACGTTATAATCCCTCTATTATATTGGCATTTAAAATTGCAAGGTACTTTCAAATGAGCATTGAAGAAATTTTTATCTATGAGGAGGAAAGTGAAGATGAAAAATAAGGGGCAGATTTGGTATATCGGTTATATTGTTTCGTTGTTTTTGGCGTTTCTCATGTTCAAATTTTGCATGATAAAATGATGAAAAATGACGCAGACTACAAAATCAATGTTATGGACGAACGGAATATCATAATCAAAGAAAAAGCGGGAAATATAACAAATATGTTTAACACAATACTGTTAGGAGTGGCAACAGTTATATTTATTTGTTTAGACTACATCATTCCAGCTATTATTGTCGGAAGTATCATTGCAATCCAGCCGATTATTTTAATCATTATCAGTAGTGTGCTTGAGAAAAAAATGTAGAAATAAAGGTTCATACAAATAATAAGAAAAGGGTGGTACACGCTTTTGTGCAATCTCCCTTGTTCTTTTGCTGTCATATCAAGGCTCATTCAATCATGGTAAATTCGTGGTAAAATAATTGATTTTTTGATTGATGAATAGTCCTCTCTGTATTTATGCGGATAATCTGATTTTTTGTATTAAGTTTATCATAATTTTATCTCCTTATTGTATACCATTGTCCTTATCCGCAATTACAGACTCTAAAAAAACAACATATTCTTCGAATTGTTTTATTCCGATTTCTGTTATTTGATACTGTGTTACACCCTTCCCATTTATTAGTTTTTTTTCAGATTTAATATACTCCCACCCTTCTAATTTCTTCAACTGTACACTCAAATTACCATCTGATGCATTTGTTAAATTTTTTAATTGTGTGAAAAACAATTTTTTTGAAATTAGCTTACTTATAATCTGTAATCTGAGTTTAGAACAAAAAGCTTCCTGTATTTGATATCCTTTCATTCTGCACTATATCCTCTTTCAATTATAATCATTTTTTTCTTATAGACTTTGCTAATATCATATATCCAATGATAATCACAAAAGAATAATACAAATCTTGATAGTGTATCGTTATATTTTCTATTGATAATTCTTTATCTATAGAAAATGCTATCAAATAAACTGCTAAATTAATCAAAGCGTACACAATATACATCTCTGGTAGCAATCTTTGATATAAACTAGCAATTAAACTAAACACAATTGTTATAAGATTAATAATTGCATAATTTTTAAAAAACTGTCCCAATTTATCAATTGGATTCTTAGCTCCATCAATCGCAGCTCGAATGATTCTAAAAGTAATTCTAAATAAAAATTTAACTCGGAAAACAAGCAATACCTTTGTTCTCCTTTATAATATCGAATTTCTTTAATCTTGTAAATCAATATTACTATTTTTTTCTATGTATTGTTTTTTCTATATACATAGTGTTATAATTAAGTATATAAAAATTTTTATTAAATGATGGAGAAAATAATGGCAAAGAAAAGTTTTTATAAAATTGAAATGTTATTTTTGAAAGTTCTAGAACAAGAAGACTGTTATGGATATCAGCTAACACAATCTATACAAGATATTACAAACGGACAAATCAAAATCGCAGAAGGTACCATGTATCCAATTCTTTATAAATTACAAGACAAAGGTTACATCTCTGATCGACAAGTCAAGGTTGGAAAACGCCAAACCAGAGTTTACTATCATTTAGAGCCTGCAGGAAAAGAATATCTTTCTCAGTTAACACATGATTATTATCAAATGATTGATGCTATTCAAGCTGTCTTAGGGCCAAGGAAGTAAAAACAATAAGGAGAGGGGCATATTATGACAATAGCAAATAAATACATACAACAATGCAAAAGTTTATTTCCTGTTTACGGAAAATTAGAGCGTACTTTTTTAAATCGATTAAAAGTACAAGTAAACGAACATTTAGATTTATTTCCTGATATAAGCTATAATGAACTAGTTAAGCAATTCGGATCACCTCGTGAAGTTGTTATGGAATACTATGATAATATAGAGGATGATTATTTATTAAGTAAAATTGACCTAGCAAAAAAAGTTAAAAAGTTTTTACTTTTTATTGCAATTTTATTTTTAGTTTACTTTTTTTATCAAAGTTATACAACATATCAGGCTCTAAATTTAATTAAAGATCAACAAATAATATATGAAAAACAAGGAACAATTGAAGAAACAAAGTAAGGCAACTGCATCGTTCAAGCAGTATAAAAAAGATGTATATCTTCAAACAATTACAAGAACTGTTACTCTTAGTTGTAATAAATCTGGAAATTTATATTAATAGTAAAATTGGATAATTACACCTTCATACTAATTACTATATAGAGAATACAGACTTGATCTTCAGGTCTTGTATTCTCTTATATTCTTATTGCACTCCTTTTTGTGGTACATTGTCATTTTTTATCTCATTTCCATCCAAATCCCTTAATTTATTATCCTCTTGTTTTTTTCTTCTTCCTTTCTTGTATCTGATTTTTCTGTTGATTCTTCTTTTTTGTCTTGTCTCATTTTTTGTTGTGTACTTACCCTCTGTTTCTGCTGTGCCTGTTTTGATTTCTGATCAGAACATGATCTTAGTAAAAAACTCATGCAGCTTAATAAAACCAGTAGTCCAATTACTATGATCAAAAATTCTTTCTTCTGTTTTCTATCCATAAAAAATCTCCTTTCCTACTTTGAAATGATCCAGAATGGTCCTCCTGCATCTGCTCCACCATTGCCGGACAACATGGTAGTTCCGCCTACATTATTATATGTATAATATCTCATGACTAACTGAGCATGTTCTGGTGTCCCTTTCGCTCCTTCTGGCATTCTTGTCCGACTGTATTCCTGACTTAATGCAAGTGTATAAACACCACCATGCTGATTAATCCATGTGATCCTTCCGCTGCTTGCATTGGGTCTGGTTCGGCTCCTCCAGATTCCTGCATCATCAACGCTAATGCTAAATCTGTATATTCTCCAATCTTATACTGATCACAATATTTTTGTACCATCGGTCTCCATTTTTCTACCTCTGGACTTAAGCTTGCTGACTGTGTATTTTGATTTTGTATCGTAACTCCTGCAGAAAATATAACAATCACTAACAAAATGGGTAATAACATACAAAACAAGGGACGCAATGCTGGCAGGATTATCCCCATTGCAGCAATGATCTGTATTTTTATTTTAGACAGAATCATATTCATTGGTACTGATGCAACTATTTTTGCGATTTCTTTTCCCTCTTCTTCATCTCCCTGCACATACAACATACTGCTCTTTACCAAATTTAATCCTGCCATTTTTCTTTGGTAGACACTCTGTTTCTTCACATCTTTTGCTATTTTTACAATCTTTTTTTCTATCTTCTGATCTGCCTTAGATGTAATCTTCCCATAAATTCCTTTTGCTCTTTGCAGGATTCCTGTTTTTCTTTCTCTGCGTATATATCATTTTTATTCAGATCTTGCAATGGACAATATGGAATTTCTGCCCGATGCATCCAGTCAAAAAACTTTTGTTGATCTGCTTCATTGATTCTTATCGGAATTCTTCTTTGAATCTGATCCATTGATACTGCCCCAGGCTGTCTTTTCCATTCATTCTTTATTTTCGGTGTTGTATACAATGCACTCATTTTTATTAATTTGGCCAATGCTTCTAAAATTTGTCTGGTTAATGTCACTCCTTTATCTACTACGAATGCCATTGCTTGTCCAGTCATCATTGCCATTTGAATTCCTTCCTGCATTTCACTCATGATCATCTTCCTCTCTGCTTTGATTTTTTCTTTTTTGGAATTATGTATTCTGTAGTTTCTTCCTTTACATTCTTTTCTTCTGCAGCTATTTTTGTATCTGAGAATGGTTTTACACTTCCACTTGGATGATTGTGCATTAAAATGATGGAATGTGCATTGGATAAGATCGCACTCTTAAAAATTTCTCTTGGAGAAGAAACGGTCTGGTTTACTGTTCCCATAGAAACAATATTGGCATTTTGAACAACCCCATGTGCATCCAGATTTAATACACACAAGATTTGTCCTTCTTTAAGCTGTTCCACCTCACTTCTTAACTCTTCCATCTTAATGGTACGAATCTCTTTTTTATGTACAACACGTTCTAATGCATCATGCTTCTGCTGCTCATAGTCCTGCCTCATACTGTCAATCCGCACTGATACATCATCCAAACCATATCCTTTTTCCAATAATGCCTGCTCTAGCTGCTCATAACTGGAATATCCTTGTTCCAGTTTATCAGAGATAAAATCTATCTCTGTGCTTTTTAGTTCTAGCAACGCTTCACTGAATTTTTTATCTATTCTACATTTTTGCTTCTCAATCAAATATATACATGCATTCCAAAAAGTGAATTCAATCTGTTCAAAGTTATATTGGCTTTGATACCATTGACAAAAAGAACGGAATATCTCTATACACTGTTGTGCTTCTTGTTCAGGTCTTATTCTTAATTTTTCTATTGCTTCTAATGAATTCACATAGCCATCCCTCCTTCAAAAAATGGTACAAAAAAAGCACGTCTGCTATACGACATGCTTTTTTGCCTTGTTTTACAATTGTAAGTTTATCATAAGAAATGTTTCAGATTGTCCCATTTTTAATGAAATACTATTTTATTTATTCACAATTTCAAAAATGATAGTTCCACTCACATTAACAATATCTTTTTTCTTATCTACATCATCTAAATGTAAATTCTCAAACCCTTTCATATGCTGCGCAACTATCCAACTCGGATCGTTCATAATTTTTGAATAAATATTAAAAAGATGTTTCCGATATTTTTCTAAATCCGTGTGAATATTCGGTCTAAAAAATTCACAATCTTTGCATTTAACTTGATAAATATCTGAATATATTTTCAATTGTAAAATCGTATCTTTATACTTATCAAAAAGTAATGGTATACATTTTATCTCTAATTGCTCAAATACTCCCTTATATTTATTAGTATCAAATAAAATTTCCAATTTAATTTCTTTATTTTTGATTTCATACTTTGTAATTGGAAATTGTATGTTATCCAAACTACATAATATCTCCATATCATTTCCTATCTATATGTAAAAGTTATATGTGCATCCTGTGCAACCATAAATGTTTGTTTATTGTCATATGTAGATGCAATTCCCGAAAAATAAGCTTTATATTGAGAACCTTTTTTTAATTTTGCATACATACTACTTATACTTTTTTGCCCTGTTTGTGTTCCTTTTCCACTTGCACTTGCAGACCCAGAGCCTTTTGCAACATTTGTTTTAGCTGTTACAATCCTTATATTATTTTACTTAGACACCTACTCCAATTTCTTTACTGACAACATTGCTGAAATTACATAGAGCAAAAGCAATACTGCATAAGATTCTATAGCCCATTCTAAATGAAAATATTCTTTTATCCCCGTAATTCCACCAAATACTGCCTGTATCACTGCATAGCTCAATGGGATGCTCAATAAAATTCCTATCATTCCACTATAAACAGATTGTAAGAATATAACTCCTCCTATTTTTCCATAAGGCATTCCTAATATATGCAACAATTGGTAACTTTCTTGCTTTTCCATCATGTAAACTCTTTCTTCTATCAAAATAATTACCATAGTTACAACTGCAGTTAACGTAATCAAAGTCATTCCTAATGCTTGTATAAACATCAAAAACTGTCGATATTCTTTCATTTTTGCTGCATGATTATCATAGTCAAAACCTGTCAAGTGCTTCTGATATTCTTGAATCTGCGGATCAAATTGTTCATATGAAGTTGATTTTTTCAAAAAAATCTGTATCCGAGAACTCGTAGGCAATATTTTCATATTATGAATTGTTTGATTTAACCCTATGATTGTATATGCTGTCGGTGGTTGAACCGAATTTGTAAACCAATTAATCCTTTGTCTAATAATTCCACCTATCTTAACCTGATATTTTGTACATTTTAAATTAGACTTTGCCTGTTGCTCATTAATATATCCTTTTAATCGGCTATCCTTTGATGTAATCTGCACGAAATCTAAGGTATCTCCTACCGAATACTTCTGATCCTTATATTGATTCTTTTTTCCTTGATACTGACCCTTTGAAAGAAATGTCTGCATCATACCTCCATCACCATCTTCCTCCACCTCATAAGAAGGAACCATAAGCAGTACTTCTTCTCCTGATAATATCTTATCCATATGAATTGCTCCATCTGACAGTGATTGTTTCATCTTTTCCAACTCTGATTTTGAAAAACCAAAAAATTGAATTCCTCTGGTATTATTTGAGATTGAAAACTGTTTTACGATACAATCATCTAATATTCGATCATTCATATATGTTGAAACATATGGATTTTCTGATTCCTCTGGCGCATTTAATAAATACAGATCATTAACTTCTAAATATGATTTCACTGACTTAATATCTTTATTTTTTCTCATATTATTGATCAGTTTATCTGATACAATTTTTGTATAATCTAGAAGATGGAAAATTGAATCTTCGTTTGGAACTGCATAAAGTTTTATTTGACTTCCTTTTTTATCCGTGTAAGCAGTATCTGTCAATTCTTGATTCGTAAGAAATTCATAATCATAATCCTCTGACATTTTCCCATCAACCGCTCCAAACTGTGCCTGATATTGTGTAACATATAGATTAACTGATAAAAATAACGTGATTGTAACTGCGATCATTAAAACAATCATAACTAATTTTCGAATACGCACCTTAAAATATCGAATAGACAATTGAATTATTGTCATTTTTTTGACTTTCTTTGGTTTACTTCTAAATTTTATCTTTTGATATGATTTTCGAAACAATTCCATCGGTGATAAATATCTAATTTTTCTTATCATAAATACCCACGCTACAATTACAGCAATTGCTACAAACCCAAAGCTGAATATATAATATTTACTTATTATGCTTAAAACTAATACTGTTCCTGTTACCTTTGAAAAAATCCATAAAATAAATTTTGCCCCTGCTGTTCCAATCAGGCTTCCTAATATTTCTCCTAGCGCAAATAATACGATTACTTTCTTTCCTATATATACAAAGCAATCCATCTTGGTCATTCCAAGACATCTTAATATGGATAATTTTTCTCTCATTGCTTCTAAATAATATGAAAAAACATATAAATCCAGCAAAACTTCACAACCAATCATTAATACAATCAAAAATGTTGGTATTTCATATCTTCCGCTTGTATCTTGTGTTTTTTTATTTTCATTTGATATTAAATTTTTATGCTTTTGATAGATCTTTTCTTGAAATTTTTTTTCGTTTTCTATCAATAAATGTCTTGTATTTACTAATTCCTTATTTTGTAAAGAAGTATTCGATTTACTGACTAGAATTGTTGGAAATATTTCAGCTTCATCCTTTGGATGATTCCATGCTACAGAGTAATCATTTATAATTCCAGAAAGGTAATATTTCTGTCCCAAGATTTCAATAGATTTTCCTACTTTGTTATTCCAATGCTTTGCATAAGCTAATGAGTTACAAACTACAATATCTTTTTCCTTCTTAGGGAAAGATCCCTTCAATAAATGAATATTTCCCAATGTCTTTGCATTCTGATCAGCATATCCAAAAATAATATTTTTTTGATTTTCTTCATAATCAAATAATGTGATTGTCCCGATTCTTTTTACATATGGCTGATATTTTTTTGAAATTTTTTTCTGTGAAAATGATAGATTATCTGTATTTTGTTCTGCATGATATAAGATATGATCAAAATATCCATAGATATCTTCTGTTTGTTTTTGTACATTCTTTATAAATGTTCCAGAAACTATAAACATTAGAATAGTTACAAGAAATGAAAAAGAAATTGCTAATAATACAATCTTTGCTGATTTTTCTCTGCGTATTTCTTTCCATACCCATGAAGTATTTTTCATTTGATCACCTCATTTTCCCTCACATCCAATAAATCTATATCATTGATGATTTCTCCATCATCAATTGTAATCTCCCGATCTGTATAGTCTGCAATCTCCTTATTATGTGTCACGATTATATACGTCTGTCCAAATAAGCGATTGGTTTCTTTCATAAAACGAATGATTTGATCTCCTGATTGTTTATCTAAATTTCCTGTTGGTTCATCGGCAAGTATAAGATCTGGTCTTGTTATTAATGCTCTTGCTATTGCAACTCTTTGCTGCTGACCTCCTGATAATTGACTTGGATAAAAATCTGTTCTATCCTTTAACCCCAGTAAATCTAAAAGCTCTTCCTCATATGAATGATCATATGCTTTTCGTCCTATATCCAGTGGTAAACGGATATTTTCAAGTACTGTTAATTCTTTTAATAAATGGTACTGTTGAAATACATATCCAATATGTTGATTTCGAAACTTTGTCAATTCTTTATCCTTGAATTGATGAATTGATTTTCCATCAAAAAATACTTCTCCCGATGTAGGATTTTCAATTCCTCCTACTAAATTTAAAAAAGTAGATTTTCCAGATCCGCTCCGTCCTATCACTGACATAAAAGTTCCTCTTTCAATTGATATATTTACATTCCGAATGCCATATATTTTTTGATTCCCTTGTAAAAAGATTTTTGATAATCCCTTGATTTCGATAAAACTCATATTTACCACTTCCTCTCTTTCAGAAAATTCTAAGGGATTAATCATTGATTAATCCCTTAATCTTTCAATAGCAATATATATCTTGGAATTTTCTGTTTTTAGTTAAATTGAAAAATACGTTTTATTTTTCCATTATTTAACTCATAAATTTTACTTTTTAATAATGATTCTTCATTTGCTTTTTTCATTATACATAAAGTACGTTTTTTATATTTTACAGATTCTCCAATTACATATCCTTTTTTGTCAGCATATTTCTTTAATTTTTTAGGTGTTTTTACCGTTTTAGCCAAATATTTTTGTGATATTCCATTCTCTTTTTTTATTGTTTCAAACTGATTTCCCTTTAAATATTTTACCTGATCTTTATTAAAATCAATTAAAATACTCTTCAAATTTTTATTATCTTTTGCATGAACCCCTTCATTTTTTTTATTCGTATAATATTCATTATAAATCAAATATTTTTCTCCATTTTTTGATGGATAAAATTCTGTAGATTCTTCAGAATAGTAATAATTCATTTTATATGGTAATAAATCTACAATTTTTTGTATTTTATAATTTCCGTTTTGAAGACCTAATATCAGAAAATAATGACTAATAGTTGCTGTTATTTTCTTATCTGTTACTTGTATAATAGAAAGTTCTCTCCAATCCTCCTTTCCTATTCCATCATAAAATTCTGTTTTTGTGCATTTTTTTAGTTTCTCTCTTTTTACTATTTTAACATCGCTCTTATTCTCGTAATTCTTACTCTGTTGTATATTATTTTTTTGGCAACCTATAAAAGCAATGGCTAAAAAGAGAATTGTACTTATTATACTTTTCTTTCTCATATTTTTCCTTTCATTTTTCGCTATTTATAAGAACCTGAAATTTTTACATATATTATTTGATTTTGATGCTTTTAAGCCCTTTGTAGATCCAAATCCCTTATTATTATTCCAGTATTTATAAAATTCGTTTGCCCCTCTCCAAGTTGAATTCAATTTGTACCATTGATATTCTCCTACTTTATCAGCTACTATACCTCCTGCATATAAACATTGTGATGTAAAATTAGTACAGTCTGCATTAATAAGATTGTAGCCATTTTCTTGCCTGATAAAATAATTTGATTCTGTTTTTTCCCTTCGTTATTTTTCATAATGAGCCCTCCAATCTGCTTATCTTTTCCTTAGCAGCGTTTTCCTCAAAATTATATTCTTGTATCATCTCCTTCTCAATATATTTTTAATTACCCCATGTTCTATTTATTTCTATTATATAATTATCTATATATTATTGTCAACTATTACTTATTTTATCTATGTATTGTTTTAAAATAATTTGCAACCAGTAAACAGTTGCAAATATTTTCAAATTACTTGTATTTGTTATATTGAAACATCCACCACATTTTTATTTGAAAACCTATAGATAATCTTGCTTCTTTATGCTCTTGTCTTAAAAACTCTTGGATATATTCCTTCCCTGCAATTTTGATTACTTCCTCAAATTTCATAGTTTTCCCCTCTCTTTATTTTTTTGTTTTTTATAATCAATGACACATCCAAACCTGAAAGTAATTTATTAGACGGAATTACATCGACTCCTTCTTCATGATGTAAAATTACTTCTCTAGGATCAAATTTAATCCCCATAACAATATTTTCTAACATATTTTTTAAAGTTACTGGAACTTTTTTTGAAAATCCTAGACCTATTGTTAAATGTCCCTGTGGATCGAGGTCTACCAATAATACTCTTTTTCCTTGTCTAACTAATCCAATTCCTAAATTGATTGCTGTTGTTGTTTTTCCTACTCCACCCTTTTGATTGGCGATTGCGATTACTCTACACATAACATTTCCTCTCTTTCTACTTTTCTTTTTTATTTACTTCTGCATAAACTCGAAAATATTTATTTGTTCCTTTGTTTGCAAATGGTTCTGAAATCCCAAGTACTCTGATTCTTTTATCTTCCTCTAAGATTTTTTGGAACCATTCAATGTCGCTTGTCATTCCTTGCATTCTGATTTTTAACATCTCATGCCTCCTCCCATTTTTATTTTTTTGGAAATGTTATGTTATGAGTATTCTTTTTTGTTGCACTTATCGCTGTGTTCTTCATTGCATTTTCTCCCTTCTTTATAAATTTTGTATAAAAAAATAGAGATACTTTGTAATTAAAGTATCCCTATAATTTATCATCTGTCCGATGATTTACTTTCATTTATAAAACTAGGATTTCTTGTGTCCCTCTCAACGACATCAAGAGCTACAACAACTGTAATTTCTTCTAAAAGCTCTTTTTGACTGTAAGTTTCACTTATTTTCTTAAAACTAAAATGCTTCACAAACCGCTTAAACTCAAGGATTTTTAGATATTGTCCTTTTGTAGCAACACCATACTCTCGATATGAACCGTATTCGGGAACTGATCTACCGCTGTAGCTCGCTTAACTTTATATCCTGCTGCCTCAAACACTTCCAGATCTCTCGCAAGACTTGTCGGTTTGCAACTGATATATACCATCTGTTCAACCCCAAAATCAATAATCTTCTGAATCGCTTTTGGATGGATTCCATCTCTAGGAGGGTCAAGTACGATAAAGTCTGGCTTATCTTCTAATTCATCCACAACCTTTAATACATCTCCTGCAATAAATTCACAATTATCCAATCCATTTAATTCTGCGTTGACTTTCGCTGCCTCTACCGCTTCCTCAACGATCTCGACTCCAACAACTTTCTTAGCAACTGGTGCTAACATCTGCGCGATCGTTCCAGTTCCACTATACAGATCAAAGATCACTTTATCTTTTGTCTCCCCAACAAAATCTCTGGCAGTCTTATAAAGTACCTCTGCCCCTAATGTGTTTGTCTGGAAGAATGAAAATGGTGAAATCTTGAATTTTAATCCTAAAATTTCCTCATAGAAATAATCCTGTCCATATAAAATATCTATTTTGTCTGCCTGTACCACATCTGCAAGGCTGTCGTTTGTTGTATGAAGAATCCCAATGATCTTTCCACTCAATGGTAATTCTAATAATGCATCTCGAAGTTTGGTAAGATCTGCTTCTACCTGCGATGTCGTTACAATATTTACCAAAATATCTCCAGAACTTTCTGCTCTTCTTACAACTAAATGTCTGAAATATCCTTCATGACGCATCTTATGATAGAATGGCAGCTCCATCTGTTGTGCGATATTTAATGCACATTTTACGATCAGATTGTAATCATTGTCTACAATCTGGCAGTCTGTGATGTTTACAATATCATGGAATGTGTTCTTTTTGTGCATTCCCAATGCTAATGGACCGTCTTTTACCTCATCACCAAAAGAGAATTCCATTTTATTGCGATACCCATGCACTTTGGGACTTCCTTTGATTTCTTCCCATATATCATCATTGACATGATCTTTTAACAGATCACGTACCATTCCCTCTTTGATCTTTAACTGGTTTTCATAAGATACCGTCTGATAAAAACATCCACCGCATATTCCAAAGTGTGGACAGACTGGTTTTGCATCTTCTAATGGAGATTTCTCTAATACATCTAACAATCTTACCACACAGCCACTTTTTCTCTTCTTGGTAACCTGCCCTTTGATCGTCTGCCCATCAATAACACCTTTGACTGTAACTTTCTGATCTTCGCAGATAAATGTTCCCTTATTTGGGAATTCTGTCTTTATGATCTTTCCTTCAATGATATCTTTTTTCTTCATTGTCATCCCTTTCTTATCTTATCAAATCAAACCTATCGCAGAAAAAAGATGGAAATACCACCTACGATACTTCCATCATTCATATTATAGCATTAATTCGTCAAACTGTTCTTTGTAATATCCATGGGCATAATGTGCCTGTCCTTCTTCGTCAATCTCCATAATAAGAAATGTTGGCTTCCTTCCTGGCTGACGAGGATAAGATATACTTCCTGGATTCAAGATCGTTACATCATCCCCAATCTCAATATATGGCACATGAGTATGTCCATACATTACAACATCATATCCATATTCCAAAGCATGTTCTCTTAAATAATCCACACCTGAGTTTACATAATAGCCATGTCCATGAGTCACTAATACTTTATAATCGCCAATTCTCACTTCTTCTTCGCTTGGCAGATCTAAGTAGTAATCATTGTTGCCTGCGACCATAACTACTGGGCAGTCCGCTATTTCTCGTATGTATGAATCTCCACGTTCCACATCTCCGCAATGGATCATCATATCGATGTCGCCTACCTGTTTTAAAACTCCCTCGATATCATCATTGCGTCCATGGGAATCACTGATCACCAATATCCTCATAAACTTTCTCCTTGTTTTATTTACAAAACTTCTCGTATACGTCTCAGTGCTTCGCCTCTGTGACTGATCGCATTCTTCTCATCACTGCTCAGTTCAGCACTATACTTCCCATATTGTGGTAAATAGAAGATCGGATCATATCCAAATCCATTCTCTCCTTTGATCTCATATCCTATAATCCCTTCCATAGTACCACGAATCACCTTCGTTTGTCCATCTGGAAATGCAGCTGCGACCGCACAAACGAATCTTGCACTTCTCTTCTCTTCTGGTACATCTTTTAATCTTTCAAGGATCACACTGTTTTTCTTCACATAAGAAGTATCTTCTCCAAGATATCTGGAAGAATATATTCCAGGTTCTCCATTTAGTGCATCAATTTCTAATCCTGAATCATCTGCAAGTGTTAACTGTCCTGTGACTTCCATCACCGCTTTTGCTTTGATCAACGCATTTTCTTCAAATGTTTTTCCATCTTCTACGATGTCAATGTCTACTCCTGCTTCTTTCATAGAAATGATCTCGTATTTGGATTCATCAAGAATCTCTCTGATCTCTTTCATCTTATGTTCGTTGCCCGTGGCAAAGATTAATCTCTGTTTCATTATTTTCTCCTTCTTGGCGGTTTCGGTCCAAGGTACTGGTAAAACTCTCCTCGGATCATTCCATTGTAAACTTTACGTTTCTTTGTTGGTTTTCCAAGATATTTTTCTGTATCCTCATAAGAAGTGATGACATACTTAGACCATGTATCCAAGCGGTCAAATGCTTCTTTCATCTCTGTATATAGCTGTGGGAGAGTCTCCTGATCTTCCAGTCGTTCTCCATATGGAGGGTTAGCAATGATAAATCCATATGGCTTTGGATGTCGTAAATCTTTGACCTCTCTTTGCTGAAAATGAATCAAGTGATCAACTTCTGCATCCTGAGCATTCTGTCTTGCGATCTTTAACATTCTTGGATCTTTGTCATATCCCTGAAGATCCATCTCTATATCATGATTGACCAGATCATTTGCCTCATCAATGGTATCATACCATGCTTTCTTTGGCAGGAAATTGCTCCAATGTTCAGATTCAAAAGAACGGTTCATTCCTGGTGCCATATTCATCCCCATCATTGCCGCTTCGATCAAAAATGTTCCACTTCCACAGAATGGATCGACTAAGATTCGATCCTTATGCCATGGTGTGAGCATAAGAAGAGCTGCTGCCAGTGTCTCACGGATTGGTGCTTCACTGACCAACTTACGGTATCCTCTCTTATGAAGCGGTATACCTGTTGTATCTAAACTAATCGTCACCTGATCCTTTAAAATAAATACGCGGACCGGATAATCATCTCCATCTTCATTAAACCATGATACTTTGTATTTAGACTTCATACGATCAACCATAGCCTTCTTGACAATTGACTGGATATCCGGTGCGCTAAACAATTTACTCTTCGCTGTTGATGCCTTCTTTACCCAGAAGCGTCCATTCTCTGGAATATAATCTTCCCATGGAAGTTTCTTTGTTCCTTCAAACAGATCATCAAATGTATATGCTTTAAAAGAACCTATTTTTAATAAGATTCTTTCTGCTGTTCTTAAAAATATATTCGCACGGGCAATCCCATCTAAATCTGTACGAAATGTTATTCGCCCGTCTTCTACTTTAACAATTTCATATCCTAAGTCCAGGATCTCTCTTTTTAATACTGCTTCCAGCCCAAAATGGCATGGTGCAATCAGTTCAACTGTCTTCACTCAATTCTCCTTTGTATTTTTATTCTGTTCCTATTCTACCGTTTTCCTTATTTTTCGTCAACTGTCAACTTTTGTAACATGCTAAGCCTCTGACTTATTTTGTTCTTTTTCTTCCATATAATAATAGACACCACCGATGATATTATAAACTTCAAATCCATCTTTCCTCAAGTGTCTGGCCGCCATCATACTCTGTCCGCCGAAATCACAATAAACAATGATCTTTTTCCCATCCATCTGTTCATAACACTCTTTTAAGATTCCATAGGGACAGCTGATCGCATTTTCTAAATGCCCTTCTTTGTACCGTTCTTCCTCTCTGACATCCATCAAAATATAATGCTTTTTATCTTTTGAAAGCTTGATCCCTTCTTTTAATGATATATTTTCAAATTCCATAAAAGTCCTCTTTTTGTTAGCATATGCACATCACAGACTCTTGGAACTAACAAGTATTTTCTATAGAAAAGAGGAATCCTTATGCTGATTTCACAAGGATTCCTCTCTTCTAATTAGTACTCATCATTTGCATTTTTGTTGCTGTTTGTTGAACTATTCTGACTTTTGTTTTTATTCTGGTTCTTTGATCTGTTAGATCCTCCGCTGTTGCTTGTATTGGAAGACTGATTTTTGTTACTTGAATTCGAACAATTCTTTGCCATGTTCATTCTCCTTTCTTTTTAGTACAGCATTATTTTGTGCGAAATCTCTTTCATATATACACAAAAAAATTATTTTACTTTTATTTTACTTTTTTTAAAAAAATCACTTGATTTTTTTCAACCAATCATATATCATGAACTTATCGAGGATATGTTTATTTTCGATTATAACCCCTTATTAATTTATTTATACTCCCCTCAAAAAGAGCAGATTTCCCTATCTGCTCTTTTTATTATTTATCTTTAATGTTTTTAAAAATGTACAAATGATTTTATTGACATTTTCTATAGTATGTGTATAATTAAAATTGTTCAAGAACAAAGGCGTTCCGATCATAGGATTGGAGCGCCTTTTTTTGTATATCAATGGTAATTCCTTGGGTCTTCTCCATCGATATACGAAATTCTTTCTTAAGACTTTATACATAACCGCGTACTAGTTTTTGACAAGTTTTTGGCATCTTGCAGACAAGAGTAACGGACACATCTTTGACTTGAACACAGACTTGCTATGTTGACTAGAATGAGACTAACAATGACGACTAGAATGAGACTGACAATGGCGACTAGAACGAGACTAGAATGAGACGAATCATAATGACTAGTTTTGAAACTTAAAAGTAAGACCCAGCACAATACCCAAACTACATATGACATTAGAGAAGCCTCGGACAAATGTCCGAGGCCTTTCTCTTTGTACACATTTTTAGATCAATTCCGATTGTTTTACAGCATTTCGTCTGGTTTCTGGCGGTCTTCCGGACGCATAAATCCTGCGAGTAAAAGTTGATAACTTCCAAAATAAGAAATAAACATCCACGCCATTCCTGTAAATATCGCAGAACCAGCAGTAACACCAATCGTTTCCACCAGCTCAAATATAACTCTGGCATAAATAGACAGCTTAAAGATCTTTCCAAAGGATACATCTTCTCGATTCTTACGGTCCATTCTTGTTCTCTGATTAAAATATGTGAGCATTGTAATAAAAATACAAACTGTTAAATAAGAAATAATATTTGCGATCCATTGTGTAAAGAACATGATCACGATAAAAATACGGATCATCGGCACCATAGATAGCATTGCCTGATTATTGAATTCAACTTTCTTCATATTCTTAAATGAAAAAGTATTCATCATGTTTCCAACAGCTGTATTCTTTACCACCATCTCATTCTTAGCAAATACCAGTTCCATCTGATACTTATTGCTTAAATCTTCAGTTGATACTTTATCCTTGGATGTATCTGCCACAAAATGTACACCGCCGATCTCAAAATCCATCTCCTGATCAACAGATAATGTTCCATCTTTTAATTCAAATGCAGGCAGTCTGTTTAAAATAAAATTCTTCCATCCACCAACACTGACTGTAAATCCTGCAACATCCATTCCATATCCGAGAATCGTTGTGATCAATGTGATCGCTGCAAGAAATAAAATAACTTTCCCTTTTGCAAGGTTAAGAAGTCTTTTGTACTGGCTTGGTTTTAAGCAGGCGATCTTAAACTGCTCAAACCAGCTGATTTTCTCTGATTTGTCCATAAATGATTATTCTCCGTATACAATACTTTTCAGTAATTCGTCCTTCTCTTTTGTTCCTTTGATGATTTCTACTAATTTGGCTGCAAAATCGATCGCTGTTCCCATTCCACGACTTGTAATGATTTTTCCATCTACTACAACTTTATCTGTCTGGTAATCTGCGGATTTTAATTCTTCTTCCATCGCTGGATATGAAGTTGCCTTTCTTCCTTCTAGAAATCCATATTTTTCAAATACTGTTGGTGCTGCACAGATGGCTGCAAGATACTTCTCGTTCTTATACGCCTTCTGAAGTAATTTTCCAAGTCCTTCATGATCTTTTAGATGAAGCGTTCCTGGCATTCCTCCTGGAAGTACATACATTGCTCCCTCCGCTTCTAATACTTCATGAAACATGATATCTGCTTCAACTTCAATACGATGTGCACCAATGATATTTCTGGAACTTCCGATAGAGACTGTAACTGTTGGAATCTCCGCACGTCGCAGCATATCAACTACAGTTAAACCTTCGATTTCTTCAAATCCATCTGCTAAAAATACAAAAACTTTTCCCATCATAATTCTTCTCCTTTATTCTTTCTATATTATAACATCGTTCTTCTTTTCTTCCTCTTCTTTATTATTACAATAACTTTAAAGAAAAAATGGTAAAAAGTCAACCCGTCTTAGCCTTACTGGTATTTCTTTTCTATTTTCAATTGACATTTTCGTTAAGAATCGGTAAAATAGATTTCGATAAATTATATGTATGTTTCCGTAGCTCAGCTGGATAGAGCGACCGCCTCCTAAGCGGTAGGCCGGGTGTTCGAATCACCTCGGGAACACTTCATGTGCCGGAGACTTATGCCTCGTTTCCGGCACTTTATGTTTATAAGGAGGAATCTCAATGAAAGGTTTATTTATTATCAACCCATCATCCGGTAAACAAAATATTGATTCTATGTTACGAGAGATCATGGCAACATTGATCCTTGATCAAATTTGTTCCCATGTTGATGTTTTTTACACAAAAGGCAAGGATGATGCGAAGAATCGTGCTGCCGAATTAAAACCAGGAGATTATGATTTTATTGTATCTGTTGGTGGTGACGGTACATTAAATGAAGTTACGAACGGTCTGATCTTAAGTGAAAGTAATATTCCTATGGCAATCATTTCTGCTGGAACAGTCAATGATTTTGCTACATATATGAAACTTCCTCAGACTGCGGATGGTTTCTGTCAGATGATCAAAGACTTCCAGACAAAAAAGGTTGATGTTGGACGTGTCAATAACGAATACTTCATCAATGTTCTGGCTGCAGGTATGTTAACAGATATCGCTTACAAAGTTCCAAAAGATAAGAAAGCCGTTCTTGGTAAGATGGCCTATTATCTGGAAGGTGTAAAAGAATTTCCAAAACAGCTTTCACAAAATATGACTTTAACATTTAACAGTAAGGAGTATTCTGGAACTGAAGATATCATGTTGTTCTTGGTCGCAAACTCAAAGAGTGTCGGAGGTTTTGCAGACGCGGCCCCTCTTGCATCTGTTTCTGACGGATATTTAGATGTTATGATCATCAAGAAAATGGCACTTCTTACAGAAGCACCAGATCTAATCTTTAAATTATTCCAAGGAGAACATCCAAAGCATCCTTCTATCGAATATTTCCAGACGAAGGAATTATCTGTTCTTCCAACAGAACAAACTGCCGGGATCGCCATCGATTATGATGGTGAAATATTAGAAGAAGGACTCCCAGTCGATATCTCTATCGTACCAGAAGCCCTTAATCTGATCATTTTACGTACAACTAATTAATCTGTACTAATAATTAATGAAGTTTCACAGAACCAATCTGTTTTCCATCATAACTTATGATATATTTATTATCTTTACATTTATATGTAAGTTTGGAAGCAGATTGGTTTTTTTCTAACATCACTGTCACGTCATTTAAATGTTTTAATGGAATCTTATATGGGGATAATTCATTTCCTGTTTTTAAGAAACCATATGTATCATCTTTCAGTACTGTATTCATTGTCTTAAATGGTGCGATTGTCTTATAATTGTTAAATCCATAATTTAACATCTTGATCGTATCTTCATATAACTCATATCCATGTGCACAAAGATCTACTACGATCAGTTCTTGATCTCCTCTCTTGGCAAATGTTACAAGAGTCCCTCCTGCTTTTGTTGTATATCCTGTTTTACCACCTTCAACACCATCATAGTTAAACATTGTTCGTTTCACCATCTTATGATGATTCCAAAGCTCTTTTCCATGTTTATCTTTGTTCGTTGGTGCAATATAATAATTAGGTTTGCATGCAACATAACGGAATGTTTCATTTTCAAGTGCTGCTTTTGAAATCTTTGCCATATCTCTTGCTGTTACATAATGATCATCATCATGCAATCCGTTGGTTGTTACAAAATGAGAACCTGTACATCCAAGTTCTTTTACTTTTTTATTCATCAGTTCTACGAATTTCTTTGTAGTTCCTGCTGTATGTTCTGCTGCTCCGTTACATGCCTCATTCGCAGATTCTAACATGATCGCATTCAGTACATCGATCAATGGAATCTTCTCTCCTGCCTTAATTCCGATATGTGTACTTCCTGGCTCAATGCTGTTAACTGCATAACTTGAAAATGTAACTTCATCATATAAATCTTTGTTATTCTCAATCGCAACCAATGTTGTTAAGATCTTTGTGATACTTGCTGGATAATGACGGTCATCTACCTTCTTTGCATACAAAATCTTTCCTGATTTCGCATCAATAACGATTCCTGATCTTCCATAGATCTTTGGCTGTTTTGCCGTTGTTTTTTCTGCTGTTGCAACACCATCTGCTGCCTGAACATTCACCTGTGGTGTCTGAAGTTGTGTCGCTGCAAACAATGACATGACCGCCATTGCAGTAATTTTCTTGATGATCTTTTTCATGATTTTCTCTCCTTTGTATGTTAGATCAGACCAAATTTCTTCAAGCCTTTTTCAATTCCATCTTCATCAACTCTTGCTGTCTGATATGGTGCGATTTCTAATAATTCTGGTACAGAATTACCCATTGCAACACCATATTTTACATATTTGATCATATCGATATCATTGGCACTGTCACCAAATGCATAAGAATCTTCTCTTGAAATTCCTGTATGATCAAGGATCACTTCTATTCCCTTCGCCTTATTAACACCTAATGGTACAAATTCTACTGAATTTACAGGCTCATGATATGTTCCTTTGTATTTGTGTCCAAGGATCTCTTCGATCTCTGGTTTCTTTGAAAGCTCCATATGATGGTATGTCCATTTTGGAACATCCACTGCTTCATTTAATGGATATAATGTTGTTTTACAGTCTGCTTCTGTTTTATTCTTCATCGCAATATAATAATCATCTGTGTTCTCCGGATCATAATATCCATATTTTTCTCCTTCTAAGATGATTCCGATCTTCTGTTTCTTTCCCCAGTCGATCACTGTCTGTACTTCTTCTGGTGTCATCAGTTCCTGATGCAGGATCTTGCCTTCATACTCTACATAAGTTCCTGCCCCTAAGATCACTCCATCAAATCCCATATGGAAATATTCTTCTGGAATCATTCCCTTGCTTCTTCCCGTGCACATAACGATCTTGTGCTCATTTGCGATCAACCGATTCAATGCATTAACTGTTGATTCTGGAATTCCGATTCTAGAATCATATAATGTTCCATCGATGTCAAAAAATATTATCTTACTCATTGTTTCCCTTGTTCTCCATTAAATATTCTCTATCTGCCAATCAATTGGCGCTAGTCCATGTTCTTTCAAAAATTCATTTGCCTGACTAAAATGATGGCATCCGAAAAATCCTCTATATGCTGATAACGGGCTTGGGTGCGGTGCTTCTAATATCAAATGATTCGGATTATCAAGTAATGCTTTCTTACTCTGTGCTGGACGTCCCCAAAGCATAAATACGATCGGACGGTCCTGTTGATTCAACACTCTGATCGCCGCATCAGTAAACTCCTCCCATCCAATACCTCTGTGAGAATTCGCACGATGTGCCTGTACAGTCAATACTGTGTTTAACATCATAACACCCTGGTCTGCCCATTTCTTTAGATATCCATTATTCGGAATATAGCATCCAAGATCTTCGTTCAATTCTTTATAAATATTAACCAATGATGGGGGCGCTTCTACTCCAGGTTTTACAGAAAATGACAATCCATGTGCCTGTCCATCTCCATGATATGGATCCTGCCCTAAGATCACAACTTTTACATCCTTTACTGGAGTAAAATGAAATGCATTAAAGATATCGTCAGCTGGTGGAAAGATCAGCTTAGTGTGATATTCATCCATAACTTTTTGGTATAATTTCCTATAATATGGCTTTTTGTATTCTTCTTTTAAATAATCTGCCCAGTCATTCGTAATTGGCGGCATTTTTCGACCTCCTTTTTAAAATCTTTTCCCATTATATCATAATTTGTAGTAAAATAAAATTCGATATGAATATGAAAAGAAAAGGAGGGTATTATTTTGAAGCAAATGAAAAGCTTACTGGAAAATCCCCACGGATTTTCTGTCTCACTTGTATTTGACGGACTGCTTGTCGGAATCTTTGCCGGATGCATTTCTGTCATTTACCGCCTGCTTTTAAATAACGCTGAAAAACTATTATTTACGATCATTGCATTTACTAAAACAAGGCCTTTCTGGATAGCTGTCTGGTTTATCGTTTTGATCGTTATGGGACTGATCGTTGGATGGCTCATGTCTTGGGAAGGCATGGCTTCTGGAAGTGGTATCCCACAGGTTCAAGGAGAGCTGAAAGGTTATTTAAATCAGAACTGGCACCGTGTTCTTTGTTCTAAGATCATTGGTGGAACTTTATGTATTCTTGGAGGTTTATCTCTGGGACGCGAAGGCCCTTCCGTACAGCTTGGTGCCATGGTTGCAAAGGGTATTGCTAAGATTACAAAAAAATCTCAAACCAAAGAACGCTATATGATGACTTGTGGTGCAGGTGCCGGTCTTGCCGCTGCCTTTAATGCACCGCTTGCAGGTGTGATGTTTTCACTGGAAGAATTACAGAAGAACTTTAACAGCTCTATGTTAGTCTGCATCATCTCTGGATGTGTAACTTCCGATTTTATTTCAAAAAATGTCTTTGGATTATCTCCAGTTTTTGATTTTCATTTAAAGGCTGCTCTTCCTCTTGTACATTATTGGATGTTAATACTTCTTGGAATCCTGCTTGGGCTTTGTGGTGCTTTTTATAACTTTATCATGTTGAAAGGACAGGATTTATTTGGAGCAATGAAAAAAATCCCAGCAAAATACCGTATCGTATTTCCTTTTGTAGTATCTGGGATCGTTTGTTACACGCTGCCTTCTATCTTAGCAGGTGGACATGCTATGATCTCTCTGATCACAGGACATACTTTACTTGTCTCTACGATGTTATTATTATTAGTTGCTAAGTTTTTCTTCTCCGCCTTCTGTTTTGGTTCCGGGGCTCCTGGTGGAATCTTCTTTCCACTGTTGATTCTCGGTGCATACCTTGGGGCGATCTATGGAACACTGGTGATTCAGGCAAGTGGAATTCCTTCTTATTACTTAGTGAACTTTATTACGATCTCCATGGCTGGATTCTTTACAGCGATCGTACGTGCACCGATCACAGGTATCCTGCTGATCGCTGAGATGACTGGTACATTTGAACACTTCCTTTCACTGGCAGTTGTTTGTATCATCAGCTATCTTGTTGCACATCTGTTAAAGAGTGAACCAATTTACGAAAGTCTGCTAGGACGAATTCTTGCTAAAAATGGCTTTAAAGAAAGCGAAGATGCTGATCATAAGGTTCTTCGTGGTTTTGCCGTTGGCACTGGTTCCATTGCAGCCAAACAGCTTGTAAAAGATATTCCATGGCCAGAACATTGCTTGATCGTTACTTTAAATCGTGGCGATGAAGAGATCATTGCTCGAGGAAGCACTGAAATTCATGTTGGCGATACGATCATTGCCTTGATCGACGATAATTATCTTGGAATGGTCACGGAAAGCATTCAGCTAATCTGCGGTGAGATCATTCCTGAATAATTTTATATTCAATTTACTTTTATTGAGAAAGTTTTCAGTTTTTATATGTTGCGATTGACTAACCTTACTTTTGACTAATAAAATATAAGAAAGAAATACATCATATAAGTTCGAAGGAGGAATTATCATGCAACCATTAACAAAAGTCATGCAGGGAGCGACTTGCACTGTCAAGTGGGCATTAGGCTTACCTGAAACTGTTGAAAAGCTCCGCGAACTGAAGATTGAACAGGGAAGTAAACTGCAAGTTGTTTGTAAAAGCAGCGATTATATGATCATCGGCGTTGGATCAAAACGGTATGCTGTTGGGAATGAAATTGCTGGAAGAATTCAGGTTTAGATAATTATAAAAATAAATAAGAACGAGAAACTCTCCATATAACTTGATTTTCTCGTTCTTATTTTGTTTATATTTGCATCATAAATCAATACTCGTATTGTTCAGGATATCCCCTGCCTGTTGATTCTCTCAAGTCCATCGACATCATGATCTGCATGTCTTCCTTTGATAATTCAAAATCAAAGATATCCGCATTCTGTATGATCCGTTCTTTGTGAACAGATTTTGGAAGGCTTACGATCCCTCTCTGCAAATGCCAGCGTAAGATGATCTGTGCAGGTGTTTTATTGTATTTTTTAGCAATAGCTACGATTTCTGGTTCTGAAAGCTGTTTTCCTTTGCCTAGAGGTCCCCATGCTTCTACAACAATATCATGTTCCTGGCAATAATTTACGGTCTCTTCCTGCACAAGGAATGGGCAGATTTCAATCTGATCAACCGCTGGTGCAATGTTAGCTGTTACTTCTAATTGTTTTAAATGTTTTGGACGAAAATTGCTGACTCCTATATTCTTGATCAGTCCTTGTTCATAATATTTCTCAAGAACTTTCCAGGAACCTTTGACATCATTGATCGGCCAGTGTAATAAATACATATCCACATATTCAAGTCCAAGCCCTTTTAATGTCTTTTCAAATGCAGCTTCTTGTTTTCCTTCTACCATATCTTCGTACCACATCTTACTTGTCACAAAAATTTCCTCTCTTGGGATCTCGCAATCTCTGACAGCTGCTCCAACCAGCGCTTCATTCTCGTAATAGGCTGCTGTGTCTATATGACGATAGCCTGATGATAATGCATCAAGACATGCCTGATATGCTTCGTCCCCGCGGCTGTCCCAGCTTCCGAGTGCCATCACTGGTATTTCATTTCCATTGTTTAATTTAAACATTGAACTTACATTCATGTCTTCCTCCTTGTATCTGTTATCTTTGTCTTTATACTACAACTGGAACCATCGTCCCTTGATAGTTCCTATTATAATCGATTTCTTGCTATTTATAAATGCAAATGATAAAATCAACATAACAGGCAATGGAAAGGAGCGTGTACAGAAATGGATAGGAAGCTGAAACTACCCATAGGAATTGATAATTTTGAAAAAATTCGAAAAGAAAATTTCTATTATGTAGATAAAACAAAGCTGATCGAACAACTTCTTGAACGATGGGGAGAAGTGAATCTATTTACAAGACCACGCCGTTTCGGAAAAACATTGAATATGAGTATGCTGAAGTATTTCTTTGAGATTGGGACCGATCAAACATTATTTGATGGACTTTATATTTCAGATAATCCGCAGCTAAAAGAAGAATACATGGGAAAATTTCCAGTCATATTTCTTTCTTTAAAAGGAGTCGAAGGCCTTACGTTCGAAAATGCAAAATATCGATTGATGCAGCTAGTTGGAAGGGAAGCTAATCGTTTTCATTTTTTATCAGATAGTGATCGACTGACAGAAGATGATAAAAAAATATATCATGCAATGATTTCTTTGAGTGATGGAATGTATTCGATGAATGAAGAAGTATTGATTTCATCCCTAAAGATATTATCAGAATTGCTATATAAGCATTATGGGAAGAAAACCATCCTTTTAATTGATGAGTATGATGTACCTTTAGATAAGGCATTTCAGAACGGATATTACAAAGAAATGACAACATTGATCCGAGGAATGTTTGGAGAGGCACTTAAGACAAATGATTCTTTGCAATTTGCAGTATTAACAGGCTGTCTTCGTGTTTCAAAAGAAAGTATTTTTACAGGACTTAATAATTTTAAAGTCGTATCTATTACAGATTCACGCTTTGATGAGCAATTTGGATTTACTGATGAAGAAGTTCAAAGGCTATTAGCTGATTATCATTTGAAAGATCATATAGAAGAAACGAAAGAATGGTATGATGGTTATCATTTTGGAGATACCGATGTATACTGTCCATGGGATGTTGTCAATCATGTAGACTGCCTTCTGGAAGATCCGAATGCAGAGCCTCAATCCTACTGGATCAACACAAGTGGAAATGATCTTGTAAAAAGATTTATTGATAAAGCTGATAAGACAACCAGAAATGAAATTGAACGATTGATTGCGGGTGATATGATAGAAAAATCAATTCGAATGGAATTGACTTATGATGAGATTGATAACAGTATTGATAATCTTTGGAGTATTTTATTTACAACAGGATATTTAACACAGCAAGGAAAATCAGAACGAGGAGTATATCGTCTGGTGATTCCGAATAAAGAAATCCGAGAAGTTTATATTTTACAGATTCAAGAATGGTTTAAGGACAGCGTTTTGCATAACAGAGAACCAATAAACCAGCTTTTAAAAGCAATCAAAGAAGGCGATGCCGATACAGTTGAAAAAGACTTAACGAAGATTCTTGTAAATACGATCAGCATCTTTGATACGAAATCCAGAAAAGAAGAAAAAGAAATTTTTTATCATGGAATTGTTTTAGGATTATTACGATGTGAATCTGAATGGCTGATTCAATCAAACATAGAATCTGGAGATGGACTGGTAGACATTCTGATCGAGACAGAGGATCCAGATGCAGGAATCATAATAGAACTAAAATATGCCCAAACATTTCAGGGACTTTCTAAAGCTTGCGAAAATGCAATGCGGCAGATTAGGGAACGCAGGTATGATGAACGGTTAAGAAATGAAGGACGAAATGATATTCTTGCATACGGAATTGCTTTTTGCAAGAAAAAATGTAAAGTGGTTGTGGAACGGCTGTAGAGAATAAAAAGAAAGCTTTGATCGGTGGGATAAATGCTGTCTTCCATACACACCACTTGAATTTTTCAATCTTGTAATTGTCCACTCTATAGACTTCAGGTATATGATAAAAAATAAATAAGCAACCGAAAACGCAGCGGTGGAATTTTACCATATTTTGAATAAAATTCCACCGCTGCGTTTTCGGTTGCTTATTTATTTTTTATCATATACTGAAAGACTACAGTTGACCAACTACAAATTAAAATTTCACTTTCGCAATCAACTGATCATTCTCTACATCGATCAAAATCGTATCTTCTGCATCAACCCCATCGCTCAAGATCAATCTTGCAGCCAGTGTCTCAACACTCTTCTGCAGATATCTCTTCAATGGTCTTGCTCCATACATTGGTTCATAACCATGGTCGGCAACATAATTCTTGGCTGCTGATGTTAATTCAACGCTTAATTCTTTGTCTGCTAATCTGCGGTTCAGATCTTTCACAAGTAAGTCAATGATATTTGTGATATTTGCTTTTGTTAATGGCTTGAACATGATCGTTTCATCCAGACGGTTTAAGAATTCTGGTCTGAAATGATTCTTAAGGTCATTCATAACCATATCCTGTGCTTCTGGTTTGATATTGCCATCTTCATCGATTCCTTCTAACAGGTAGGAAGATCCGATATTGGATGTCATGATCAAAATCGTGTTCTTAAAGTCTACCGTCTTACCTTTGGAATCTGTGATTCGTCCATCGTCTAATACCTGTAATAAGATATTAAATACATCTGGATGGGCTTTCTCGATCTCATCAAATAAGACTACGGAGTAAGGTTTTCTTCTGACTGCTTCAGTCAACTGTCCGCCTTCTTCATATCCAACATATCCCGGAGGCGCTCCGATCAGTCTTGCCACGGAGTGTTTCTCCATATATTCACTCATATCGATTCGCACGATATTCTGCTCGTTATCAAATAAGCTTTCTGCCAGTGCTTTAGCAAGTTCTGTCTTACCTACACCTGTTGGTCCAAGGAATAAGAAAGAACCGATTGGTTTGCTTGGGTCCTTGATTCCGGCTTTGGAACGGATGATGGATTCTGTAACAAGTTCCACTGCTTCATCCTGTCCAACAACTCTTTCATGAAGGATCTTATCAAGATGTAAGGTCTTATTTCTCTCACTTTCAGTAAGTTTCGCTACTGGAATTCCTGTCCAACGGGAAATGATCTTGGCGATCTCATCTTCTGTGACGGATTCTCTGACCATAGAACGGTCTTCTTTCGCTACGCGTTCTTCTTCCTCTTCTAACTGTTTCTTCAATTCTGGCAGGCGACCATACTGTAATTCAGCTGCTTTATTTAAATCATAATTTCTCTGGGCAATCTGGATTTCACTGTTTACAGATTCGATCTCTTCTCTTAATTTGGATACTTTCTCAACGGAAGCTTTCTCATTCTCCCATCTTGCCTTTCTTGCTTTGAAGTCTTCTCGCATCTCGGCAAGTTCTTTCTGTAATTCTTCCAGACGTTCTTTGCTTAATCTGTCATCTTCCTTCTTAAGTGCGGCTTCCTCAATCTCCATCTGCATGATCTTTCTCTGAACTTCATCCAGTTCTGCTGGCAGGGAATTCATCTCTGTCTTGATCATAGCACATGCTTCATCGACTAAGTCGATGGCTTTATCTGGCAAGAAACGATCTGTGATATAACGGTTTGATAAAGTTGCTGCAGCTACTAGGGAACTATCTGTGATCTTAACACCGTGATATACTTCATATCTGTCTTTGATACCTCTTAAGATAGAAATTGTATCTTCTACGGTTGGCTGATCGACCATAACTGGCTGGAAACGACGTTCCAATGCCTGGTCTTTCTCGATATACTGGCGATATTCATCTAAGGTTGTTGCACCGATGCAGTGTAATTCACCTCTGGCAAGCATTGGTTTTAACATATTTCCCGCATCCATGGCTCCGTCTGTCTTACCTGCACCGACGATCGTATGAAGTTCGTCGATAAATAAGATAATCTGTCCGTCACTTTTCTTAACTTCTTCCAGAACCGCTTTTAAGCGCTCTTCAAATTCACCACGATATTTGGCACCTGCTACCAGTGATCCCATATCCAGTGAAAAAATTGTCTTATCTTTTAACTGGTCTGGCACGTCACCACGAACGATTCGCTGTGCTAATCCTTCAACAACGGCTGTCTTACCTACACCCGGTTCACCGATCAATACTGGGTTATTCTTTGTCTTTCTTGATAAGATACGAACAACGTTACGGATCTCGCTGTCACGTCCGATGACTGGATCTAGTTTCTGTTCTCTGGCTCTCTTTACAAGGTCATATCCGTATTTTTCAAGACTGTCGTATGTCTCTTCTGGATTGTCACTTGTGACTTTCTGTCCACCACGGATCTGTGATAACACCTGTAAGAAACGATTTCTTGTAATTCCGTAGGCACGGAATAATTCTTTGACTGCTTTATTTGGATGCTTGATCATTGCAAGGAATAGGTGTTCTACAGATACATATTCATCTTTCATGGCTTTCATCTCATCTTCTCCGTGAAGAAGTACCTGATTCAAGTCATTACTCATATATACCTGACCACCGGATACTTTCGGTTTCTTATTCAATAACTCCTGTACCTGGCTTAAAAATGTTTCTTTGTTAATTCCCATCTTCTCAAGCAGGCTTGCGATTAGACTATCATCGATCGTAAGCAAGCTATATAAGAAGTGTTCCTGATCTATCTCTTGATGTCCATGATCGTAGGCGATCTTCTCACACTGATTGACTGCCTCAATGGACTTCTGTGTAAATTTGTTGATGTTCATACTCTTTCCTCCTTTACGAATGGGTATTTATCTATATTAAGATATCCATTTATCTTTTGTTCTATTCGTAATATAACACTCATTATTAGCACTGTCAAGTGGTGAGTGCTAATTATTTTTAATTTTTTCGTTTATCTTATTTTCAAACAAAAATGAAAGCAGATCTTCTATATTATACCTTAGAAAATCTGCCTTCATTTCTTCTAATTTTTATATTCTTCAACTTCTTCCAGATATGGAATGGATGGTGCTGCCCCTTGTCTGCTTACTGCAATTGCTGATGCTTTGGATGCGGTATCCATTGCTTCTTTGATCGTTTTTCCATTTAAGATACCTGCAATAAAATATCCGGTATATGTATCTCCTGCTGCCGTTGTATCGACTGTCTTTACCTTATAAATTGACTGTTCCACATATTCATCACCAGATATACATACAGATCCTTCACTTCCTAAAGTTAATACGATCGTTGCTTCTGGGAATTTCTGATGTAACAGACCACTAATATATTTCCCATCAATTTCTTTTGGTTCTTCCATATCAAGAATCTGCATTGCTTCTATTTCATTTAAAAGAAAATAATTAATCTGATTTAATGGGAGTTCTTTTATCTTATCGTTCATTGGAGAAGGATTTAAAATGATCTTCATTCCAGTTTCTTTTGCTTTCTTTACGATATATGGAAGTTCATTGATCTCATTTTGGATCAGTAAATAATCTTCGTTTTTAAAATGTTCAAAGACTTCATCTACTTGTTCCTTACTGATTGCCTGATTAGCTCCTCCAAATAGAATAATACAGTTATCGCCCTCTTCATCATTTTGTATGATCGCATTTCCTGTTCTTACGTCTTCAAGGATCTTAACAAGATCTGTATTTACTCCTGCTTCTTTTAATTGATCTAACAAAAATAGTCCATCCATGCCAATCGCTCCTGCATGATATGTTTCCATTCCTGCACGTGAAAGTGCAATGGACTGGTTTAATCCTTTTCCGCCTGTATATACATTCAACTCTTCTGCAGACAATGTTTCTCCTTTTTTCACAAAATGAGAAACTTTATATACATAGTCAATATTTAATGATCCAAATGATAATATTTTCATAGAAACCTCTCTTTCTACAATCCGCTCCATCTTCGATATTCTTTTGCTTCTATCCCAAATGGTTCTAATAGTTTTGCTGCAATATGATACATCATTTCTTCTATGCTCTCTGGCATATGATAAAAAGTCATCATTGGTGGAATGATCCGCACATTCGGAATCATTGCCAATTCCTGAAGATTTCTAAGATGAATCGCACTCAGTGGTGTCTCTCTTGCTGCAAGCACCAATGGCCGTTGCTCTTTGATCGTTACATCCGCTGCACGAAGTATCAGATTGTCTGCATATCCACTGTGAATTCCTGCAATTGTCTTCATACTACATGGGACAATGAGCATCCCTTCCGTCTGAAATGATCCACTGGCTGGTCCTGCACCGATCTCTCTTGAATCCAGAACATGATCAGCAAGTTTTTCGACCTCTTCCACCTTCATTTTTGTTTCATGTTCCAAGGTCAGTTTGGCACTATCTGTCATAACCAAGTAAGATTCAAAATCCTTCTGCTCTTGCACCAATTTTAGACACTGGATCAAGATTGGAATTCCACTTGCCCCTGTTGCTCCTATGATCAGTCGTTTCTTCATTCAAATAAATTTCCTTTTCTTATTTATATTCTGTATTTTATGATAACCAGTGTTCCGGATCAACTTCCATAAATCTTGCTCTCTTGAATCGCTCTTTCTGATCATATGGAACAGTACAGTCAAAGATTGTCTTGCATGCAATCCCATGATCTCTGATACTTGAAGAACATGTTGGATCGTTGGATGGATCCAGCGGATGACATCTTACCCCTGGAATCGTGATGATATCTGCATCTCCCTGGAATCTTGTATTCATTGCCCATAATACATCATTCATATCGAAACAGTCGACGTCTTCGTCTACCAAAAATACATGCTTCAGTTCACTGAATGCTGAAAATGCAAGAAGTGCTGCCTGTCTTTGTCTTCCTTCATCGCTGGCTTCTCGTTTCTTAAACTGTAAGACTGCCATGTATTTTCCACCGCCTGCGGAGCCGCAGTATACATTCTGAAGACGTCCCGGCATCGCTTTTTCTACCATTCCATAAATACTTGCTTCTGTTGGGATTCCAGCCATAGATACATGTTCTTCACTTGGCCCGATGCATGTCTGCATGATCGGATTTTCTCTGTGTGTTACCGCTTTGACTTTGATCAGCCAGCACTGTGAACTTGCAGGTCCTGTGTATCCTGGAAATTCTGGCATTGCATAGCCTGTGTGGCTGTTCTGGTCTTCCTGTACTCGGACATTTGGAATCACTTCCCCTTCGATGACATATTCGGCATTTGCAATTGCCATTTCGTTAACTGTTAAGCATTTACAAAGCTCTACTGGTTCATTTCTCAATGCACCTGCTACAGATAATTCATCGTATCCCAGAGGTGTTGTTGGTGCCTCGAAACAAGAACCGATCTCGATTGCCGGATCCACTCCGATACTGATTGAAATTGGAAGTTTCTGTCCTAATTCTTCTGCACGTTCTGCCATTGCTCCGATGTGTCTTGCTCCAGGAGTGAAGAAAATAGAAAGTTCATCTTTTCCCTGAATGCATAATCTGTGAATGGTTACATCATGAACTCCTGTGTCTGGGTGCGTTGCATAGCACATACCCAATGTAATATATGGGCCTGCATCATCTGGTGTGTTGGTTGGTGCTGGTACCAGATCATACAAATTAAAGTCTGGATCTTCCACTTTATGAACAACCTGCTGACATGGTGCATCTCCCTGATATTCCACTGGTGCTATCGGATTATCTACGCTATGATAAAGTTTCTTTCCTAATTCTTCTGGTTTACAGTCCAAGAGCGCTGCCACACGCTTTCTGCTTGCTAATACACCGATGGCTACTCTGGCATCTTTATGTCCTTTGACATTATTAAATACCATCGCTGGACCTTCTTTTGTCGGGCGCTTTACAGTTCCACCTGCACCTACATAGCGGTAAACTCCCGCAAGTTCTGCCATTGGATCAACTTCTACATCAGTTTCTATGTACTGCCCTTCCATTTGTTTCAAGCGTTTTAATGCACTTCTTAAATCTCTTACTTTATCTTGCATTTGTCTCCTTCTTTCTTATACTTCTCTTTCTCATTTCCAACAACATAATCCCAATGTTCAAGTACTGCTTTTCGATAACAACAGTTCAATGACATGGCATCAATAGAGTCACAAATTGCTATGAAATGAAAAAATGGCAGATGAATTCTTCTCTAGATCCATCTACCATTTCTTCATTATCTTAAAAATATCTCCATTATAAATGACAGATTTCTATCTCATTCTCACCGAATGTCTTACGGATCTTCTCCACAAATAATAATGCTTTCTCTCCATCTCCGTGAACGCATACTGAGTCTGCCTTAATATCAATATCTTTTCCAGTGATCGAAGTCACTTTTCCTTCTTTTATCATACGAATAACTCGGTTGATCGCTTCATCTTCATCTTCGATCATAGCTCCTGGTTTTCTTCGATTCACCAGTGTTCCATCTTCTTCATAAGCTCTGTCTGCAAATACTTCACTGGCTGACTTTAATCCACAGTCTTTTGCTGCTTTGATCATCTCGCTTCCAGATAATCCCATAACGATCAGGTCTTTATCATATTCATAAATTGCTTCACAGATTGCTTTAGACAGATCATAATCCTTAGCCGCCATATTATATAATGCTCCATGTGGTTTTACATGCTGTAATTTCACTCCGACCGCTTTACACATTCCACCTATCGCACTGATCTGGTATAGTGTATATGCTTTCGCTTCTTCGTTGGAAATCGCCATGCTTCTTCGTCCAAATCCCATCAAATCTGGAAGTCCCGGATGGGCCCCAACTGCAATCCCAGCTTCTTTTACTCTCTGGATCGTCTCCATCATAACCACTGGATCGGATGCATGATAACCACATGCAACATTCGCTGATGTGATCAATGGAATGATCTTATCATCATTCCCGATCGTGTAATGTCCAAAACTTTCTCCAAGGTCACTATTTAAATCTATCTGGTACATTTAATTTATGCCTCCATTTCTTCCGTTTTATCGAATTTAATCTAATTTCAAGAGTCTCTCGATAAATCCTGTATCCGCTTTTCCTTCACAGAATTCACGGTTATTCATCAGCTGATACTGGAAATCAAGGTTTGTATTGATTCCTAATATCACCATCTCATCAAGAGCTGATCTCATTTTCTGTAATGCTGCATCACGGTCTGGTGCGTGTACGATAACTTTCGCGATCATAGAATCGTATTCGGATGGAATACAGTACCCTGTATAAATTGCGGTATCTACACGAACTCCATTTCCAGCTGGCAAATGCAAATGTTTGATTACACCTGGACTTGGCATAAAGTTTTTCTCTGGAATCTCTGCATTGATACGACATTCAATCGCATGTCCGTTGATCTCCACATCTTCCTGTGTAAAACTTAATTCCATTCCCATAGCCACTCGAATCTGTTCAATGATCAGATCTGTTCCCGTAACCATCTCTGTGACCCCATGTTCTACCTGAATACGTGTGTTCATTTCCATGAAATAATAGGTTCCTTTTGGATCAAGGATAAATTCTATGGTTCCAGCATTGGTATACCCTACTGCTTTCGCTGCAAGGATCGCATCGTGATTCATAGATTTTCTGATCTTTTCCGTGATCGCTGGGGATGGTGATTCTTCGATCAGTTTCTGGTGGTTTCTCTGAACAGAACAATCACGTTCTCCCAAGGCTACGACATTCCCATGTCCATCTGCCATGATCTGAATCTCCACATGTCTTGGATTCTCGATGAATTTCTCAATGTACATCGTATCATCACCAAATGCATTGGCAGATTCTCTCTGAGCAGTATTGAAATTGAATTCAAAATCTTCTTTGGATCTGGAAACTCGCATTCCTTTTCCACCACCACCTGAAGATGCTTTTATCATAACTGGATAACCGATCTCATCTGCTAATTTCTCCCCTGTAGCTGCATCATAGACAGGTTCTTTGGTTCCTGGAACAACTGGAACTCCTGCTTCCATCATTGTTTTTCTTGCGTTTGATTTATTTCCCATGCTGTCAATAACTTCTGCACTCGGTCCGATAAATGCAATACCATTTTCTTTACATAAGCGAACGAAATCAGCATTCTCAGATAAGAAACCAAACCCTGGATGGATCGCATCTGCGTCCGTATTCTTTGCTGCAGAAATGATACGTTCCATGTTTAAGTAGCTGTTTTTTGCAGGTCCTTCTCCGATACATACTCTTCGATCTGCTAATTGTACATGAAGACTGTCTTTATCTTCTTTTGAATAAACCGCGATACTCTTGATCCCCATATTACGACAAGCACGAATAATGCGCACTGCGATCTCACCACGGTTCGCGATCAATATACTTCGAAACATACAATGCCTCCTTTAGTCTTCAAGTTTTTTTACTTTAAATAATGGCTGTCCATATTCAACTTTCTGTTCGTTGCTTGCTAAGACAGCTTCAATCTCACAGTCATAATCACTTTCGATCTCATTCATTAATTTCATCGCCTCGAGGATACATACAGTCTGTCCTGCCTTGACTCTGTCTCCAACCTTCACAAATGCCTTGGCATCTGGGGATGGAGCCGCATAAAAGGTACCTACGATCGGAGATGTGATGTATGATTCATCTTCGGAATCAATACTTTCTACTGTATCAACACCCTGTGTGGAAACTGACATCGGTGCAGCAGGCGCTCCAACACTTCCTCTTCTGCTCATTTTGATCTTTACATCGCCTTCCTGAATGCTGAAATCAAGCATAGAGGAATTCTCGATGATCTTTACTAATTTCTCAATTTTATCTAAATTCACCGTTTCATTCTCCTTTTCTATTTAAATAGTGTGCTGATTCGTTTTGCAACGAGTCTGCAATCTAATACTTCTTTACAAGGTGTATAAATCTGGCTTCTGAAGTCATTCAGCTCTTTCATCTCATCTGCTAACAGCTTCTGGGCTTCTTCTACGGATACTGCCTGAAATCTTACTTTTTGTTCTGTTTTTCTTTGAACAAGTTTCGGAATATCTACAGAAACAACTGTCGCGATCTTCGCATATCCACCCGTTGTCTGGCGGTCTGCTAATAAGATGATCGGTTTTCCATGACTTGGTACCTGAACAGATCCAAAGGCGATTCCGTCAGATATAATGTCTGAAGTTGTCTTATATGCAATAAATGGTCCTTCTAATCGGCATCCCATTCGGTCAAATTCACTTGTTACTGTATATTCTGAATTTAAAAATGTTTCTCGTCCCTCTTTCGTAAACATCTTTTCCTGAGGTCCCATGACAACTCTTAATGTTATCTTTTCTTGATCAAATTCATCAAGATCCAGACTTCTTGATAAATAATATGGCAGATATCTTCGCTTTGCTCTGAACGAAATATAATCTTCATCTTCTAGTTTCCGGCCTTTAAATCCACCAATCTGACATTTGATATTCGTAGAACGGCTTCCCATGACTACTGGCACATCCAGATAACTTGAAAATGCAATATATCCTCTTGTTCCAGTTCTTGCTCCACCAAATGTCAAAATATCTCCACGATGCATATAAATTGCTGTATACATCTTGGCAGGTTTTCCATTGATCTGCGGACGGAAATCTCCACCTGTGATCGAAATGATCGTCTCGGATGTAAATTCAAGTGTTGGTCCTATTAAGGTAAATTCAAGAACTGCTTCATTTTCCGGGTTATCCAGCAGGAGATTTGCAATCTTAAAAGAACGAACATCCATAACTCCGGATACACTAAATCCCTGACTCTGGTATCCTGTTCTTCCAAGATCCTGCACCGTTGTCATCATTCCGCCTTTTAATACACGAATTCCCATAATCTACACCTCCTTTGTATGAATGATACATTCATATGTTCCATTTTCAACCTGTTCCTTGATCTTTAAATACTCTTCTTCTGAAACAGGTACAAAACGGATATAATCTCCAGCTTCAAAAAGAATTGGATTCTCTCGTTCTGGATCATAGGTTTTTACTGGTGTCAGACCAAGTAACTGCCATCCTCCTGGTGAATCAAGCGGATAAATTCCTGTCTGAGAGCCACCGATCCCAACACTTCCTGCCGGAATTCTGATTCTTGGGTTCGCCAGTCTTGGTGTATGAATTCTTTCATCAAGTCCTCCAAGATATGAAAATCCTGGCAAAAATCCAAGCATGTAGATCAAGTAGTCTTTGGAAGAATGTATCTTGATAACCTCTTCTTCCGTTAAACCAGCATTTTTTGCGATATTTTCAATATCTGGTCCGTATTCTCCGCCATAACATACTGGGATTTCAAAAACTCTGGATGTCGATGTCTCTTCATTGACATCCAGTTTTAGTAACTTCTGTAGACGTTTTGTTAATGTTTTGTAATTTACCACCCTCGGGTCATAATTGATCAAGAGACTGGTAAATGCCGGGATCATATCCTGCACACCTTCGATACGCTGCGCTTTTAAAAGATGTACAAAGGCTGTGATCCTTGCATTGATCTCTGGGGAAATTTCCTGTCCAAATTCAATGAGTAAGGCAGAATCTCCCGCAGTACTAATCTTTACTTCTTCCATGTTTCTTCACATAACTCCTTTCGGTCAGTCTGTGCTTCTATGTTTTAAACTTATCTGTTTATCCAGACAATTTTGCTTATGCAAATAATGCACTTAAGCTGCTTAATGATGTAATTCCAAGATATCCTGAAACAACAACTACCACGATTCCAAGAACCAGTAATAATACTGGATGATGATAATCTTCTCCCATAACAGATTTCTTCTGAGATGCGATCAGGCAAACTCCTAATGTGATCGGTAAGATCAATCCATTTAATGCTCCTGCAAGTACTAATAATACCGCTGGCTGTCCAGCAAGTGCCATACATACAGTACTAATCGCGATAAATCCTACAATAAACCATTTCTCATTCTTCTCAATCGTTTTGCTGAATGTCTTAAGGAAAGACACAGATGTATAAGCACATCCAACGATGGATGTGACCGCTGCGCATAAGATCACAAGTCCAAAGAATCTATAACCGATCTGTCCTGCTCCCTGTAAAAATGCATCCGCTGTTGGGTTCGCTGCATCTAATGTATGAGCTGGTGAAGTTGCTGTTGCTACAACCACTCCTAAAACTGCAAGGAATAAGAAGATACGTACGATCGTTGCAATTCCCATTCCCATAACAGAACTCTTATTGATCTCTTTTAAGTTCTCTTTTCCAGTGATTCCTGAATCGATCAGACGATGTGCACCTGCAAATGTAATATATCCACCGACTGTTCCTCCAAGTAATGTAAGAATCGCTGGAAAAATATCTCCCATAGATGCTGTTGGCATGATTGTTTCTTTTGCTGCCATACCAACTGGCGGCTGTACGATCAGGATCACAATAAAGATGACAAGGATCATGATCCCACCAAGGATCTTTGTAAGGTTATCCATAGCATTTAATGCATTCTTTGATAAAAATACGATGATCGCAATTGCTCCCGCAATAAAATATCCAACAGTAGTAGGAATTCCAAGAAGTGTATTAAAACCTAAAGCACCTCCACCAACGTTACCGATATTAAATACAAGACCACCTGCTACAACTAAAAATGCGATCACATATCCAAGTCCAGGAAGTACCTTATTCGCCACATCCTGTCCACGCATTCCAGATACGCACAGAACTCTCCATACATTTAACTGCACGATCGCTGCTAAGATCACGGAGATTAAAATTACAAATCCAAAGCTTCCATGCAGACTGTCTGTAAATTTACCAGTTTGTGTCAAAAATCCAGGTCCAATTGCCGAAGTTGCCATAAGAAATGCCGCACCGATCAAAGCGCTTGCACTTTTTTTGTTATTCTCTTTCTTCATAGTAAATAATTTCCTTTCCTTTTCGTAATAATTAATAATTATAACAAAACTTCTGACGATACGCAACTTTAATGCACTGATTTGACATAGTCTATCATGTATGTGACAGAAATAAAAGAAACACAAATATTTGTGTTTCTTTTATTTCTGTCACATACAGCTGAAGTCTATTCAAACCACTATGGAGTGTGTATGTTTTACTGTATTGGTATTTATAATAAACATTCTGTCTACCACTACATAAATTGAAAGTCAATAACGTTTAACATGCGTCCATCAGCTTAAATTTTTTTATTTTTCTCTAAATACTCGATGACCTTCAACTCATACAATCAAATTTTATTCCTTGACCATTAGCTTTTTTAATTCCCGTCGTTTTTCAATCTCTAATTTTGAGAAGATCCTTGCTACAAGATTTTTCACGTACCCATAAGAATAATGCATAGACTCCGCAATTTCCTTGTTTTCCATTCCTTCTGCGATCGCTATTGCGATCTTCCATTCTGTTGGTGTTAACTGGCTTTTGATCTGCTTGGCATAATCTGATAATTCCATGGATTTTTTGTGCTGTCTCTGCTGATATCGTTCCAAATGCCGTTCAACCCTGGCAAGTAAGATTTCTTTTGCAAATGGCTTTACGATATAATCAACTGCCCCTGCTTTCAAGCCCCTTACTTCATAATCCATTTCTGAAAATCCGGTTAAAAATATGATCGGGATCAATTCACACCTTGGGATTTTTTTGATTTCTTCTAATGTTTCGTATCCATCCATCTGTGGCATATCAATGTCTAATAAGATCAAATCTGGAATGATATTTTTATTTAACAGATTTAATGCCTGTATTCCACTCTTTGCGACACTGACATTATATTGGTCAGATAAAATCTCTTCTGCTGTCTTTAGAAGCATAAGATCATCATCTATGATCAAAATATGATTCTCTCTCATTCCATTCCCTCCCATCGTTTCATAAGGATTTCTGCTTCATCAAAATCAAGCTGATCGATCCGTATTTCCATCTCTTTCAAGATATTTCTTTCTTCCTCGGATATCTTGCCTTTTCGATAATACTGAATCTGTTCTTTCGCTTCTTTCGCCTGATATCTGGTGATAAATATTTTTAATTTTTCTTTGATTTCTTCTTTACTTTGCTTGTCTTTTTCTTCCTCTTTTTTCTGATCAAACAGAATATTTTTCGTCTGTTCAATAAATTCCCGTGATGCCTTAAATACTCGTCCCCACTCCAATTTAAGCAGATCATATGCAGACATGATGTATTCCATATCCTTTTGTTTCCCTCTATCTTCCATTTCTTTTGCGATCTCATACAAATGAATCGCACCTATCGCTTTTGCATTGCTCTTTAAGGTGTGCATCATCCTTGTGATCTCATCGACTTTCACTTCCTTTTGTGTCATCAACTGCTGCATCTGTCTCATATATTCTTCCTGGTACTCCATAAAGAATTCCATCAGTTTACGATACTGCATAAAGTCTCCATCCAGAAGTCTAAGCCCCTCTTCAATCTTTATATCATTTTCTTTTAGCTGCCCCTTCAGCTGCTTAAATTCTTCATCTTTGATCTTTTGTTCTTCTTTCAGATCCTCACGAATAAATACAAGATCATCTCTCAAATATTTCATCAGCAGGTCTTCTAATTTGCTCCACATCACCGGCTTTGAAAGATACGCACAAAATCCTTCTCTTAAAAATGTCTGTTCAATTCCTTTCGTCACATCAGCAGTTAAAGCGATCACTGGAATATGAAATTGTACATCTTTCTTTAATTCCCTGATCGTATCGATCCCATCCATCTGCGGCATCATATAATCAAGTAATATCAGATCATATATATTTTGCCTGACTTTGTGGACACATTCCTCTCCGCTGGCTGCTGTATCCACAAACACAGCTGTACGCTTCAGAAGTGATCTTGTCACCATGAGATTTTCCTGATTATCATCTACAATTAAAATCTTTGCCTGCGGTGCAACAAATGATCTTCTCTTTCGTTCATCCGTTTCCTTCCATTCAACATTGGAAATCTTCCCATCAGATACCTTCTTCATTGGAAGCTGCACAAAAAAACTGCTTCCTTTGCCGTATACACTTTCTACCCAGATCATACCGTCCATCTGTTCTGCCAGCTGTTTTGCGATCGCAAGTCCTAATCCGGTTCCTTTGATCTTCTTATTTTTCTTAGAGTCTACTCTCATAAATGCATCAAACAAAACGGGTAAATTTTCTTCTTTGATTCCGATTCCTGTGTCTTTTACCTCGAAAATAAGCTTCGTTTCCTCTGCATTTTTACTGACTTTAATATCAATCTGACCTTCTTTAGTGTATTTTACTGCATTATTGATCAGGTTCAAAAGAATCTGTTTGATATGTATCACATCACCGATCAGATACGCTGGCAAGGTCTTATCAAATATCAGATTCATTTTTAACGACTTTTGTTCCGCCTGTTTCTCTGCGATCAACATCAGTCGGTCATTTTTTGCGGACAGTTCAATACATGCCTGTCTGTTTCGCTCCCTGCTCCTGCGTTTGCTCTCGTTTGATTTCTCCCTCTGTATCTTCTTGGCACAAGCAGGACAATACTTCGATATGCCAGAGCGGGGAACATATTCAACACCGCACACCGTACAATTCTTAGGCTTTAACGCTGTCCACCGCTTTGTGGGCGTGATATGTAATTCACCGACAAAGCCGATGAATTTATAATAAATCTTGATTTCCTGTCTTACTGTCCCGTCTGCAAGTTTCTCACGTTCCGAAACAAGTATCTTGTCTATGAGTGCGTTTATGATGGTTGCGTCCAGTTCCTTAATTCCTTGATAGTTGCGGATTAGGGAGAGGAAATCACGGACACCCTGCGACTTCTCATAGCTGTCGCCTAGCGTTTCCGTTACCTCTTTCAGCCTTGCTACAATTTCAAGCTGTTCTTTCTGGTATTTCCCCGACATCATCTCAAAATTCCGCTCCGTAATACGCTCCATCACCTTATCTTCATAAAGGGAAGAAAACAGCCTGTCCAGTTCCGCAAGGCGTTTGTTCAGCTTTCTCTGCTCCTTTTCCAGTGCCTTTGCCCTGCTATGGTCTGTTTCCGTGAGCCGCTTTTCAATCGCCCTCACCGCCTTTTCATCATTGACCGCCATATCCGCAAATCGGTTGATGTCGGTGAGGACAGCGTTGAACAAGTCCCTCGCTTCAATGCTGTGTGCGGTACA
>ENA-USUG01001219-USUG01001219.1-human-gut-metagenome-genome-assembly--contig:-NODE-1219-length-44093-cov-6.200223_pt1 | contig 44093 bp, 17 predicted proteins | sample MGYA00250059_ERZ773394 | MGnify/ENA primary metagenome ERZ773394 (study PRJEB29103, sample SAMN06111957) | human gut metagenome | biome: human gut; feature: ankylosing spondylitis patient; material... | reverse complement strand
TACCGTTTAATTTCCTGCAGCCTGTGGCGGAAAATGCATTTACCCATGGATTTTCCAATGAAAAAGAAAAAAAACTGACGGTGACCATAAAGGCGGAGAAAGAACAGATTTATTTTCAAATCTGGAACAATGGTCCGGCGCTGGAGGAGGAACGGTACCGGCAGATCGAGTTGCAGATCCAGAGCGGCAGCAGTCATGGACTTTCTATGATCCATGAGAAGCTGGCCAGCGCCTATGGGGATAACTGTGCCCTGAAATTGCAGGCAGGTAAGACCGGGGGAACGATGGTGACGATTGAGATTCCTTACAAGAACTGGATAGACGGAGAGGAAGAGAACGATGATTAAAGCTGTGATTTGTGATGACGAGCTGGCCACCAGAAATATTATCTGCCATTTTCTGGAGGAAGAGCAGCTTCCTATTGAGATCGTTGGAAATGTAGAAGATGGGGAGGAAGCGATCAAGCTGATTAAAGAGACATCTCCGCGCCTCATCTTTCTGGATATTCATATGCCTCAGAAAAATGGATTTCAGGTAATCGAGGAAGTGTCCAGAGAAGTGGGGGCGCAGATCATTGTGCTGACTGCATTTGCCTCTTTTGAAAATGCACAGCAGGCTCTGCGCCTGGGTGTTAGTGATATCCTGTCCAAACCGGTGGATCTTGAACAGCTCAAAGCAGCTATCTTTCGTGCGATCGGTTGGAAATTCACGTCCAACGAGACAGTCAATGTGATGTTGGAATATATCCATAATCATTATAAAGAAAACATGGAACTGGAGGATCTTTCCAAAGTGACATACAGCACCGAGAGCCATCTGGCCCGGCTGTTCAAGAAGCATATGGGTATTACGATTCTGTCCTACATTCATCAGCTTCGGATCGAAGAGGCCTGCCGCCTGCTCTCTGGTCATGAATGCGATATTCAGGAGGCTTCGTTCCGGGTTGGATATGCAAGCCTCAATAATTTCTATAAATATTTCAAACGCTATGTGGGCATGACTCCGGCACAGTTTTTGGAGAAGTAAAAGTGGAATTATTCGCCATTAAGAAGCAGCTGCTTCGCAGAGAAAAAATATCTGTGGAGTGGCTGTTTTTAGTATGATATAATTGGTTTAGTAAAAAGCAACCAACTGTCCAAGCAGGAAAAATTACACGCTTTGGAAGAACTGGGAATGCGGATGAATGATTCTCTGGAGAAAGGGGTTGGAGGAAGTATGAATTTAAGTGATTATGTGGAATTGAAAGGAATCAAAAAAGGAATTGAACAAGGACGTCGTGATGGAATTCGCAATATGATAGAGCTTTGTCAGGATCTGGGAACAACGGAAGATAATGCGAAGTCTCAGATTATCATGCGCTTCCGGATTCCGGAGGAAGAAGCGGTAAAATATATTAAAACATTCTGGAAGTCGGAGAAGTAACAGAAAGTAAAAAAGGGATGTGAAAAAACTCGATTGAGTTTTTTCACATCTCTTTTTTACCTATAATTTACCACTTTGCAAAAAACATAAAAACCTACTTGACAAATAGGAAATAGGGGAATATAATACGATCAACAACAAAAAACCATAGTAAACGGATAGGAATTATGGAGGATAAGAAAATGGCAAATATTTACAAAGGAACACTTGGACTGATTGGAAACACTCCGCTGGTGGAGGTAACAAACATTGAGAAAGAGCTTGGTCTGGAAGCAAAGCTTCTTGTAAAGCTTGAGTACTTCAATCCGGCAGGAAGTGTAAAGGATCGTGTAGCAAAAGCTATGATCGAGGATGCTGAGGAGAAAGGAATCCTCAAAGAAGGTTCTGTGATCATCGAGCCGACTTCTGGAAACACTGGTATCGGTCTTGCATCTATCGCAGCAGCCAAAGGCTACCGCATCATCCTGACAATGCCGGAGACTATGAGTGTTGAGAGAAGAAACATGCTGAAAGCATACGGTGCAGAGCTGGTTCTGACCGAGGGTGCCAAAGGTATGAAGGGAGCAATCGCAAAAGCAGAAGAGCTTGCAAAAGAGATCCCGAACAGCTTTATCCCGGGTCAGTTCGTGAACCCGGCGAACCCGGCAGCACACAGAGCAACGACCGGACCGGAGATCTGGAATGATACCGACGGACAGGTAGACATCTTTGTAGCTGGTGTGGGTACTGGCGGAACCCTGACAGGTGTAGGCGAGTATCTGAAATCCAAGAATCCTGATGTGAAGATCGTAGCCATGGAGCCGGCTTCATCACCAGTACTTTCCGAGGGCAGAAGCGGAGCACACAAGATTCAGGGAATCGGAGCAGGGTTCGTTCCAGATGTACTGAACACCAAAGTATATGATGAGATCATTACGATTGAAAATGACGATGCATTTGCAGGTGGAAAACTTCTTGCAAAACATGAAGGCGTACTGGTAGGTATTTCCTCAGGTGCAGCACTCAAAGCAGCGATCCAGCTGGCTCAGAGACCGGAAAATAAAGGAAAGACCATTGTGGCACTTCTTCCGGACAGCGGAGACAGATATTATTCCACACCTCTGTTCGCAGAGTAAATAAAGACAGATCAGTGACGATCAGGGCGGTGATCTGCAGATAATCGCAAACACACATACAACGATAAAGTGAGGTACAGACCCATGGCAGAAAAATTGAAAAGAGCAGACAGAAAATTCAAATTTGAGACCCTTCAGCTTCATGTAGGGCAGGAAAGCCCGGATCCGGTAACGGATGCCCGTGCAGTACCGATCTACCAGACATCTTCTTATGTATTCCGTAACTGTGATCACGCAGCAGCAAGATTTGGTCTTGCAGACGCAGGAAATATTTACGGACGTCTGACCAACCCGACGGAAGATGTATTTGAGCAGAGAATTGCAGCTCTGGAAGGTGGCGTTGCAGCTCTGGCAGTTGCTTCCGGTGCAGCAGCAGTTACCTACACCATTGAGAATCTGGCACAGAGCGGTGACCATATCGTATCTGCAAAAAATATTTACGGCGGAACTTTCAACCTGCTGGAGCATACTCTTCCGGCATACGGTGTAGAGACCACCTTTGTAAATATTTTTGATCTGGATGAAGTAGAGGCTGCCATCAAGGAAAATACCAAAGCAGTTTACATTGAGACTCTTGGAAATCCGAACTCTGATGTAGTAGATATCGAGGCTATTGCCAAGATCGCTCATGCACATAAGATCCCGCTGGTTGTTGACAGCACTTTCGCAACTCCGTATCTGGTTCGTCCAATCGAGTACGGTGCAGATATTGTTGTTCATTCTGCAACCAAATTCATCGGCGGACATGGAACTACGATTGGTGGTGTGATCGTAGACAGTGGTAAATTCGACTGGGAAGCATCTGGAAAATTCCCGTCACTGACTGAGCCGAACCCGAGCTATCATGGCATCAGCTTTACCAAAGCTGTAGGACCGGCTGCATTTGTGACCAAGATCCGTGCAATCCTTCTGCGTGATACCGGAGCAACTATTTCTCCGATCCACTCCTGGATCTTCTTGCAGGGACTGGAGACCCTCTCCCTTCGTGTTGAGCGTCATGTACAGAACGCACTGAAGGTTGTTGAGTATCTGAACAACCATCCGCAGGTTGAGGCTGTTCATCATCCGTCAGTGTCCAAAGACCCGCAGCAGCAGGCTCTTTATAAGAAATATTTCCCGAATGGAGGAGGATCTATCTTCACCTTCGAGATCAAAGGCGATGCACAGAAAGCAAAAGATTTCATCGACAATCTGGAGCTGTTTTCCCTGCTTGCAAACGTAGCAGATGTGAAGTCACTGGTGATCCACCCGGCAACCACAACTCACAGCCAGTGTACAGAAGAGGAACTTCTGGATCAGGGTATCAAACCGAATACCATCCGTCTTTCTATTGGTACGGAAAATATCGACGATATCATCCAGGATCTGGACGAAGCATTTAAGGCAGTACAGTAAGGATGAAATTTTCCAAAAAATGCAGATACGGAGTAATCGCTCTGATCGACCTCGCCATGCATTCCCGTGATACGCATGTGTCACTGGGAAGCATTGCGGAGCGTAACCAGATATCCCCGCAGTACCTGGAACAGGTATTTGCAAGCCTTCGCAGGGCCAGGATCGTCAGAAGCGTCAAAGGCTCCCAGGGTGGGTATCTGCTGAATTATCCTGCAGACAAGATTACGGTTTCCCAGATCGTGGAAGCTCTGGAAGGTTCTTACCATCTGGAGTCGGAGACCGGCAATGGGGAAGGAACTGCTTCCATTGTGACAGAGACGATCCAGAAAGATATTGTGGACCGCGTCAATGATCGCCTGGACCAGATACTTCAGAATCTGACATTGGCTGATCTGGAGCAGGACTGTATGCAGCGGGAGCAGGACGAAGAAAATATGTATTACATCTAGGATGGACATCAGAAGCTGTTTCCGCATCCGAACAATTACAAAATGAAATGCAAAGAAGGCGAAATGCATGGAAGTCCGTGTGTTTCGCCTTTTTCTGATACGTTCACCTGCAAGATGAAGCTTGGTGATCTTTGGTAGGATTCATGAAATGCATTTGACATCTCCGTTACCTGTACAGCACCCAGTAAGACCTTTAACCTGGCGGGACTTCAGACCTCTAATATTTTCATCCCGAACAGGGGGCTGCGTCACTGGTTCAGAAAAGCGGTGGATCAGGCAGGTTACAGCCAGCTCAACACCATGGGACTGGTGGCATGTCAGGCTGCTTATGAGGAAGGCGGCGAGTGGCCGGAGCAGTTAAAAGCATATCTGAAGGAAGCATTTGACCGGCTGGCAGAGGCGTTGAAATAATCTATGCCCGCGGAGTTCCGCGGGCATTTTTTATGTGGATGGCGTGACTTATGATGGAAATACGATTGAGAGTATGCTATACTTGAGTGATAAAATAACCATATATTTTATCACTTTTAAATAAAAGTCATATAATAATATTCTACATTGGTTCATGCATATGGGGAATATATGTTTGACTTCAAATTATGAAAAATGGAGAACACACAATGAAAGATTATACAATCGCAGTTGCAGGTACCGGCTATGTGGGCTTATCCATTGCAACTCTCTTGTCCCAGCATCATAAGGTTCTGGCTGTGGATATCGTGCCGGAGAAAGTAGAACTCATCAACAACCGGAGATCTCCGATCCAGGATGAATATATTGAAAAATATCTGGCGGAGAAGAATCTGAATCTGACAGCAACCATGGATGCAAAAGCGGCTTACAGCGCAGCAGATTTCGTAGTGATCGCAGCGCCGACCAACTATGACAGTCGCACCCAGCATTTTGATACTTCCGCAGTGGAAGCAGTCATTAAGCTGGTAATGGAATACAATCCAGATGCCATCATGGTGATCAAGTCTACGATTCCGGTTGGATATACCGAGAGTGTCCGTAAGAAGTTTAACAGTAGCAATATTATCTTCAGCCCGGAATTTTTACGGGAGAGCAAGGCACTTTATGACAACCTGTATCCATCCCGTATTATTGTCGGAACGGATCAGGATGATGAGCGTCTGGTGGAGGCAGCCCATGAGTTTGCAGCACTGCTTCAGGAAGGTGCGATCAAAGAGAACATTGATACACTGTTCATGGGATTTACCGAGGCAGAGGCAGTAAAACTATTTGCAAATACCTATCTGGCTCTGCGTGTGGCTTACTTCAACGAGCTTGATACATACGCAGAGAGCAAAGGACTTAACACCCAGCAGATCATCGATGGTGTATGTCTGGATCCGCGTATCGGAAGTCATTATAACAATCCAAGCTTTGGCTATGGCGGCTACTGTCTGCCGAAGGATACCAAACAGCTTCTGGCAAATTATGCAGATGTGCCGGAAAATCTGATCGAGGCCATTGTGGAGAGCAACCGTACCAGAAAAGATTTCATCGCAGACCGGGTATTGAAGCTGGCTGGCTACTATGGATATGATGAGGAAAATGAGTTTGATGAGCACAAGGAGAAATCCGTGACCATCGGTGTCTATCGTCTGACCATGAAGAGCAACAGTGATAACTTCCGTCAGAGCTCCATTCAGGGAGTTATGAAGCGGATCAAGGCCAAAGGCGCAACCGTGATCATCTATGAGCCGACACTGAAAGATGGCGAGACCTTCTTCGGCAGTGTGGTGGTTAATGACCTGGAAAAATTCAAAGCGATGAGCCATGCAATTATTGCAAACAGATATGATAAGTGCCTTGATGATGTACAGGAAAAGGTGTATACTAGAGATATTTTCAGAAGAGATTAATCTACAAACACACTGAAGCATGGGGATGGAAAGATGAAAAAGATTTTAGGAATGAAATTACTGTCATTGATCCTGGCAGGAGTAGTTGCAGCCGGAAGTATCGGTGCAGGAGGTTATGTGATCTATGGGTATGAAAGCCTTCCGAAAGAAGTAGCAGAAGCCCAGGTGATCGAGGATCCGGGTCCTGAGCCTGAAGAGGAAGCAGCAGAAGAGGAACCGGTGGAAGAAGAGGAGATCGAAGAAGAGGAAGAAGAGGAAGAGCCGGTTGAAGAAGATCAGAAAGAGCTTTCTCTTGCATGTACTTCTATTGAGAAGGATCTGAAGATCAAGATTGAGGATCAGAAATCCAAGCTGGTGACCGGTGAGCAGTTCTCTGTCAGTGTAAAATCTGATAAGAAAAATGCAAAAGCCTCCACTTATGAAGATAAGGACAAGGATGGCATCATCTATATTGATAAGATCGAAGCAGGTAAATATACCGTTACTCTGGAAAATGCAGGATCCTATGCAGTGAAAAAGGGTACCATGCAGGTAACTGTCAAAGACAAGATCGAGTACAAAAAAGTAGATGTCAAAGATGAGATCAAGACGGAAGCTCAGATCAATACTGCGGTAGAGGATACTGCCAAAAAAGATGTACCGCAGGAAAGTACTCTGAAAGATACCGTTCCACTGTTGGAGAGCAAAGTATCCGCAAGCAAAGTATCCCGTGCAGATGTGGATGTATCCAATTTCAGCAAAGCATCCGCAAGCAGTAAGATGGTAAGCGTTACACTGACTAAGAGTGCAGGAACGACTACCACGGAGTCGACGACGCCAACCACTCCGACGGAACCTGACAAAAATGATAATAAAGGCAACGGCGATCATTCCGGTGGAACGACGGACACCGGCAAAGATAATACTAACGGCAGTGGCGATCATTCCGGTGGAACAATAGAGCCGGGTAAAAATGATAACAAAGGTGACGGGGATAATTCCGGCGGGCCAACCACCCCAGAACAGCCGACAGAACCAACCACACCGGGAACGCCTTCCGAAGGTGGCTCCACCGGTACTGATACAGAAAATAAGGCAGCTCCGGCCAGCGAAGGCGATGGTACATCTGAGCAGAGTCTGACCACAGCACTGAGACAGATCTTCTCCATGAGAACGGTTTATGCAGTAGCAGAACAGACAGACGCAAATGCCAAGGCAGCAGTTGCTGCGACAACAGCTACGGTCACTCTTCCGGAGACAGTGACGCTCTACAACGGAGGCAGTTCCGCATCTGATTCTCTGGCAGTTGCACTTAACATCACGGGAGAAAGTGCACTGATCAAACAGGTAAAATGGAGCAGTTCCAATGCAGGAGTTGTTGCACTGTCAGGTGACAGCGGAACTTCTGTAACATTGACTGCAAAAAGTAAAGGTTCTGCAGAAGTGACAGCCACCATTACATATGTCACGGATGCAAAGGAAACCACAAAAGAGGCTTCTGTGAAGACGAAAGTAACCGTTGCAGACTTCTCTGACAGCTCTGTTGTACTGAAAGATAAATCAGGAAATGTTCTGTATACAGATGCAAATGCAACAAAGCAGGCGACCCTTAAGGATTATGCATCTACGGATACCTTCTATACATCTCCGCAGTACACCGGCTGGAGAACAGATGGTGGAAAAGTATATTATTATGATGCAAATCACAATAAAATAACCGGCAATCAGGTCATCGGCGGCGTGATGTATACCTTCGGAGGTGATGGAGCTTTATCACAGAGCTCTGGTAATCGTGGAATCGATGTATCTAAGTATCAGGGAAATATCGACTGGGGTGCTGTGGCAGCTTCCGGTATCAATTTCGCGATCATCCGTGTAGGATACAGAGGATCTTCCAGCGGAGCACTGGTTCAGGATCCGTACTTTAAGAAAAATATTTCCGGTGCCACAAAGGCAGGCATTAAAGTTGGACTGTACTTCTTTACACAGGCAGTCAACGAAGCAGAAGCCGTAGAAGAGGCAAGTATGGCCATGTCTCTGGCATCCGGTTATAAAGTGACGTATCCGATCTTTATTGACACAGAGAGCGCATCCAGCGGACGTGCCAATGGACTGAGCAAGAGCGCCCGTACCGCAGTTGTAAAGGCATTTTGCCAGACAGTCAGAAACGGAGGCTACAAAGCAGGTGTTTACGCCAGCAAGTCCTGGTATGCAAACCAGCTGAATGCATCCGCACTGAATGGATACTGTATCTGGGTGGCACAGTACAATTCCAGCTGCACCTATTCCGGAAAATATGATATGTGGCAGTATTCTTCCAAAGGAAGTGTTTCCGGTATCAAAGGAAATGTAGATATGAACATCAGCTATACCGGCTATTAAAATGAAAGAGGAACAGGTGTCATGTGCTGCGTGGCACCTGTTTTTTGTGTTCCTTTTCGCGATATTTGGAAGAAAAAGGAAAATCTTACCGGAAATACCGGTAAAACTCAATATGCTGTCGACTTTTACGTTATGTTAATAACGAGGTGTAAAAGTTGTGTACAGGCGTATCAGAGATTTAAGAGAAGATAAAGATTTGAAACAAAAAGATCTGGCAAAGCATCTTGGCTGCAGCCAGACAACGTACAGCGATTATGAGACAGGAAAGATCCATGTGCCCCTGGAGACATTGATCGAACTATCCCGGTTTTATCAGACAAGCGTGGATTATCTGCTGGACCTGACGGATGAGAGAAAGCCGTATCCGAGACATGAGAAGAGGCAGGTGAAAATATGCCCCTGACATTGAGTGCAAAATTTAAAGTCCTTCAGAACCAGAATTACTACGGATATCATATCACAGGTGGGAAATTATTCTGCACATCCGTGTTAAACAGCAATTTTTCACTTACACGGATCATTATCGGAGCAAAGTTCCTGGCTAACGGATATATCAAGTGCAATTTTATGTGCAGTGATTATGAGCTGCTGGATATGGAAAGTGATATGTTCAATTACTGCATTATCAGCAATATCCATCTGGAACGTTCCCGTCTGGCATGGATCCGCATGGAAGATTGCGTTGCCATTGGCATGTCATGGAAGGAAAACTACATTAACGGAGCAAAATTTATCCGGTGCAATTTTTCGCACAGTAAGTTTAAAGAAACAGAATTTCACAAGTGTGTATTTATAGATTGCATTATCCAGAATGTGACGCTTACAAGAGTATCCTTTGTAAAATGTAAATTCAAAAACTGCATTTTTACAGAATTTCCAGAAGATAAAAAAGGAACCTGCAAATTCATCAATTGCAGAGAAGAAAAAGAAGAATGTTTTTAATCGTACAAAAGAGTCCGGAACACATTTCCGGGCTCTTTTTGAAGAAATTTAAAAAAATTTTTCAAAAAGTGTCAAAACAAAACTGCAAACTCGTTATATATAGAAGCGATTATAGGAAAGGATTTTCGAAAAAGCGAAAATACATTTCAAAAAATCGAAAGAGGAAGGAGCACATTTATGAGATACGATCCAGAAAAGGTATGTGAGAGAATTTTGAAACAGATCAGAAGGTACAGTGAAAGAGAAGGACTGACCATGTCATCCCTTGCCAGAGAAGCAGGACTGTCCGCATCTACGATTAGCGAGATGATGTGTGGAAAGACCCGACCCCAGGTATACACCCTGATGAAAATATGCAATGTATTGGATGTGTCCATGGATGTTCTGATGGGAGAATTCATGGAAGATGGGGAAGTGCCAGAAAAGCCGGCTCGTCGACTGCCGGTTCAGAGAGTCTACAATGCTCTGCCGGAGTGGAAGCAGAAGAGAGTACGGGAATTCATTGAGATGATCGCGGATTATGAGCCGTAAAAAGTAACATAAATACAGTTGCCAGAATCTTTGCTATGCGGTTATACTATTAGTAAAGTATATGAACGAAATCAGGCCAGAGGGGAGGAGCGTAAGTCATGGGTGAACAGACAAAATTACCAGTTGGAATCGAAAATTTTGAAGAGATTCGATCAAACGGTTATTACTATATTGATAAAACAAAGCTGATTGAGCAGCTGCTTGATAATAGGGGAAAAGTGAACCTATTCACCCGTCCTCGGCGTTTTGGAAAAACACTCAATATGAGTATGCTGAAATGCTTTTTTGAGATTGGCACAGATCCTGCATTGTTTGATGGATTAGCGATTTCCAGTAATGAGCAGTTATGTAAAGAATATATGGGGAAATATCCTGTTATCTTTATTTCACTGAAAAATGTGGAAGGACTGGATTATGAAGCGGCAAAATATCAGATGATTGAATTGATTGCCAAAGAGGCAGAACGCTTTGAATTCCTGGAAGATAGTTTCCGTCTGACTAACAGTGAAAAAGACAAATATACGTCGATGATAACTCTTCTGGAAGGAACATATCAGATGAGTGATGAACTGTTACTCTCTTCCTTGCAGACACTTTCGGAACTGTTATACAAGCATTATGGTAAAAAAACGATCATTCTGATAGACGAGTATGATGTGCCACTGGATAAGGCATTCCAGCATGGGTATTATCAGGAAATGGTCACTTTGATACGCGCAATGTTTGGAAAAGCATTAAAAACGAACAATGCCCTGGAATTTGCTGTGCTGACCGGTTGTCTCCGGGTATCCAAGGAAAGCATATTTACGGGACTTAATAATTTTAAAATCTTGTCCATTACAGATACAAGATTTGATGAGCAGTTTGGTTTTAACGATGAAGAAGTAAAAGAACTTCTTGCATATTATCATGTGGAGAATCGGTTTGATGAGACAAAGGAATGGTATGATGGATATCGCTTTGGAAATGCAGATGTCTATTGTCCGTGGGATGTGGTGAACCATGTGGACCGGATCAGGAGTGATCCAAATGCCAGACCTGAAGCTTACTGGATCAATACCAGCGGAAATGATCTGGTAAAGAGATTTATTGACAAAGCCACCAAGACAACCAGAAGTGAGATTGAAAGTCTGATTGCCGGTGAATCGATTGAAAAACAGATCCGGCTGGACCTGACCTATGATGAAATCGACAACAGTATTGATAACCTCTGGAGTGTCCTGTTTACCACGGGTTATCTGACCCAGACTGGTCTGACGGATGCTGGCGCCTACAAATTGGTGATTCCGAACAGAGAAGTCAGGGAAGTATTCAAACTTCAGGTACAGGAATGGTTTAAGAAATCGATTTTTTCCAACACAGAGCAGCTGCAGAATTTCTGGAAAGCATTTGCAGAAGGAAATACAGAAGAAATCGAAAAATATCTGAATAAGATCCTGAGCAATTCGGTCAGTGTCTTTGACACCAGAGCCAGAAAGGAAGAGAAAGAAAGCTCGTATCATAATCTGCTGGTAGGAATCCTCACGGGAAATGCGGACTGGCTGGTAAAATCCAATGCAGAAGCTGGAGAAGGATTCGCGGATATTATCGTGGAGACGGATGATCCAGATGCAGGTATCGTTGTGGAACTGAAATACACAAAGGAATACAAGGATATGGAGCAGGCGTGCCAAAACGCACTGGATCAGATTAAAGACAGAAGATATCAGGAATATCTGCTGAATGATGGAAGAAATGATATTATGCTCTATGGGATGGCATTCTGTAAGAAACGATGCAGAGTTGTGGTTGAGAGAATATAAGTTTATAAGACAGGCAAGTACCTGCGGTCAGATCTGACTGCAGGTATTTTTTGTCTTATCCGATAGAAAATCTGCACCTGATTATGCAATATAACTTTCCATAATATTGACATGATTATTGAGACCGAGGTAAAATCAAACAAAGACATTTTTTGGAAAGAATGTCACAAAATCACAAAGAAGGAGAAAAAGTCTTATGAAGAAACACATGGACAGGTTACTTGCACTGCTGTTGGCTTGCGCGCTGACCATTGGTGACTGCGTACCGGCATTGGCGGCACAGCCGGAAGCAGTACAGGCTGTGTCAGAAGCAGCACCCTCGGAATCAGACGAAGCAGAGTCGGAACAAACAGAGACAGAAGCCGATGTGGATGAGTCAAAGTCGAAAGATGTAGAATCAGACGACGCAGAGTCTGATGAAGTAGAAGCAGAAGTACAGCTGAAGAGTAACCAGACAGTAAAAGCAGAATCAGCAACTTATTCGATGGATGCCAGTCCGAATCAGAGTAACAATGTAATTGAAGCTGGTAATTCGTATACATTGGCAGATGGGACAGAGTTTCAGTTTACTCCGTCAGAAGATGGATATTATTATGTGAAACCTTCTGATGCAGATAAAGAAGTGAGTATGGAAATCTATGAAACTGAGACATTTGATGATGGATCGGTGGATTCAAATGGTCAGTCAGTTTACGGAGATCAGATACTGATAGACAGTGCAGTGCAGGAGGCCTTCTGGCTGAAGGCGGGAGATACTTATAGTGTTTTGGTAAGTGATGATGGTGATAGCACGGCATCTTTTGGCTTTTATAAAGCAGAGGATTATCAAGCTGCATACAAGTTAGTACAGGATCAAAACATCACGATTCCGGCAGGTTCAATGGGACTTTGCAAAATTGAGGGAGAACCGGGCAGTCTGTTATATATAAGTTTTTCCAAAGAGGTGAGCCTTCTGGAAATGTCAGGATATGGTGCTCAGACTGCCATAGGAAACACGGTTCAGGATGGAGATACGCTATGGTATGCGGTGAGGCTCTCTGAAAAGGCGAACTCCTTTATCTATGTTGATGATAACAGGGAATGGTCACTTAAACCATTGGAAGAAGATGTACAGATTACAGTAAAAACAGATCTGGATGTGGTTGAAAAGTGGTCTCAATGGCCAGAGGAGATTACCATACCGGCAAAAACGACAAAAAATGTGGAGTTTATTCCGACAGAACCGGGAGATTATTTGATGCCGGACTCTGATGGCTCTGAGCGTTATTTTTCTGTTATGGATGAGTGGCGATACTGTAATACCTACTATAAAACGACAGATAAAACAGTCTACGAAGGAATCAGTGTTTCTTCATGCACAGCAGATAACCAAGCGAGGATAAGCATACGATTTGAGAACAAGACGGATGATACATGGACACTTTATCCTATTACATACGATTCAGATCAGATTGAAAAACCGGCGGTTGCCGTAAACCAGGAAGTTACAGAGGCAGAGCCAAGTACAGACAATAGAATATATACATTTAAGGCACTGGAAGCAGGTATTTATACAATAAAAAGTGGGGATTTTGTTTATCCGGCATGGATAAAAAATGACCAGACCGGGTTCTGCTATGTGTTTGACAATATTCATTATAGTGGTCATGACCATAGCTACATGCTTAATGAAATTGCACTGGAAGAGGGAGATTCCATTACATTTTGCATGCCTAAGGCTGGAACGGGTTCTTTCAAAGTGTGCAAAAAAGCTAACTGCAGCGTGATCAGGGAATCAGGAGCCTCGATTGAACCGTATAGTTATGCAGTGTTTTCGCCGACAGAAGCTGGAAAATACTATATGACGGTCGATGATGATTATTATCTTCCTAGTCTTCGGAAATATGATGCTGTGCATGATAATTGGGAAGAAATAAAGGAAGAATATATAGAAGCAAAAGAGGGGGAGAGCTATTTCCTTGAGAGCAATAGCGGGGCTTCCGTCACCCTCGCATTGGATAAACCAATCGCATCCGGAACAGTAACCGACAATGGTTCCAACATTACCTGGTCCATTGATTCTGCTGGTTGTCTGAGAGTGGATGGAACCGGTGACTTCCGGAAAACAGGTTATCTCATCCCATGGTATAACTACACTTCTAAGATTAAATCTGCAGTAGTAAATGTAACGGGTGCAACCACAGCCGCCGGAATGTTTCTGAACTGCTATAATCTGGAAACTGTGGATCTGAGTGGATTTAACACCAGCACGGTCACGGATATGAGCAACATGTTCGATATGAGCGAGGGGGGATATTCCAGACTGACAGACTTAAATCTGTGCAATCTGAATACCAGTAATGTCACGGATATGCGTCAGATGTTTTCTGGCTGTACAGCACTAAGCAGTCTGAATATAGGTAGTTGGGATACACAGAAAGTGACAGACATGAGGGAGATGTTTAATGACTGCAGATCTCTGTATGGTCTTGATATTCCGAGTTTCAAAACATCGAATGTTACAGATATGGCATTGATGTTCAATAGCTGTGAGAATCTGAGGTGGCTGAGCATAGATGGATTTGATACCAGTAATGTAACCGATATGAGTGCTATGTTCGCCGGATGTGAACAACTCAGTACACTGGATGTGTCTCACTTTGACACCAGAAAAGTTACGAACATGGATGCCATGTTCTTTGACTGCAAGGCAATAACTTCACTTGATCTGTCTGGATTTACCATGGGTAAGGTAACGAAAATACAGGACTTTTTAAGTGACTGTACTTCACTGAAAGAGATCAAGGCTCCGGTTAATCCAAGTGGAGCAATCACACTGCCAAAGGAAAAGAGCACAGATGTCTGGTATCAGGAAAGTGGAACTACAGTGACAGCCATTCCTAAAGGGGCAGCGAAGAGTGTTACCTATTTTAGAAATACAAAGCCAATCAGTAAGAACCAGACACTGACCTTACAGGCAGGTAATACGCAGGTAAGAATGATAAGCAATGGAGCATGGACGCAGACAATCTATTGTACACCTGCCCAGACCGGATATTATGCGCTGGCATCTAACTCCGATGTCAATGATGCTGACTGGTTTGAAAAGACAACAAATCAGAGATGCCAGACTTCACTCATGGTGAAGTGGGAAGATACAGACAGTGCTGACGTATATGGCGAAAAGAATGATTACTGTCGCTTGGAAAAGGGAAAGACCTATAAAGTTGTAATTGATAAAGACCAGAAAAATCAGAGCATCGTTCTGGATTTTGTATATAGTAAGGTAGCACCTCCGACGCCAGTGCGTCTTGCAAGATCAAGTTCTGTTACACTGCCTGCTGGCAAGGATGCATATTATTCCGTGTCCATGAGCCAGAATGAGACTATTTACATCGGAAGCACCGGAGCTAAGGTCTATGGCGTGTATGGAAATGCTTATGACAGGACATCCTTCAGTGCAGGTGAATATACATGGACGCAGATTGAGGCATATGCAGATGATGATCAGATCACCGTGGTATTCAGCCCATCTGAGAAAGAGAGAACCATCGTTTGCACAGATACGCTGGATGATTATTTTGATAAGGAATATACTCTGACGGATGAGAACTGGAGTGGTGAGATCACCCTGGAGCCAAATGAGACGAAAACTTATCATTTCTCTACTGACCGGGTAGGAGATTACCTGATAAAGCATCAGGACGGGATAACTTTTCACAGCGTGATGGAACATAATGTAGAAACACAGGAACTGGTCAAAGTTGATGGCGAATTCTATGATGGCTTCTACGTAGGTTACAAAGCAAAACGGAATGATGCAGTATTTATGCTGACAAACTATTCCAGCAATGAACAGACCGTAACTCTGAAGACAGATGCTGACTTTACATTTAATGAAATAACAGAAAAGGATAAAGAGTATCACAGTACCGATTCTCAGATCCCATATTATCAGATATCCATGACTGCAAATGGAGCAGGATTCTACCGTCTGGTGGGAGTCGGCGGAAAAGTGAATCCGAAGTGGAGCAGACGTTCCCGTAAGGATGCAGATGATATCCAGATCAACATGGAAGATATGGATTACGGACTCCGGCTTGATACAGATGATACCGTAAGCTTTGCTTTGGAAAATGGCGATAACAGTATATTTAAGGTTGTTCCGATTACAGTGGAAAAAGTAAGCGGGGATAACTTCGTGGTATCTGGTACTAGCTCGAAGCTCTACGAGTATAAGGCAGAAACCTCAGGAAGACTGTATGTGAGAGGAACAGCTCCGTATTACTATGTGCCGGAGCGAAACGAGCAGGGACGCTACTGGTCGAAGTTTAAATACGACACCAGTGATCAGGCATGGATTCTGGATGTGACAGCAGGAGAGACTTACGACCTGTATATTCCGACTGACGTTGGAGAGACGGTAACAGTCACTCTGAATCAGAGATCAGAGATCACTGTCCTGGACTATGATTATTTCAATGCTTTTGTGAAATCCCAGGGTTCTGTCACTGTCAACAATGATGGAAAGGTGGAGATCACCAAAAAAGCAGGTGGCTGGAAAGAGCAGCTGAAAGACTTTGTCATGGAGATGTACGAGAATATTCAGTACACCTTCCAGAATGCTTCCAGATTCAGTCCGACCAATTATTACTGGAAAGTAAAGGATGTAGGTGAATTCGCAGCAACAGAGTATTACAGTCTGAACAAAGGAACTACTTATGATGACAAGACATCATATGAAGATAAGAAAATCACAGGTGAGACAGCAAATGCCGGCGACGTGGTTCTTGTAAAATATGAGCCGGAGATCGTCTGGGTACAGAAGATGACTCTGAGTACAGCAAAGACTCAGATCGAACCGAAAGATACCGTACAGCTTACTGCAAACCTGGATTACGGTCAGAAGGTATATGAACCGAAGACTGCACCAGTAATTCGTTGGGAGTCCCTGAACCCGGATATTGCTAATATTGATCCGAAAACAGGTGTGCTGACAGCAATCAGTACTGGAAAAGTTACGGTCAAAGCTTATGCAGACGAGGCACTTCGAAAGCAGGAAAATCGGCCAGAGAGTGAGCTGGTAACAGCGACTATCACCCTGGATATTGCATGGGCGGCAAGAAGCTTTACAACTGTCAAATGGACTTCTACATCGAACCAGACCATTGCCGCAGGTGCAAAGAAATATTATAACTTTACCACCACAACACCAGGAGATTACCTGTTTGAAATTCCGGATAATACGGTGGTGGAACCAGAAGAACTGAAGAATGTAACTTACAGACAGATCCAGTTCAATGGAAAGAATTATGCATGTGCGACCTTTGATGGAACAAAAGGTGCGGTGTACAAGTTCAGTGTAAAGAACAATAATGAAGGAAATATTACATGGACACCGCTGACACAGTGGAATCTGTGCGAACTGGACAGCTCCAGATTATCAGATGAGAAGCTTGGAAAAGCAATCACACTTGGAACCGGCGAGACACCGTTCGTGTATTACTATTCCTACACAGCATCCGCAGACGGCGTATATAAAGTAGAACCGTCAACGTCAGATGTTGTGAAACTGATTTGCAAGAAAGATGGCAGGCAGTTGGAAAATCTGGATGCAATCATACTGGCAAAGGGTGAGATTCTGTATCTGATGTTTGAAGGAAAAGGTACTGGAGAAAATGCAGCAGCCTTTACATTGAGCCGGGATGACAGCTATATTGCACTGACAGATGTGGTTAATGATCAGAAAATCGCAACCCTCAAGTCAGGAACCAAGTATATTTACATTCCAACGCAGAACAGTACATACACAGCAACTGCATTTACTTCCTGGTATGAGGAAGATGCAGTAGCATCTCTTCAGTATACAGAAGGAACAACGATTGCAGACTGGAAATATGACCAGGCAACCGGTAACTACACCATGCCGATGGCAAAAGGAAAGATTTATCTTATTTCCTATGTGAAAGCTGAGAAAGGACCTGACAGCATCCAGATCTCAGTTCCGGGGTATGCATATGCTACAAAGAATACTTCCTTTACCTTATCCAATCTGACAGACAAGGATCTGGACGGAAATGGAAGTGCAGCCCGCGTATCAGCCGCAAGATACGGTGTACGTGGACTGAACTTTACTGCAACCGGTACACAGAAATATGTGAGAAACTTCACTGGTATACTGGGTACAGAGGAAGGAACCTGTAAGAACGGATATTTCCTTGCATTCCGCATGAAAGTACAGAATGCACCATTTACAGAGGATGGATATATCCACCTTACCTATAACGGAAAGACTGAGACTTACAAGAAGACGGATATGCAGCCAGATACCAACAAATCCTATGGATATGTGGACGCATATCTGGATGTGACGGACCTGCTGGATTCTGCGGATAAGACCGATCCGGATCTGACAACTGCCACGATCCGTGTCAGCACAGATAACCGTAATAATGTAAGGACCTACACCTTGAATCTGTCCAGGCTGTTGAAAGAGACAGAGACGAAAGTAGGCGGCACAGTGACGGAGTTTGCCAATGTCTTTGGTATCCGCAGCTCGGCACCGGTGATCGTTCAGAGTGAGGATGGCACAGAGACGACAGCAACATACAATTCTGTCTCCTGGTCTCCGACAATCAATCTGGCAACAGAACCGGATGAAATTAATGTGACAAAGGGCAATTATCTTGCATGGAAGATTGCCGTTCCGGATTCTATGGACAAGATGATCACCAAAGAAAATGTGAAGGTGAACTTTGCATTTACAGAATCTGAAGCGGTTACTGAATCCACATATGCATATGAACTGTCAGATGATGGTTCTTACTTAAGTGTGGCACTGAAGGCAGAAGCAGCAAAGAATCTGCAGGATCAGAAGTTTATAGTGACATGGGGACCTGAAGGAAAAGAACAGATCACACAGACCATCACTGTGAAGTTTGCAGACAACTGCTATATGGAGGAGATCCCGGAGACGGCGATACTTCCGAAGAACATTGCATTTACGGGACTGGTATCGACCATGTATGTAGGTCAGACCCAGAATATCTCGACAACGATCACCAAGAAATATGAAGAAGATGTGACTCGCTTAAGCTACAGCAGCAGTGATCCGTCCATCTTCACAGTGAACCGTGTAACCGGTGAAGTGCAGGCACTGAAAGCAGGAACTGCGAAGATCACCGTGGAGGCAATTGATGCGAACTGCAATACTATATTCAGAACAGCTAATATTGTGGTGAAGAATCCAACAGCACCGTCGAGAATCCGTATCACGGATATCAAAGATAGCAGCGTGACTGTGAACTGGGCTAAGAATATAACCGGACATAAGATCAAGGTCTATGCAGTGCCGTTTGATCCAGAGATGGGAAGAAGTGCAGCGCAGTGGAAAGCATGGATCGAGGCAAAGCTGGCCTCTGAAGCTGAGGCAGATAAGGCTGAAGTGAAAACCTGGAAGACCGAAGAGACTATTAATCCATCTGTTGATGTAAAAGTGGGAATCACCGGACTGAACACAGAGACGAAATATATCTTCTATGTATGCAACCAGGCAACCAATGCAGCAGATGAGACATTGTCATTTGGAAATATCAGTGGACAGACAACAACGAAGAAGCTGATCTTTGACAGCATCAGATTATATGCAGTAAATAAGTATAAAGGTGCAGATGGAACAGATAGCAGTGATTTGCTGACACCGAATGATACAACCACGGTTAGGGTAAAGGATGGCAAGGTGTTTGCGCCAAGAGAGAACCAGACGAGTGTGAATGCATTTGCTGTAAAAGTAGCATTCCAGCTATTTGAAGAAAACAAAACTCCGGAATTATCAGCAGATACTGTATTTACTAATGTATCTTTCAAGAGCAGTAATACGAATGTAATCCGTGTCAGCAGGCCTGTGATAAATGCAGAGACAAAACTGGCAGAGACAGTGCTGACCCTGGGAGGTCAGGCCGGAACAGCGCAGATCACCGTAACAGGAAGAGATGCATCTGGAGCAGTGAGAACTTCTGAACCGATCACCTTTATTGTAGAGAAGACGGCAACGAAGCTGAAAGCAAAGACGACAACACTGACCATCGGTCAGAGTGTCGCACTGAAGGATCTGATTGCTTATGACGTGACCGGAGTATCTGATCAGGTGGACACCAGCAATATCAATTTCGCAAGTGTGTTAACTCAGTTACTGGAGACCGGAAGCTTTGTAAGAGCAGATGGTGGTACAACTACATTAGACGCGACAAAAGATACGATGGTAACGGCAGCCGCACTGCTGAAGAATGCAAAGGGAGTTCCGGTATCAGGGGCAACAACGGCAGTAATATTTACCTTATCCTATCAGGAGGATGAAGGTGCAACTACAAATACCAGTGAGAGTAAGGCAACGATCAGGGTCAATGCCATGGCAGCACCGGCAATCAGAAGTGTGACACCGGCAGATACTTCTGCAGTGATCCAGTTTACGCCGAATGCAACCGTAAGAGAGCTGACCGGAGACAAGTATTATTATACTGTTACTGTTACGGATACGGTGACCGGAAAAGCAACGGAGCTGAGAGATCAGACAGGAGAAACAGCAGTTGGCATGTCCGCAACATTTGCAGAGGCATCTACCAGCACAGCTGCAAGACCGGCATATACCTGTACCATTGACGGATTGTCCGCCAATAAGAGGTATAATGTAACCATTTCAGCACATTATGACGCGAATATGAATGAAACAGCATTCTCTAATGTGGTTACATCCCGTGCAGCATCCTTTACGACAAAAAAACGTCTGCTGGCATCGGATGGAACCATTGATGTCAACTACATCAGTCTGACAGAATTGAATGCAAACCCGACAGCAACAGGAACCTTGGTTCCTTTTGATGAGGGACAGGTTGTAACACTGGAAAATAACGAAACCTACGTATTCATGGCACAGGTAAGCAATCTGACCCGTGTACTGGAGACCGATAAGCTGAGCTGGAGTATCTCTTCCGGTGACAGAAGTGCAGCTACGATCAAAGCAACCTCTTCTACCTTTGAGGCACAGTTGAAAGCCGTTCGGACAGGTACATTTACCGTAACTGCCAAGTCTACGGTAACGAAAGAGACACTGGCAACCTTTATGGTTCAGATCGTACCGTTCCAGTCAGGTGGAAAAGCTTCTTCTCAGGAGACGAACGAAGTATCCAGACCAGTGGCATATCTGATGACTGAGACACCGTCACCTTTTAAAGATGATGAGAAGAAAACAGCATAATACTGTAAAAGCAGCAGTATAAACGACCGCTGCCCTGTGGGATTTCCATGGGGTGGCGGTTTTTTCATATCAGACCACATTGACGATGGCTGCAAGGATATTTATAATGTAGAAAATGTAAGAAAAAGACGACGGAAACGAGAAAAAACAGATGAAAAAGAAGGCATTAAAGTTTGATAGACAGGCATGGCCATTGTTAGTGCTGGTAGGAATTGTACCCTGGATCGTAAGATTCACGGCAGAACCTGTTGCATTTTCCGGCTTGCCATGGTTTCCAGACAGAGATGTGTGGACGGATGTATTTCTAAATGGAAAAAGTATGGCGGTCACTGCACTGGGCATATGGATGGGGTGCAGTCTTCTGTACCGAAAGATGCGGGGACGCATACAGAAGCCGGGAAAAGAGTGGAATCTGCTGTTGGTGCTTGGACTGCTGGAACTGGCATCCGCACTGGCATCAACGGCTCCGGAGTACAGCCTCTTTGGAATGATCGAACAATATGAACCGGTGGGAGTATTGCTGACATATCTGGTGATCGCGCGATATGCGTATGAATATATCAGAGGGAAAGGGAGCCTGAAGCCCATACGGGGAGTGTTGACCGTATCGGTGGGAGCTTTATGCATACTGGGAATGATGCAGATATTTCAACATGATTTTTGGGAGACAGAGCTGGGAAAAAGCATTCTGATTCCGCAGACATATGCAGAACTGAGAGAAAATCTGAGGTTTCAGTTTTCCGCTGCAGGCAGGCAGCTCGTCTACATGACATTATATAACCCGGATTATGCAGGAATCTTTCTGATTATGGTGATCCCACTTCTGACTCTGTGGAGCAGAAAGGGTTCCTGGATCGTGTTGGCGGCAGCAGGAATCTGTCTGATCGGAACAGGTTCTGGAACGGCATGGCTGACAGCTGGTGTATTGCTGGTGCTGGCATATATGATGAGAGAAAAGAAGCAGAGGATACTTCCGCTCATGATGGGCTGTATATTAGTTCTGGGGGCGGTCTGGTGGAATACAGCTGGCGCAGGAAATGGAATTACGCAGCAGATTCCACTGGAAGAAGTCCGCACGGGAACGGATGCGGTATATCTTACCTATAATCAAAGATCTATCCGGTTTGGTTATACCATAGATGAAGAGACAGGAGGCGTTGTACAGGATATTACTTATGCAGAGGGAACAAAAGTACCGGTGGTCTGGGCAGATGACAGGGGAGAATGCGACCCGAAGGAGAAGGAACTTGCGGGGTTGCATTTTAAGGTATACAGCAAGGATGAGATCAATTACGTTCAGTTCCGATGTGAGGATGTGGTCTTTCGTTTTACGGACAGTCTGGATACAGGCAAATATGAGTATGTGACAATCAATGGAAAGGTGGACGGGCTAACGAATGCGGATACAGCTGCACTGCTGCCGGATACATTTTTGAATGGACGGGGATATATCTGGAATCGAACTGTTCCATTATTACGGAATCATCCGCTGCTGGGAACAGGACCAGATACATTTTTGCTTGCATTTCCACAGAATGATTATGTGGCAAAGGCAAAGCTTGGAGGTGAATTTTTCCAGACTATAACGTCCAATGCACACAGCCTTTATCTGCAGATGGCGGAGCAGACAGGCATACCATCTGTACTGTGTCTGCTGGTGTTCGCAGGAATCTATCTGGTTCAGTCATGGAAGCTATATAGAAGAAAAGCACTGACCTTTGAAGAACGTAGTGGAAGGGCAATCTTCCTGGCAGTGAGCGGTTACCTGATTGCAGGACTCTGCTGGGCTTCCAGTGTCTGTACAACCCCTTTTTTCTGGATGCTTCTGGGAATGGGTGCAGCAATAAATAAAAATATGAAAAATTTTTAGAAAATATTTACCAGAAAACGTGATATAATTTACATATAAATGCATTTTTACAGAATGGACAAAAAAGAAGGAGGTTCCAATGAAAAAGAGTAGAGTTGGCAAGAGGATTCTTGCCTGGATGCTGGTCTTTGCAATGCTTTGGCAGAGTGCCGGGGTGGAGACACTGGCTGCATCCATAACAGCTTCTGATGGAGTGGAGACTCTGACAGAGGAAGGAGAGGAGAAGGCTTCTGCGGCTGAAGATACGAATGTATCTGAGCAGCCGGCGGACAATGGTGCCGGAACGGATAATGACACCGACATCACCGATGGCGACACTGGAAGCAGTGATACGGCTGGAGATATCGGAGACACTGGGAACAGTGATCCAAGCGAAGACAAACAGCCAGGCTCGGAGGTCACAGCAGATGAAGAGAAACAGCCGGAACCGGAGATCACGCAGGACGTGACAGATGAAGTCACTTCAGATCTGTTTTCGGCAAAGTCTGAGGAAGAAGTGGAGGAGCCAGCGGTTATTTTAAACGGTATTGCCGATGGAACAACTACACAGCTTCAGACATGGACAGCGGCTGATATAGAAGGCAGGAATCCGCTGGAAGCGGCAGAGGAAGAGATCAAAAAAGGTGAATATTCTTCCTATTCCGTTGAGATCGAGCAGGATCTGACAGTCCCTGCTTATACCCAGACAGAGGATCGGAGCAACACGACGCTGTATCTTCACGGACATACACTGACCATTGAGGCGGACAATAGATCTTCCTTTGGTGCTTATACAGTGAATGTGGAAGGAATCAGCAATGACGATAAAAGAACACCGGGTACGTTGAGATTTGTTCCTGGAGCATTTGAATATTCACTAACAGTGGGATATTATTCTTCGGACAGTGAAGTGCTGAGTTGGAATGATGTTAATATAGAGGTGGCAAAGAGCGATTCTTCGTCATCGACAGAGCCTACTTTTAATGTTACAACAGCAAGAAACTATAATGTAACCTGGAATACGGTGCAATTCGTCTCATCTGAAGATGTGAAAACAGCGATTCGCGTAATGGGCGGCAGTACTTTGACTGTAAACGATGAATTGCTGGTGGTGGATACCGCTTTGGCGGCAAAAGAGGGACAACTGACTATTCATGGACGACTTCAGGCATCAGACGTTGAAGTGGGAATGCAGGCCAGCAGGGTAAGTGCAGATGAGTTGGTTATTACTGACCAGTTGGTTACATCTGGTGATCAGTCTTGGTGGAATTCCGGGGTGTCGGTCCATAAGGATGCAACGATTCCCAATATTATTGGCAGTCCCAGAGATGATGGAGAGGCCTTATATCTGCGCGCTGTGAAAACAGGGGAAGAGACAAGCTGGCCAGTATATACAATTGAAAAAATGGCGAGCTATATGAACGTGAAATTCCAGCGCCATATTGTTGATGCAGATGGAAATAAAGTAAGTGACGGCGAATACAAAGCCGGTGACCAGGTCGCCATTCTTGGCACAGATCTGATCGCTCAGATTAAATCTTCCGGCAAGGATGTCAATGACTACTTCGTGGCTGACGGAAATATTGAATTTGCACTGGATGAAGGGACAGGCAGTCTGACAGTTGTAGCAAAACCGGAAGATCAGACGAAGCTTTACTGGATCTATCAGCCGGGAGAGGATGCAGAATCCTACCAGACTGGCGTGGATACACTTGCAGAAGCAAAAGAATGGATCGCAGAGCAGCCGGAGAATGAGGCCTCTTATGTGATCCGTGTAAATACTAGTCAGGTAAATGCAGACAAGACAGTGAGTGCTGGTAAGAATGATCTGAATTACTGGGAGCAGGGACATGCAGTTCTGCTTGATCTGCAGGAACAGGTTCTGACTTTGACAGATGCGGATACAGTTATGACCACTTCGGCAACGAATGGACAGATCCGCGTGAGCAAAGCTGGATCTCTGACCGTATATCCGGATAACAGTGATATACGGTGGTCGAATCTGACTGTAAATATGAATAATCTTTCTGAAAAGCTGATCGTTGGAGAGCAGAATGTTGCTTACAGTGGCAGACTGGTTACAGAAAATGTAGAGTGGACCAACACAGGAAAACTGGCAGTGACCATGGCAGCCAATGTGGATCTGACTGGTCAGACACTGAACTGTGCAAGTCTGAAGGTGGTCGGAGAGAGCTATGAGGTCTCTGATGGAAAATTTGAGAAACAGGAAGTATCCATCGGAACCCTGAAAGTGACCGGCAATCTGGAACTGAATGGCGTACTGACCGTTCATTTTCTGGAAAATGTAGGCGGAACCCTGACGGCAGTCTCTGGTTCTACCATGACCCTTACAGAACGTGGTGTGATCAATAATCTGCTTGTAAAAGGAAGTGGAAGTGAGCTGGAAGCAGAGGAGACCTTCTACCTGCAGCTTGCATCACCAGATTGGTGGGGAACACCGGTATATGCACTTCTCATCAATGGAACAGTATCCAGATCTGGTAAGATGATCTCGCCGGTTACCTGGAGAAATGTAAAATATACAGAGAAGACCGGGGAGTGGAGTCTGAAGCCTTTTGGATGGGAAAATACGGGAAGTTCTTATCAGATTTATATGCCAAAGGTAAAGTCTGCACTAGACGGATTCTTCACATCTGATCTGTACGATGATTCTTACGATACCTATATGTGCATTGTGTGCGATAAGGTAAAATCTGGAACTGGATACGGCGTGGCAGCCACAATGTCCTGCGTCTGGGTAGAACATGACAATATGCTCCGCCGTTTTGAAACTTTTGAAAAAGCGGCAGCAAGCATCAGTAAACCGTTGACTTCAGGCGGCTTTGGAAACGATAAGGGAGCATATACTTTTGTAATGCTTAGTGTAGATAAGCTGTGGAATAATGTCACACTGCCAGCCTGTGTAACTGACCTGTCGATTATAGCATATGAAGATGAACAGAAAAATCTGGGAAATGGATATGCAGGCAAATTTGATCTGGGGTATGGAGGCAAGCATACGCTGAAGACAACAGCCTCTACGATTTACATCAGTCCATTTGTAGATATCAGAAATGGAACACTGGAGGCTCCGAGTGCAACAGAAATCAGTATAGACAGATTCAGCGAGTATAAGCTGGAAGGCGGTTATGATGAACAGTGGACTGGAAAAGGTGATGACCTGACCATCAATGCTCCCAATGCAGCATTTTATGCCAATGCGATCACCTGGTCAGAAGTCAAGCATCAGAAAACAGAGAATGCTGTATTTGACATGTCTGAGGCTACATTGAATGTGGCATCTCTGGTGAGCAGAGGCTCAACTGAGGCAGGAACCTACATCTCTGGTGATAAACTGGAAGTACAGTTCAAGAAGCTGACCCTCAACAGCGGAAGCACCTCCTTTGATGGCAAGGTAACGATTCCGACACTTGTACAGCAAGGTGGAAGTGTCAACGTGGAGTCAGGCGCAACTGTAGATGTAACCACATGGAATGTAACGAAAGCTGTTGCAAAAGATGCCATCAGCGGTTATGAGACCATTTATAATGACGGCGGACAGGTAAAGATCGATACCCTGAACATGACAGCAGGAACTCTATATAATGGTGGAGTATCCATTACTGTCTCCACAGTAAAACGGCTGAAGAAGCTGGTAAATGATGACCAGGCAGTCTTCCATGTACATAATTATGCATCAGTAAATGGTGATGCGGTATGGCTGAATGACGAATCCTTATTTGCAGTGGATTCGCAGTATATGGGTGAAGGTGAGACCGATCAGCCGGGAACGGTTGTACTTTATGGAATGAGGATAGCAGGAACACCTGTGCTCCAGAAGTCCCTGAGTGACACGCTGACGATCAATGGAACACCGGTACAGGCAGATGAAGAGAGCTGCTGTACCGTGAAGATTCATGAACCGGACAAGACGGCAGATGCACTGCTTAAGCAGGTGGCATTTAACACCAGCATGACCAGTGGATTCCCACTGGAGATGTTCAATGTCACAGCAGTACTTCGGGATGAAGCTAACCCGGATGCTGCAAGAGAATATGATGAATTTATGTTGCAGCAGAATGGCAGACAACTTCTGATTGCGAAAGCACTGTTTGTAGTTACGCAGATAGGAATTAAAGAAGATCCGCCGATCGGAACTTATGCAAACTGGCAGCAGGTAGTAGCTGCTATCAACAGCATCAATGATGCGAAAAATAAGTATCAGATCCAGGTACTGGATGATGCGGTAACAATCGATGGAACATTTACCATTCCATCCAAAGCCGCAAGTCTGGACTTCTCTTATGAGCAGCGTTCAGGCGCTGAACTGTGTACACTGACCTGGTATGGAAATGTAAGCCTTCCAACCAATGTGACATTCCAGAATTTCTGGTTGACGCCGAAAGCAGCAGCAAAAGAAGGTGCAGCTCCAGCGAGCGTTGCATTGAATCGGAATACATTCTATCTGGAAAATTCCGGCGGTGTATTTACCAATGTAACAGGATCCGCCAATTCGGTATGGCAGATTGTAACAGGAGATAGCACAGTACTTCCGTCTGAGGCCAGTGCGTGGGTGGAAGCCAGAGGCTCTGTCAGCGGCATTGCACATCTGATTTTGTCTGGTAAGACGGATAATACTCCAACCCTGCAGGTTACCAATAATGTGACCGCAACAAAGCTGACAATGAATGATGCAGCATGGTTAAAGACTGTGGGCGTCAGAAATACCAGAAACCAGCAGATGACCTCCGGTAAGATCGCAGTAACCAACCTGACCACAAATGGAGAGAATAATAAGATCTCCTATCCGGGAGAAAATACAGCATCCATGCTGTATGCGACCGGCAAGGTTGACAGTGACGAGAAGTATGGAACCGTGGAGGGTAAATATTATCTCTCCTGCGCGATTACCGTTGATACTAAGGGAATCTACAATACGAAGACCGCAGATTACCAACTGTTGAGTGCCAAAAATGCACCGGCATCCTGGTTCGTAACAGAGAACGAGATGGGTGAGAAGCAGTGGACAGAAAAATCTGGTGAATGGGTTATTATCGCAAGAACGGCCGCACCTTCAGTTGCACTGAATTATGGTTCTTATAATGAGGATGGTAATGAAGGTAATATCTATGGCTATTTTGGAACGGTTAAAGAAGCCTTCAGCCAGATTCAGTTTTTGAATGATCCGACGGCGGATTATGTGATTTCCATTTTGGGTGGCAGTGCGACAAATGTGAATGAGAACCTTGGATTCCCTACAAAAGTTCACCGGCTGTATGTAGTAAATGAGACAGAGAGTTCAATAAAATTCAGTTTTAAGAATCTGATTGAGCTGAACAGCAATACCACGTTTGTGGATCTTGATTTTGCATCACAGGTTTCCGGTGGAAGCATCAAGGTGAAAAATTATGAACTGGAACTGGATAGCTGTTTGATTCCAGAGGGCAGCAAGATCACTGGTATCAGTGGAAACGGAAAAGGTCAGGTAACTGTACGTAATTCCGTATCTGAAACTGGAAAGAATGAAAATGGAACAAATGCAACATGTAATTTTACCGTAAATGGAAACATCAGCGGACTGAGTGTATTGAAAGTTCAGAGTGACTACGACGATGGTGCGGGATTATATGTAACAGGCAATGTGACTGCAACTACTTTGTCGCTTGCTTCCAATGAGAAGGTAAAGAGAGCGTCTGCAGTACTGAAAGTAGACGGCAAGCTGTCTGTTACGGATGTAGTTACAGCAGATAAAAATTGTTCCGTACAGGCATCTGTGACGCTGACCAGAAATACAAGGAGTACAGACAAAGAGATCACCCGTGTGACACCGAACTTTATCATCAATGGAACGGTCAAGGGAGATCCGCTGAAACTGTCAGTGGTAGAAATGGTGAAGACAGGAACCACATTGACGGCACAGGAAGTACTATTTAAGGATCAGCTGAATGAAGAAGCACCTCTGACTGGCTATGTATGGGGTAGCACTTATAAGACGGTCAATGACAATCAGGAGACTGTCTATAAGAATATTCCGCTTGTGCTGGCGAAGAAGACAGCAGCAGCCAAGATTGTCCTGAATACAACAGACAGTGATGTGCAGAAGGGCATGCTCTATAAGTCTGGCGGTTATATTAACTATATGAGCACCACGGACTACGCCATCGAGCTGACATACAAGACCACTGACAGTGATGGTACGAAGGCAGACCAGCAGACCCCGTGTCTGACCTGGGCGGATGCAGTGACGGAGATCAATAATCAGGCAGCAGGCAACAGCAATGCGAAGAATACAGAGTATACGATCATTCTGAAGACCGATCTGGGAAGTGCAGAAGCAGAGAAGACAGCACCGATCAGTCTGCTGCTTCCGGGAAGAAATGCTGCAGCCAATGTCATTGTGACATCCGAAGGTGATGCAAAGAACATTTACTATCAGGGAAATATCACTGCCAACACAGGACTCACTCTGAAAAATGTAAATCTGAACAGCAAAGTTAGGGTAAATGGAACCTGGACTAATGTTATATTTGACGGAGATCCGAAGACATGCGTAAAACCGGTTACACTGACTGTGGCAGGTGCATATACCCTGAATCTGGGTGACAATGTGACCTTCAATTCGCCGCTGATCCTCAAAGGAAACAATGCGGCAACTCTGAAGCTGACAGCAGTTACCGGAAAGACACTTAAGACAGTCGGAAACCGCAGTGAAGAAAATACAGGAGCAACTGAGGGCAACCTGATCTATGGTTCTGTGACAGGATTCACTTATGTGGATCTGAACACAGATAAAAACACAAATGGTGAAGACGCAGATGGAAAGCTCTATGTAGAGAAATATGTGACCGGTAAAGACAGAAAAGGCAACTGGATCTACACAGATGGCGCGTTTACAGTAGTGAAAGATCTGACACTTAGAAATGCACAGCTCAAAGCAGCAGCCGTGACAGTCAGTGGCAATGTGACCATGACAGATTCTCAGATAGAAGCAGATGGCGTATTTACATTCAATAAAGATCTGACCTATACAGGATCCAAGAATGCACTGACCACCATCCGCAAGAGTGCCGCAGATCTGACACCTTACCTGACCATCAAAGGAAACGTAGTAAATGATACGAATACAACGATTACAGTCAAGGTGCTGAACAGCGATGGAACCATTCCGACGCTGGCAGTGATGGGCGACACATTTACTGCGGCACAGAAGATCGCATGCAGACGTCTTCTGGTTGCACCGAAGGCGGATATCAGTCTCTTCGTACCGGACAGCGCAAACCTGAAAGAAGAAAATACGAATCCATATGATATTGACGAGAAAACTGGTTATATCTTCTTCCGCGACAAGAGCGGCTATGTAAATATCTATTATGCAGATGAAGTGCAGGTGGCTGTATATGTGGAAGATGCGGCTAGTGCAGATGAAGAATTGCTTGGTTACTATGTGACCTGGGCAGATGCAGTGGCAGCAGTCAATGCTTACAAGAGCAGTGACCTTGCAGAGAAGAACATCAGTATCGTATTGTGCAATAATCTGGGAAGCGCATTGCAGCCGGTAAGTCTGACACTGCCGTCAACAAAAGCAACGGTAGAAATCACAGCATGTGATGGCAATAGTGGTCTGATCTATTATAATAACAACATCGCCTTACATGCAAATACAGTGTTCCGGGGAATTATGCTGGCGCCAACCGTTGTGAAAACAGTAAAAGGTGTGAAAAAAGCTTATGGTATTTCCAGAGACATTGCAGTGGGAAGTTATAGCTTTACGATGGATACCGTTGTTGTCAGCGGAGTCGATGCATCAATCGGAAGTATCACAGGCGCCGGTTCCAAGACGGCAGAGTATGAGTTCGATGGCGATAAGAGTACTCGTTATGATCTGACCGGTAAGCTGGCAATCACAAACGGAACCGTTTATATCCGTAAAAATGTTGCTGTTCAGGCAGCAGGGGCATTGAGTGTGCAGACACTTGTATTACACGCAGGAGCAGAGCTGTACGGAAAAGCTGCCATGAAGATCGGCGATATCGTCTATACAGACCATACCAATCCACCGATGATCGGAACCTGGAGAACCGTGGAGAAAAAGGGTCTGGATAACTCCCAGTTTACACTTACAGGCGGTGTTTATTCCGGATTTGATAAAAACGGCAAACCGGCAGGCACTGATGCAGGCAAGATCATACTGGCAGTTCATGAGAATGACAGTACAGAAGAAGAACCGCGTCTGATAGATGCAACCGATTACGAACTTATTTATAATCGTACAGGCGATAGCAATGTGAAGCTCACCGTTCCGGCAACGAAGAAACTGGCGGACATTCCGAAAGAATATCTGTCACACTTTGAGGTGGAATATGGAGATGCTGAGGATTCAACACAGACCTATCATCTGGTGAAATATGCAGGCGGTGTATATCTGGGAACAGACAGCCTTAGATCGTATGAGGTGGAACTTGATCATGCCGATGAATCTACGATCTGTCTGGATCTGAACCAGGCGGCAACGGAGATCGCGAATCTGGCATCAACGACGGAAGCGTATACAGTTGAGGTTCCGGCCGAATTGACAGATACCTGCATTACAGATGCGACGGCTGCCAGCTCGCTGGTGCTTCCGGCAGCGAATAAGGCGGCAAAAGTAGTTTATATCAGTGAGGACGAGACATCAGATGTCAGATTCCTGGCAGCAGGTGGAGTGAAACCGGCAGGAATCGTTACATTTGAAAACTTTGTCTTTGATCCGGTAGTGATAAACAATAGAACCAATGCAATGAATCCGGCAAACCCGGCACTGACCATGTCCGCATCAACCATGACAGTGGATGGAAAGAAGACCTCCGTATCTGGCGTGACACTGGAGAACTGTTCCTTTAAAAATGCACAGACATTGTTTGCTTCTGTCACTGGCGTCCGAAATGTAAGTGCCTTGACCATGGATGGATGCAAGATTGGTGTACTGGGCACCATGCAGTATGTAAATGATCTGGACCTTTTCAATGGTACAGATCTGACAACACTGGGAATTGTCAATGTGAATGCAGTTACGATGGAAGATACGGATGCAAAAGCATCTACCTGGAATGCATGGGGAGCGACTACGATCAGTACAAGCCTGACATCGTGGATGCAGAATAAGGGAAGCTACATCGGAACTCGCAGAGTAGATGCGAAGACTGGCAAATCTGCCTTTGCAGTGAACGGTTCAGCATCTGCAGGCGAAGGTCAGCGGATCTGGATCAAAGTAATGAAAGATACGACCACGCAGGCGGATGTGCTGAATGCATACAAAACAGGAACACTCACATCAGCAAAGCTGTACCGGGGAGGTGCACCAGGTGTATCTACCGATACGTACAAAGATATTTCGCTTCTGGCAGCACCGAAGGCGGACGCAGGTATTTTCCGTGCACACAATTACCAGACAGCATCGGCTGATGTATTAGCAAATCTCATCAGCTACAAGGATCTGAACTACAATGTGAAGAATGGTGACAAGTGTGAGATGGCAGTAGAGATCACCCGTGAGAGTGATGAAAAGTCTGACGCAACAACCTATGCGAAGACATTTTCACAGGCAGTTACCATGATCAACCGTGCAGGAACCGGTGTGAAAGCAGCAGATTATGAGGCATATACCATCACGATCCTGACTGCCAATGCGGAACAGGAAAATGGACAGCCGCTGGTGAAGACGGCACAGACCAGCAATCAGGCACCGGCATACGGTGCACTGACACTGCCGACTTATGCAAAAGCAGTTACCATCAAGAGCGATAGTACAAGTACTGTACCGGCACTGAAGTTTATTGGTGCGGTTACACCGAGATGTGACACGACATTTGACGGTGTGAAGCTGGTAGCAGGAACAGTCAGTGGTGGAAAATGGCAGACTGCAAAAGAGCAGGCACCGACCATCTCCATGAGTAATACCAGATGGACATTGACCTTGCCGAAAGAGACCGATACCTATACATCAATTACAGCACCGCAGGGACAGATTGTGATTCCGGCAGATGCGGATGTGACAGTGAATGGAGCAGTATCTGCCAAAATCCTGAATCTTGCAGGAAGCTTGTGCGTAAAGGGTAACCTGACAGCAACCACACTGGTGGCAGCTTCCAAAGATGCAGCAGTGACTGGCGAAAAAGTCATGACTTTCACAGACCTGACCAAGCAGGCAGATGATGCAGCCCTGAAGTTGACAACCTATCGAACAGCAAGACCTGCGAATAAGATATCCAGAACCCAGTTGACCATCAACGGGGAGATCACAGTACCGACCAGTATTCAGATGATGGTCTATGATCAGAAGAAGATCAATGGAAAACTGGAAGATACCCATGCATTTGGCATGAATGACATGAAGGATTATGAGCTTGGAGTAAATGGAAAACCAACAGAAAATGTAAAACTGGCGGTGATCCCGAAGGCATCTCTTGCAGATGTGACTCTGCTGGTGGAGGATTCAGATACTTTCTATGCGAAGAACCTGCCGCTGTGGAAATATGAGAAAGGCATGTATCTGGCAGAATCTAAATATGCAGTCAACAATGGTGGACTTCCCATCATTGTGACTGCGCAGGAAGATGGAACATCGGTTTATGAAGCGTCCTTTATGAACTGGGCACAGGCAGTCAAAGAGATCGATGTGATCGCAAAGAAGGCGAGAACATACACCATCACGCTGACAGAGAATGCAGGGGACAATGGTACGATCGGAACACTGACCATGCCTGCACAGGCAGCGAAACTGACCGTGAAATCCAATGATGACCATGGACGGTATGTGTTCTTTACCGGTACAGCGATCACGCTCCGCTGCCCGACGGAATTTGACCGGATCGGACTGATCGGAGTGCTCAGAAAAGCAAGTGGAAAGACTGTATGGTATGAGAACCGTGCATACACCTTGAATGCCGGTAATTATGATCTGACCATGAAAAATATGCTGGAAAGTGGAAACTTTGAATATAAAGCAAATCAGGGCAACACATACGCATATCTGTCAGCAATACCGTCAAGAATCAGTGGTGGCGCTAAGAGCACGCTGACCTGGGAGATGACCACCAACTGGAGCAACAGAGATGATTTTTATTATGTTGACAACATGCAGACTCAGCCTGCGGAACAGATCACAGGATTTGGAACCGTGGATCTGAAGCTGTTTGACAAGTTTGATCATAAAGTCGGAAGCACCGTTGTGCCGGTCAGCTCCAAAGAGGCGATTCTCTCTGTCCCAAAAGGAATCAGTGGAATCAGCAGTCTGAAGCTGAACAAAGGTGTGACACTGAATGTGACCGCAGGAAATGTGGCGGTAAAAGATGCACAGATCAATGGCTGCGTGAAGACCAGAAATTACACTTCCACAGGTACGACGACCATGCACCTTGGCGTGATCGATGCAGGCATGTGGGTGAAAAATACGGTAACTGGTGCAGTAAGAATGAATCAGGTGAAACTGGAGACCATGGATAATCAGATCATCGGCCGGAAGAACAGGAGCAACGTATCACAGATCGTGATCACCGGAGCAGTTTCAAAGACGGATTCCTTTGACACAACTGCAACATCTGAGGATGTGGCAGTCCATGCACCGATCATTATCTGCCTGACAGAATATGCAAGAAATTCCAAGGCACAGCTTGTCAATGGAATGGTTCTTCTGCAGGCTCCGAAGGTGACGCAGGAGCAGGCAAATGAAATATTTGCACCGAAGTACAGCAGATATGATGCTGAGTCAGGTGCCCATATCTCTGGAATGGGAACCGTGCCAGATGGAGCAAAAGTAATGATGTTAAAGCCTGTCAGAACCAATAACCTGACATGGAATATGACCCTTTAAATGTAAATGAAATACAGTCTGCAGGCGGCGGATAACAAAGCCGCCTGCATATCTGTAAGTGGATCTGCCGAATGATTAAGATCCATTTACAGATATACAGCAAAATGACAGAAAGCATAGAATAGAACGGAAGACAAGAGGAGGAAATACGAGTGAGATCCAGAAGAATACTGGCATTGATGCTGGCGGCATCCATGATGATCAGTCAGGTACAGCCCGTGTATGCGACGGCAGCCACTCCGTATAAGACGGAAGAAGGAGAGGCAGATATTGATACGAACATCGCGCAGACAGACGTGGAAAATGATACGAACATCGCGCAGACAGACGTGGAAAATAATACGGATATCGTGCAGGCAGGCATGGAAAATAATACGGATGGAGAAGAGAACAGCACGCTGACGGAGGACGTGGGCGAGACAGACGAAACAGAAGCTGAAAAGCAGAAAAAGACTGAAGTAGAAGCGGCGGAGAAGACTGAGGACAGAAAAAAGTCCGGTAATGTGAAGATCGATGACGTATGGGAATATTATACGACCGATCTTGACTATGATCTGGACGAAGTGGCTGTGTATGCTGCTGACGAGGAGGCTTCTGAGTGGCAGGGCTCATTTGGAGCGCAGCTGGATACGCTGGCAAAAGAGTGTTATGACAGCATGAAACAGGCATTTATAAGTGAAGGATATGAGGCGGAAGTACCGATTGCCCGGTTGAAGACCGTAGTGACTCTGAAAGAACCTATAACATTTGAGGCATCTGTAGTAAATGGACAATTTCAGCAGAATGAAGCATCTACAGCGGCCTTTAACAAGCTATTTCAGGCAGTCAGACAGGCATATCTGGCATTGTATAGTGATTACCCGGAGATTTACTGGTCATACGCATACAGCTTTGGAGTGACGTCAGATCTGAATGATATAAAAACTTCAGATGGAGAAAACTGGACGGGATATCTGTATGGCGTAGAGTTTACTGTGACAAAGCAGTATTATGATGGCTGTGTCACAGGAGAAGCAAACGATCCTACATTGCTGGCATATAAAGCGCAGGTAGAGAAGATCGTAGATGAAGCAAAAAAAGATACAGACGGCAGTGCGTATGCGCTGGCAAAATATTTTCATGATTATTTGTGCAAAGAACTGACATATAATTACGGTTCTCTGACAACCGGTGATCTGTATCCGCATACATCTGTTACGGCATTCGTTGGCTATGGGGATAAAAAAGAAAAGAGTGCTGTATGTGAAGGCTATGCAAAGGCGTTTAAAGTGTTGTGTGATAAGGTCGGGATTCCTTGTGTGCTGGTCAGCGGACAGGGAGTTACCTCCAGTGGCGCAGGTGCCCATATGTGGAACTATGTGCAGATGGAGGATAAACAGTGGTATCTGGTAGATGCCACATGGGATGATCAGGACTCCTCTCTTTATTACACATATTTTCTGGCCGGGAATAGTACCAAAGGTTTTAATACGACTGTAGGAGAGGAACATATTGCAGAGCCTATATCCAATAATTCCGACAGCGGTCAGGATCTTGGTATCACATTTGCATATCCTGTTCTCGCAGAAGATGCGTATGAATATGCTCCAAAGACACCACTCACAGACGAAAAGGTAAGTATCATCTGCACAGAAGAATATCCGTGGACAGGATCTGCCATCACGCCGGTGTTTACAGTGAAGTATGACAGTACAGATCTGGAAGAAAATAAAGATTATACCGTAGCATATAGAAATGCTGCGGGAGAGGATATTGACGAGATTCAGAATGCAGGAACCTATGAGCTGGTGTTCACAGGTACGGGAAGTTATACAGGAGAGATCGTTAAGACCATACATGTGACAAGAGATCTGAACAGTCTGGAGATTTTGACTGATTCGGAGCAGATGTACACAGGTTCGGCAATCACACCGGAGATTACTGTTCGTGAGGCTGATACAGAGAAACGGTTGGAAGAAGGCATAGATTATGAGATCTACTATCAGAACCAGTCCGGACAGGCGATTGCTGAGATTAAAAATATTGGAAACTATAAAGTTGTGGTCGAAGGAATTGACGATTACACTGGCAGAAAGGAGCTGTCCGTACATGTGGTAAGATCCGTGGAGAATCTGAATATTTCTCTGACTGAATCTCATGATTATACAGGCAGTGCCATTGATCCGCAGTTATCAGTCACAGAGCCGGAGACGGGAGATAAACTGCAGAAAGATACCGATTATACAGTTATCTATAAAGATGCAGCAGGAGAGGCAGTTTCTGTAATTCAGGAAGCAGGCAGCTATACGGTTGTGATCACAGGTACAGGCGATTACACCGGAGAAGTGACCAGAACGATCTATGTGATCCGTCCTGGAGACATCAGCCAGCTGACTGTGAGCGGACTTGATCCGGTGACATTTACGGGAAAAGCTGTTAAAACGGAATTTGCGATTCAGAATGAGACTTATACACTGGAAGAAGGAACCGATTATACCGTAGAATATTCTTCCAATCTGCACGCAGGAACGGGTAGAATCAAAGTAACCGGTATTGGATCATATTCAGGGGAGAGGAAGCTTACATTCCAGATTCTTCCGGCGGATATGGGAGAAGTCTATGAAGCCGGAAATGTAAATGTTGATTATGCATCCTTGTATGCATGGACCGGGGAAGCTGTAAATGTAGAACCCTATGCAGTGGCTGTGAATGGAACCTTCCTTTTAAAGGGAAGAGATTACCGAGTGGAATATACAGATGCCAGCGGAACTATGACAGCATATGTCAAAGATGCAGGCAGCTACACAATGATTCTGGAAGGAATCAATGATTATACAGGAACCATTGAACTGCCAGTGAAAGTGACCAAAGACATGGCATTGTCTGATGTGACAGTCAGCGTAATTCCCATGCAGACCTACACCGGGATGGAGATCTGTCCGGGCGTGAAGCTTATCAATCCCAAAACCAAAGCAGTTCTGAAGGAAGGAACGCATTATACCGTCCGCTATGAGGAAAATGTAAATGCAGGAACTGCGTTGATGACGGTGGATGCCGTAGAGGGAAAGGGCTATACGGGAAGAATTCAGATCCCATTCATGATCGTATCGCGAAATATTTCCCAGGTATCGATCCAGGGCATCAGTTCTTCTTACAATTACACAGGAAGCCCGATCACACCGGCACCTATATTGAAGCTGGGAGATGTGGTGCTGATAGAAGACGTAGATTATAGACTGTCTTATGAGGCGAACCAGACTGCCGGAACTGCAAAGCTGAAGATCACAGGTCTGGGAAATTATACCGGAACAATGGCAACTACATTTTCCATCAGCAAGACCAATATGGATCTTGTGGACGTTGATCTGGATCTGACCAATGTATCCGCAGGCGGCCGCCCGACCGTGCAGGTCACATGGAACGGAAATATTCTGAAGAAAAAGACAGATTATACGGTGACGTACACGAAAAGTACTGATCAGAGGACCGGAACCGTGATCGTTCGCGGAAAAGGAAATTATACAGGTGAAGTCAGAAAAAATTATGCGATCCCACGGATTCTGATCCATGAAGAAGATATTTCCTTTGCAGGAACCTGGTATTATACAGGCAGACTGATTGCGGCAGCGCCCACAAAGGTTAGTGTAAATGGAAAACAACTGAACCGGGGCGTGGATTATACCATTCACTATGAGGACGGCGAAGGTAATGAGACCATGCAGGTCAGAGAACCGGGAAATTATAAGCTGGTAGTAGAAGGTCAGAAAAATTATCAGGGAACTGTAAAACTGTCCTTCAAGGTTACGAAAGACAGACTGCTGGGGCGCATGAATGTCTCTTCTGTGAAAGATCAGACCTACAGTGGACAGCCGTTGACACCGGAGATCACAGTGACAGATTCAGGCGAAGATCTGTTATCCAATTTGCTTGGATTAAAAGGAACAGAACTGAAAGCAGGAACAGACTACACGATAGAATATAAGAATAATACCAATGTAGGAACCGGATCGGTTCATCTGACTGCCGTGGAAGGAAGTGGTTATGTAGGAGAGCGAACTATCCAGTTCCAGATCGTTCCTATGGATATCAATGACGAATCAGTGGTTGTGACGCTTCCGCAGAATGGAATGATCAACTATGATGGAATGCCTTGTACACCGGAGCCGACGGTTACAATGACGATAGCAGCTGCAGACAGTCAGACAGGAAATGTTCAGACTTTGAGCAAGGGCACGGACTATACCGTTGCCTGGTATGACAATGAGAAGATCGGTAAGGCTTACATGGTCATCAAAGGAACGGGCAATTATACCGGAAGCAGGATCGTCAATTTTAAAATCGTCAAAAACACATTGACTCCTTCGGTAACCTGTGAACTTGATCAGGATTCCTACATTTACACCGGAGAAGCTATCTGCCCGGAGATCACATTGACGAATATCAGCACTGGAAAAGCTTTGACAGAAGGATCAGATTACCGGGTATCTTATGAAGCGAATATAAATGCCGGAGAGGCATCTGTCATTGTGTATGGAATCACCGGAAGCGGATATTCCGGCATGTATACGCAGAACTTTACGATCGCCTCCAAAGCGATAAATGCAGACGATATTACAGTTACACTGGAGAACAGTGCTTCTGATGCGGCAGAGCCGCTGCAGGCGACTGTTATGGACGGCGAGAAGATCCTTGAAGAAGGAACGGACTATACCATTTCCTGCACAGAGACGGAAGATGAGATAAGGGCTGAGATTATCGGTAAGGGAAACTATGGTGGAAGTAGAACAGAGATCTTGCAGCGAATCCATCTGAATGACAATGCGCTGGTGGATTATACACTGGAATATTACGAGACCTTATATACAGGCTCCAATCTTACACCGGCTACCTTTGTGACACTGGATGGAGAACTCCTGCAGACGGGCACAGACTATACAGTTTCATATGCCAACAACCGAATGGCAGATACAGATGGCACCCCGGCCACTGTTACGATTCAGGGCCGCGGAGCTTACACCGGATCGCTGACCAGAACCTTTGAGATTCAACAGGTGGACATTAACCGGGCTTCCGTGGGAAGTATCTCCACCTGCACATACTGGCAGGTGGCAAACGCAAGCGTGAATCTGACCTACCATGGAAAACATCTGCAGGTGAACCGGGATTATACAGTTTCCTATGATGACGAGATCAGGATCGGAACCAATAAGGTAACTCTGGATGGAAAAGGAAATTATAAAGGCCAGATCGTACTGGATCTGAAAGTAACCTATCCAACAAGCGACAGACTGAAGTTAACCGGCTGTACCATGACAGCCTATGATGAGGAAGCCGGGACAGTGACTGTTCAGATAACTGCGGCAGACAACGGAAAATTTGCAAACCTTATGGAAGCGACGCAGATCTACATGCAGGTTCCGGGAGCAGATGGAAAAAATGTCTGGGCAAAAGCGACAATCGATACAGAGAACAAGATACTGACTGCCACATTCCCTGCAGATGCACACCGCAGAAGCAACGTGATGAGCAAGTATGTGCTTGCAGTTCCTGCAGAAAACAGCACCGGATATCAACAGATCACCAGCAACAGCATGTATGTGGACAATCCGGGTAAATATGCAGAGACAACGAGAAGTTACTTTGGCTTCTATCAGGGAAGAGTAGATTCAAAAAAAGGAATGCAGGGTGTGGAAGACACAGATACCAAGGATCTTGGAGTGAATGCAGTTCTGATCAACATCAATCTGAATGAACTGATCAAAACCAGTACCAATGTGAGAAGATTTGGCTCTGCCAGCTATCGGCCATACACTTACAAGGGAAAGACCTACTATTTCCAGGATATGGTGAAATACCGGAAGACAATCTATGAACTGAACCGACGGGTGGATACCAAAGATCTGGAACCGGATGAAAATGATCCTACCAAACTGAAAGATCCGACCAAATATGGTAACTGGACTAAAAATGTAACGGTCGATCTTCTGATGAAATGGGATCCGGAACTTCAGTATCTGATCTATCCGGCCGGAAGAGTGGCAGGTAAGAATGATTATGCATTAAATATGTCAGAGGCTTCAGCGAGAGCTACACTGGAAGCACTGTTCAGCTATATCACAGAGTCTCTGGGAGGAACCAGAGGAACCGACGAAGGCGGCTGGTTTGAGGGAGACGGCAGCAAGAGTCCGCGGAATTTCCGTGTAAGTAACTGGGTACTTGGCAATGAGGTGAATGCCTGCAAGGCATGGAACTATGCCGGAAATGTCTCGACGCAGGAATGTGCGGACAACTATGCGAGAGCTTTTCAGGTGCTGTATCAGGCGGTGAAAAAATCGGACAGAAATGCCAGAGTCTTTATTTCGCTGGATCATACCTGGACTGCATGGACCAGTGACGGACATCCGGGAAAAGAGTATCTGGATCGCTTTGCTTATTATATGCATGCAACAGAACCTCAGATGGAATGGCATGTGGACTATCATCCTTACTCCAATCCACTGTATCGAAATGATTTCTGGAACGACTGGAGCAGCACTTCAGGATCCGAATATACATCGTATATTTCCATGAACAACCTGTGGGTGCTGACCAATTACCTGAAGAGGATAGAGAGCAGATATGGCATCAAAAATACGGATGACGATGGCAATCCAGACCCGACTGGTGGAATCCGTGTAATCCTGGGAGAACAGGGATATATTGCAGCTAACAGCAGTCAGGAAGATTCCCAGGCAGCAGCAACTGCTTACGAATTCTATATCGCATCTGCCAATACAAAAGTAGATGCCATCATGAACCGTGCATACCTTGATGATTCCGCAGAAGGCATCATGACACTGGGACTTCGTTATAACTGGAGCGCGAAGAACCATCCGGCAAAAAAAGCATATAGTGTTGTGAAACATATGGATGATCCGGATGCACTGACGAATGCGACTGTCAACCAGTATGCCCGTTATGTCAGAAGCGGGGCTTCTAAGTGGACAAATATATTGTCAGGATTGAAGACGGAGACTTTCTATCGACCATAGAGAACATATTTGCCAATTGCAATAAGGCACTTTCGTTGCTATAATGAGAGTGTCTTATTTTACGAAAACTGATAAATATGCAGAGGGCATTATGTATAGAAAACGAAATCAATTAATGGAAATATGTATCTGCCTAGCGGATGCCGTGATGGTACTTGTAAGCCTTGTGATTGCGGGCTTGCTGCGGTACAGGACGTTTCATACTCTGATGGTTGCAGAAGAGATGGATCGACTGATCAGTGTATTATTGGTATTGCATGTGGCAGCATTTTATTTTCTGAAAGCATACGATGGATTTTTCCGAAGAGGACGTTATAAAGAACTATTCTTCTCGGTGAAATATAATGTGATCATGATTGCAGCAAGCACACTTTTAAGCTTCAGTATGAAAGCGGATATATTCACTTCCCGTCTGGTGATGGGATATTTCTTTGTATGCAATACCATTCTTGTCTGGATCATGCATCTGGTGATCCGCAACTGGAGCCGCGTATTTGGATGGCGGAAGGGAAAAGAAAAGAGCCTGTTGATCGTGTCAGATGGCAAACAACTGGAATCCATTGTAAAGCGGTTCCAGCGTTCCAAGGAAACCCTGTGGAATGTGGCAGGAGCAGTCGTACTGGGAAAACTGCCGGATACCACGAAGCAGTTCCTTACGGAACAAGAAATCCCGATGCTGTCCTGTGAAGAAGAGGCATATCTGGATTATGCGACAACCCATGTGGTGGACGAAGTCTTTATCCATGTGGATGCCATTCAGAAGCAGGAAGATTTTCTGAAGAAAATGATCCTGGAATTTGAAAAAATGGGTGTTGTGGTGGCACTGAATCTGGATCTGTTTGACTTGGGATTATCAGGAGAAAAAAGGATCGACAATCTGGAACAGTATCATGTGGTTGCATTTACCAGCCGGTTGTTCGACTACCGTATGGTGGTGCTGAAGAGGCTGATGGATATTGTGGGAGCACTGGCAGGACTGGCAATCACCCTAATAGTCGGAATCGTACTGGCACCATTTTTATTGTTGGAATCTCCGGGACCGTTGATCTTTAAGCAGAAGCGGGTGGGAGTCAACGGACGAATCTTTGACTTCTACAAATTCCGATCTATGTATGCAGATGCAGAGGAACGGAAGAAAGAGTTGATGAAGCAGAACGAGATGCAGGGGCTGATGTTCAAGATGGAGAATGATCCCCGTATCACGAAAGTAGGAGCCTTCATCCGCAAGACCAGTATTGATGAACTGCCACAGTTCTGGAACGTACTGAAAGGCGATATGAGCCTTGTAGGAACCCGTCCACCGACTGTGGACGAGTACGAACAGTATAACTATTCCCAAAAACGAAGGATCAGCTTCCGCCCGGGCATCACAGGCCTCTGGCAGATCAGCGGCAGAAGTGACATTACAGACTTTGATGATGTGGTGAAACTTGATCTGGAATATATTGATAACTGGTCACTGTTTCTGGATGTGAAGATCATCTTCAAGACGATTGGAGTCGTGTTCAGAGGAAGCGGTGCGAGGTAAGAAAACGAATCCCCCGAAATGTATGTTGGAAACTACATTCCGGGGGATGATATTTTAGATTTTTCGCATACCACACTCATGCTTCTTCGTCTTCTTGATGTGTACTTTGTCTTTTCAGTTCAGGAAGAAATCGGAATGAGAGGTTCAAGAGTAGCGATTACCACATTAGAACCAGATATCATCATTGATCTTGATGTCTCTCCGGTCGGAAAATTGAACAGTCTGGAAATGGGAGCAGGGGTAGGAATAAAAATATCTGATTCCATTGCAGTCTCAGATCAGGATCTGGTTGAACAATGCGAAAAACTTGCCAGAGAAAATGATGTGGTCTATCAGAGAGAAGTCAGTGATTGTGGAACCACAGAATTAATTATAACAAATGAGAAAGACAATGGAGCAAAACGTATAGGGTTTTCTATACCATGTTTGAATATGCATACTTCCAAGACGATTGTAAATAAGAAAGATGTGGAGATGGAAGAGAGGCTACTGAGGTTTCTGTTAGAAAAAATTTGACAATTGCAATAAGATATTTTCATTGTTATAATGAGAATACCTTATTTTGAGAAAAAGGACCTCAAAGGGTGCGACGGTCATTATCTATGAACCGACTCTGAAAGACGGCGATACCTTCTTTGGCAGCACCGTGGTCAATGATCTGGCGAAGTTCAAGGAAATGAGCCACGCCATCATCGCAAACCGCTATGACAAGTGTCTGGATGATGTGAAAGAGAAAGTTTA
>ENA-USUG01001217-USUG01001217.1-human-gut-metagenome-genome-assembly--contig:-NODE-1217-length-44103-cov-20.368600_pt1 | contig 44103 bp, 36 predicted proteins | sample MGYA00250059_ERZ773394 | MGnify/ENA primary metagenome ERZ773394 (study PRJEB29103, sample SAMN06111957) | human gut metagenome | biome: human gut; feature: ankylosing spondylitis patient; material... | reverse complement strand
GTTTGGGCGGTACTTTGTGTAAGATTGGCAGTCCATTATTAAGTTTTTTATTATGTTCCCTTTGTACACCGTTGCAATGATTAGTGCATTACAGCAATATCCTGTTCAGGGTGTATATTTGCAAAAATTGTTTAGATCGCATTACTTTTTTACATTTACAAATGAAAACCTTGATATGAAAAAAATCTTCAACCAGAAAATGGGGGTTGAGTATGAACGCTTGGAATTGTTTGCGTTTGTATTGTTCTTTTCGATGTGTGGCGATTTGAGTGGTGAGGTGCCAAATGAAGTGCGCTGCAAATGGGTTGGAAATTTATTGAAAGATTCAGAAGTTTGTACGTTGCTGTCAATTAACATTGATGATTATAAAAAGCAATTAGAAGATTTGAATGGAAAAAGTGTCGAGGATCAATTCTACGGATTAAAGACCCAATATATATACCCATTGATTGAAAAAGAAAATATTATATATATTCCATCGCCATATTTGGTAATCAATGCGGTGACGGAATCTATGCTTAATAGAGTTACTTTTGGAGATGAGCAATTAAGGAGAGAATTTGGCAAAGAAGTTATAGAATCGTATTTATATGATATAGCATCCCAAGTTAAAACTGTATCATGGATTAGTAAAGAAATTGTATATAATGTGGGGCATCAAGAAATCCGTTCGCCGGATGTGTTAGTGGGCGAAGGAGAAAAAATGACTTTTTATGACACAAAGGCGTTCTCTCCAAGTCTTAGACTGCGCTCGTTAGATAGAACAGAAATTGAAAATGATATAGCAAGATATGCAAAAAATGTAATTCAACTGTATAAGCAAATTGTGAATTACTTAGCAGGAAAGTTTGAACTTGATAAGCACTATGAAAAGAAAGATATTTTTGGAGTAGTGGTAGTTTTGGAAGATGCTGTCGTTTCCCGAAAAAAGGTTTATGACAAAGTCTTTTTAGAATTAGAAAGAACTGCCCATTTGGATGACGAGGAAAAAAGATACATACATAGTCATATTAAAGTTCTTCCGCTGAGAGAAGTTGAAACCTTTATGCTTCAGAATATGAGTCCATTACCATTCCTTGTTGAACAGGTGGAAAATGAAAATCAATGGGATAATTATAGATATGGATGCCCTCAGAAGGAAAATGGACTGATAGCTGAATACGAAAGCTATGTGAAAAAATTAAAATCTATGTTGATTGCTCGAATAAGAACAGTGTAAAGCATATAAGTATTGGAACGGGATATTTCAATGGAAATACTTCACTTGAAAGATGGATGATTGACTAAAGGCATCTAGTATAATGAAATAAGCCCTACAAGGCTCGGATCGGTTGAAAATACGACTGAAAGCCTTGTAGGGCTTATTTTTTTTTGCAATTTTTTCTAAAAATTTTTCGCCCCTATCTTGACATCAGGGGGGCCGGTGTACACATCGCCGCCCACAAAGATATCCGACTGGGCAGTCTGGTAAGTCATGGCATCGGCCACAGCGCCCTGGCCGCGGCCAAGCTGCACGGCTTCGCCATCCAGCAGGTTGCCCCACTGGATGCACTGGCCAATGCTCAGCACAACATTGTCACACGGCAGGGTAATCGTCACGCTTTCATCATAGGTGGGGGCAAAGCGGCCCTCGGCATCGTACAGGCCGGTGCATCTTTTCAGCACCACGCCGCACACATGGCCGTCCTTTGTCAAAAATTCCTTGGGGCCGTACCCGCAGCGGATGGCAGTGCCCTCTTCCTCCGCCTCGGCGATCTCTTCAGCGGAAGCGGGCATCTTTTCCCGCGGTTCCAGGCAGACCATCGTTACATCGCTGGACCCGCAGCGCAGGGCAACGCGGGCGGCATCAATGGCAACATTGCCGCCGCCGATCACCACGGTTTTGCCGGTCATTTTGTGGCTTTCGTCCCCGCCCACAGTGCGCAGCAGCGCAACGGCGGTCTGGATGCCCGCAGCGTCCTCGCCGGGAACCCCTGCTGTGCGGCCGCCCTGGCAGCCGATGGCGAGATAGAACGCCTTGTATCCCTGGGCGCGCAGCTGGGCAAGAGTAACGTCCTTGCCAACTTCCACACCGCAGCGGATGGTAACACCCAGCTCCCGCAGGATGTCAATTTCCGCATCAATCACATCTTTTTCCAGCTTAAAGCTGGGGATGCCGTACCGCAACATGCCGCCAGGGTGTTCGTTTTTCTCAAATACAGTCGGGCGGTAGCCCTGCAGCGCAAGGAAGTACGCGCAGGAAAGCCCGGCCGGGCCGCCGCCGATGATTGCAATTTTTTGCGGCCACGGCCCCTGCAAAGAGGGCTGCACCACCGGCGGAACATAGCGGTGGGCGGCGTTCAGGTCCTGCTGGGCCACAAACTTTTTCACGGCATCAATGGCCACTGCCTGGTCCACGGTGCCGCGGGTGCAGGCATCCTCGCACCGGCGGTTGCAGATGCGCCCGCACACAGCGGGGAAGGGGTTCTCCTTTTTGATCAGCGCCAGTGCATCGCGGTAGCGGCCCTGCGCGGCCATTTTCAGGTAGCCCTGCACCGCAATGTGGGCGGGGCAGGCGGTTTTGCAGGGGGCGGTGCCGGTATCATAGCAGTTGATGCGGTTTTTATCGCGGTAGTCCACCGCCCATTTTTCGGGGCCCCACTTTACAGTGTCGGGCAGTTCCTGCTTGGGGTACTGCACCGGGCCGTTTTTGGTGCACAGCTTCTGGCCCAGCTTAACGGCACCGGCGGGGCAGAACTCCACGCAGCGGCCACAGGCAACGCAGTTTTGCGGTTCCACTTTGGCAACGTAAGCCGAGCGGCTCATGTTGGGGGTGTTGAACAGCTGGCTGGTGCGCAGGGCGTTGCAGACGTTGACATTGCAGTTGCAGATGGCAAAAATCTTGTTCTCGCCGTCAATGTTGGTGATCTGGTGCACAAAGCCGTTGTCCTCGGCTTTCTGCAAGATCCGCATCACTTTGTCATAGGTCACATAATGGCCCTTGTTGGTTTCCACCAGATAGTCCGCCATATCGCCCACGCCGATGCACCAGTCATCCGGGTCATCGCCGCAGCCTTCGCCCATGGCGGCGCGGGACATACGGCAGGAACAGGGGCCGGCGGCATACTTGCCCTGGTATTTTTTCAGCCAGTGGGAGATGTGTTCGATATCCAGCGAGTGGTTTTCGGTCTCGATGGCTTTTTCGACCGGGATCACGTGCATGCCAATGCCTGCGCCGCCTGGGGGCACCATGGCGGTAATGTGTTCCAGCGGCAAAAAGGTCATCCGCTCAAAAAAGGCGGTCACTTCGGGGTGGTCGGCAATCTGCTGTTTGTTCATGTTAAAGAACTCGGCGCTGCCGGGCACAAACATGGGCAGAATGTACTGTTTTTCGCGGCGGGGGTTCTCCCAGTTGTATTCCAACAGGCCAACGCAGCTCATCTGATACAGCAGGGGCTCCAGCTCTTTGGCGGGTTTGCCGGTGGCTTTTTCCAGTTCCGGCAGGGTCATTGGCTGGCGCACCTTCATTTTCAGGGCAACATCGGCCATTTCGTCAGTCACAATGCTGGCCAGACCCCAATATTCGGGGTCCTCCACCGTCAGGCGGCGCAGCTTGGCGGGCACACGGTCGGTGATCATCTGCCCCAGCTTCATAATTTTTTCCCGCGGCTTTGTGTCCTTGGGGATCTTGAACGGCAGCTTGCTTTCGTCCAGTGGGAAAGCGGTCGGTTCGCTCATGGCTTGCTCCTTTTATTGCTCTGTGCATGTTCTGCTTCGTTTGCGTTGCTTTGCAGGCGGTCCGGGTTTGCTGTGCCCTTATGCCTGCCACGCTTTCACTTGCTCCCGCAGCCAATCGGTCCATTCGGCAATGCCCTCGCCGGTTTTGGCGCAGATGGGGATGACCTTTGCGTTGGGGTTGCGCATGGCGATATATTCCCGGCATTTGTCCATATCGAAATCAAAATACGGTAAAACGTCAATTTTGTTGATAAGAACCACGTCGCACACCTGAAACATCAGGGGATACTTCAATGGCTTATCGTCCCCTTCGGGCACGGATAGGATCATCGCGTTTTTCACCGCACCGGTGTCAAACTCTGCCGGGCAGACCAAGTTGCCCACGTTTTCCAGCACCACAAGGTCCACATCCTGGGGGCCAAGGCCCTCCAGCCCCTGGCGAGTCATCTCGGCATCCAGGTGGCACATGCCGCCGGTGTGCAGCTGGATGGCTTTTGCCCCGGCAGCGGCAATGGCTTTGGCGTCCACATCGGAATCAATGTCCGCTTCCATCACACCGATGCGCAGCTCATCTTTCAGTGCGGCAATGGTGCTGCGCAGGGTGGTGGTTTTGCCGCTGCCCGGTGCGCTCATCAAATTCAGCAGAAAGATCTTTTTCTCTTTCAGGCTCTGCCGCAGCTGGGCGGCCTGTTCATCATTGGAAGCAAAAATGCTCTGTTTTACTTCCAGAATTTTCACGTTGTCCATGGGGGTGCTCCTTACATGTGTTTATCGCGGTATACTCTTGTTAACAGTTTAACATCCGGGTGGCGAAAGCGCAATGTTAAACGGAGATTTTGGTATTCCCGCCAAATTGGGCAAAAAGAAGCAGGCAGAATGACGGAACGCCGCCACACTGCCTGCAGGGAAAGATAAGGTTTTATAAAAAGCGGGGGGATCAATTCCATGCAAAAGTTGCCATGCCGTAAATATAAATGAATGCAATGGCGGCGGGCACCACAAAGCGGAAGATCGGCTTCATCCAGGGCTGCACTTTTAAGCCTTTGCCGGTGTTGGCCTCCTGAACAAAAGCGTCCCACCCCCAACCGAAAGAGTTGCAGCAGAACAGCGCCAATACCAGTGAACCCAGCGGCAAAATGTTATTGGAAACAATGAAATCCCACAAATCCAGCCAGGCCGTGCCCGCGGCAAACGGCTGGAAATGCAGTACACTGTAGCCCAGCGCGGTGGTCAGCGCCAACAGAAAGATGCCCACGCCACACAGCAAAGCGCCCTTGGGGCGGCTTAACCCGGTCAGCTCCCGCACCATGGCAAGGATGTTTTCGCACACGCCCAACACGGTGGAAAGTGCGGCAAACACCATGAACAAAAAGAATAGCGTGCCCCACCAGCGGCCCCCGGTCATGTTGTTGAACACGGTAGCCATGGTATCAAACAGCAGGCTGGGCCCGGCGTTCACTTCCAGCCCATAGGTAAAGCAGGCGGGGAACATGATGATGCCGGCCAGCACCGCAACCAAAGTATCCAGCACAATAATGTGGACGGATTCCCCCATCAGGGAGTGTTCTTTTTCAATGTAGCTGCCAAAAATCGCCATGCCGCCCATGCCAACGGAAAGGGTAAAGAACGCCTGGTTCATGGCGCCCACCACAACGCTGCCATCGATCTTTCCAAAATCCGGCACCAGGTAAAATTTCAAGCCTTCTGCCGCGCCCGGCAGGGGCAGGCTGTGCACCGCCAGCACCAGCATCAGCACCAACAGGGCCAGCATCATATATTTGGTAATGCGCTCCAGCCCGCCCTGCAGGTTAAAGCTTAAAATGGCAAATGCTACCACAACGGTCACCAGCAAAAACACCACATTCACCGTGGGGTTCGCAATCATCTGGGTAAATCCGAAATCTGCGTTTTGGCCGGTAAGGAACTTGATGAAATAATAGATGATCCACCCGGTCACCACGGTGTAAAATGCCATCAGGGCAATGTTGCCAATCAGGCTGGCAATGCCGAAAATGCCCCATTTGCAGCCGGGCTTTTCCAACTTCTGGTACATGTGGATAGGGCTGGCCTGCGCTGCACGCCCAACGGAAAATTCCATCGTCATGGCGGGCAGACCCAGCACGACCAGACAAATAATGTACAGCAGCATAAAACTGCCGCCGCCGTTCTGGCCGCACATCCAGGGGAATTTCCACACATTGCCGCAGCCAATGGCGCAGCCGGCTGACAGCATGATGAAGCCAAGCCGGCTTCCAAGCCGTTCACGATTCTTCATAAACTTATATTGTTTTCTCCCATTTTTATTTGTGCTGCCGCGCGGGAAAAGGCAGCGGCCCGCACGGCAGCATAGATAACCGCTACCATATTAAATCCATATTAGCTTACCACACTGCCATGCCAACTGCAAGCGATTTAAAGTTGTAAACCGACAAAATACAAAAACGCGCCCCGCGGCCATCCGTTCTTTGCCCAAAGCCGATGCCGCGCAGGTGCCCATTGTTGCCATGACGGCCAACGCCTTTGCCAAGGATGTGCAGCCGGCCAAAACCGCCGGTATGAACGAGCATGCCGCCAAGCCGCTGGATAGGAAACGCTTGTGTGAGATTTTGCACCGGCGGCTGTAAGGACGCCCAGGAAGGCCGAAAAAATTCGGCAGAACATACAAACAGCACCTTGCGCTTTTGGACGCAATGTGCTACAATGAATCGAAAACTGAATATAAAACAGCAGGTGCCTTTCATTGTTTGCCGGGCGGCTAAGCCTTCCGGCGCTCTGGAAAGGGTAAAAGGGAAGCGGGTGCAAATCCCGCACGATCTCGTCACTGTGATAAGGGAGCCTGCCGCCAGGGTGCATTTGCACCGGTCACTGAGCATTGCTTGGGAAGGCGGCGGCAGGCGTTGAGCTTTCAGCCAGGAAACCTGCCCGCTGTTGGTACGGGAGCATTGCTCCAGATCACGAGGAATTGGTTGTACCTGAAAAGCTCATGGAAAATCCGGGGGTCTTTTTGCGTTGCCGTTCTGCACACAAAAAGACCCTCGTTTTTTTATGGCAGTTTTGTCTGCAAAGCTGCTGCGCCTGGGTTTTGTTTCCTGTACCTGTTTTTCAGCAAATGGATTTGCCATAGGAGAAAGGAAGCAAAACACATGAAACACAACAACCTGAAAAAGCCCGCTGCCGTGCTGACCGCACTGGCTCTGGCCGCCGCCCTGCTGGCTGGCTGTGGTGCGGCATCTGACAGCATGGCTGCCAGCAGTGCCCCCGCCGAAAGCGAGGCTGTAAGCACCGAAACACCCGCTGAAAGCGCAGACGAGGGAGATGCAGACGAAGTGGCAGCAAAGAAATGTGCAGACCTGATCGATGCCATCTATGTGCAGGAGCGCACCGATGACACCGACGCCCAGTGCGAAGCTGCCAAGCAGGCATGGGACAACCTGACCGATACCCAGAAAGAGCTGGTGGAAGGCGAGAACGCTGACCCCGACTACTTTGGCCGCAATACCGGCGATGCCAACCTGGACGATTCCCGCAATGGGGATGAGATCGGCGAAAACGAACTGCTGGTCGTCAGCTTTGGCACCTCCTTCAACAGCAGCCGCGTGGCAGATATCAAGGGCATCGAGGATGCCCTGCAGGCCGCTTACCCGGATTGGTCCGTCCGCCGCGCTTTCACCGCACAGATCATCATCAACCATGTGCAGGCCCGCGATGGCGAGAAAATCGATAACATGAAGCAGGCTCTGGACCGCGCTGTTGCCAACGGCGTTAAGAACCTGGTTGTTCAGCCTACTCACCTGATGCACGGCGCTGAGTACGACGAAATGTGCGAAGCTGTGAACGAGTACGCGGATAAGTTCGAAAGCGTTGCCATTGCTGAGCCCCTGCTGGGCGAAGTTGGCGCTGACGCTACCGAAATCAACGCTGATAAGGAAGCTGTTGCCACTGCCATCACCACCGAGGCTGTTGCCGCCGCTGGTTATGATGACGCCGCCGCTGCTGCCGCCGATGGCACTGCTTTTGTGTTCATGGGCCACGGCACTTCCCACACCGCAAAGATCAGCTACAGCCAGATGCAGATGACCATGCAGACCCTGGGCTATGACAATGTGTTCATTGGCACTGTTGAGGGCGAGCCGGAAGACACCGCCTGCGAGGCTGTGATCGAAAAGATCAAGGAAGCCGGTTACACCAAGGTTGTCCTGCGCCCCCTGATGGTGGTTGCCGGTGACCATGCCAATAACGATATGGCTGGCGATGACGCAGATTCCTGGCTGAGCCAGTTCAAGGCCGCCGGCTGCTTTGACAGCGTAGATACCCAGATTGCCGGTCTGGGCGAAATTGCTGATGTGCAGCAGATCTACATTGACCATACCAAGGCCGCTATTGATTCCCTGAATGGCTGATTTATGATGCATACTGCCCGGAAGGATCAACGTCTTTTCGGGCAGCTTTTGTTTTGTGCGGACCGGGGGAAACGCTGTGCGCCAAAATGGGGCTGCGCTGCGGCTGTGCCGCGTCCCCACGCTTTTCTTTGAATCTTTAGCCCCTCTCGCCAAACCATGCAGTGCCCCCGCCAACCTAAGGCAACACCGCACAATTCCCGCCTTACGGCTTAAGCACCGCTCCGGCGGCTGCGGCACGGCATCTGCGGTGCCAAAATGCTCGATAAGACATCCAGTATTATCTGCGCTTTTGGCTTAGCATCTGCCGCACCTCGCTCGCCGTATCGGCACTTAGAATTATGCGGTATTGCCCTAAAACATTGCAACACTCTTCCGGGGTGGCAATACACGGGGCAAATGACCGCGGGCGGGCAATGCTCGCCCCTGCGACGTAATTTTCTGTTATCCTTTCTTATTATATTTTATTCTATCATTTCAATTTTTTACAATGCGAGGTAACACCCAATGAAACAAAATCGTGTAATTTCCGGCGCTGTGGCCGCCCTGGTGCTGGCCGCTCTGCTGGCTGGCTGCGGCTCCACCGCAACCGGCGCTTCTTCCGCTGACTCCACCCCCGCTGCCACCGAGGCTGCCGGCAGTGAAGCCACCGCCCCCACCGCAGAGCCCCAGGCCGAAGCTGCTCTGCCGGACGGCGTGTATACCGCCGAATTTGAAACCGACAGCAGTATGGTGCACGCCAACGAAGCCTGCGATGGCAAGGGCACCCTGACTGTCGCCGATGGCAAACTGACCTTCCATGTCAGCCTGGCATCGAAAAAGATCGTCAACCTGTACCTGGGCACTGCCGAGGACGCCCCCAGCCACGAAAGCGACTGGCTGCAGCCCACCACCGATACTGTGACCTATTCCGACGGCACCAGCGATGAAGTGTACGGCTATGATATTCCGCTGGACGCTGTGGATACCGACTTCCAGCTGGCCATTTTGGGTACCAAGGGCACCTGGTACGACCATACCGTCAGCGTGCGCAATGCCGAGCCTAAGACCGAAGATGCCGCTGCCGAAACCGCCGCTGTGCCTGCTGATGGCAGCTACACCTGTGCTGTCACGCTGGAGGGCGGTTCCGGCCGCGCCACGGTGGAAAGCCCTGCCGCCCTGACGGTTGCCGATGGCACCATGACCGCCGTGATTGTGTGGAGCAGCTCCAACTATGACTATATGCTGATTGATGGAGAAAAGTACCTGCCCACCAACACCGAAGGCAACTCCACCTTTGAAATCCCCGTTGCTGCGCTGGATACCGCCCTTGCCGTTACCGCCGATACCGTTGCCATGAGCACCCCGCACGAGATCGATTATACCCTGACCTTTGACAGCGCCACGCTGACCCCCGCAGAATAATGCAGACGAAACGTTTTGGGCTTTGTGCCGCACTTTCTGCCGCAGCGCTTTTGCTGTTGGCCGGCTGCGCGGGCAGCGGCAGCACGGCTGCCCCCGCCCTTACCGTGGAAAGCAGCTACCCGCTGCAATACGCCAAACAGTTTACCGTGGATGAATGCACCGGCGGGTACGAGCTGATCACCATTGCGGACAGCCAATATCTGGTGGTGCCGCAGGGCGCTGCCGTTCCGGAGGATCTGCCCCAGGGCACCACCGTGCTGCAACAGCCCATTGAGAATATCTACCTGGTTTCCACCTCCGCTATGGACCCCATCATCAGCCTGGGCGCGCTGGACAGCATTGCACTTTCCGGCACCAAGGCGGATGGCTGGTACCTGCCCGAAGCCAAAGCCGCCATGCAGGCGGGGCAGATTGCCTATGCGGGCAAGTACAGCGCCCCGGACTATGAGACCATTCTGGCTTCCGGCTGTGAACTTGCCATTGAAAACACGATGATCTACCATACGCCGGAGGTCAAAGAGCAGCTGGAAAAGTTCGGCATCCCCATTTTGGTGGAGCGTTCCAGCTATGAAACCGACCCTCTGGCCCGCATGGAATGGGTCAAGCTGTACGGCATTCTGCTGGGCAAACAGCAGGAGGCGGAACAGCTGTTTGACACCCAGGTACAGCGCGTTGCCCCGCTGGAAAACCAGCAGCCCACCGGCAAAACGGTGGCGTTTTTCTCCATCACTTCCAACAACCTTGTCACGGTGCGCAAAGGCAGCGACTATGTGGCCCGCATGATCGAGATGGCGGGCGGCAGCTATGTGTTTGCTGATTTAACGGACAGCGGCAACAATCTGGCCACCATCAATCTTTCGCTGGAAGATTTTTACGCCGGTGCCAAGGACGCCGATGTGCTGCTCTACAACAGCACCATTGAGGGCAGCATTGCCAGCACCGAGCAGCTGGTGGAAAAATGCCCGCTGCTGGCGCAGTTCAAGGCCGTGCAGAACGGCAATGTGTGGTGTACCGCGCAGAGCCTGTTCCAGCAAAGCATGGAGCTTCCGGATTTGATTCTGGATATGAACCGCGTGTTTACCAAGGGCACCCCCGCGGACAGTGAACTGACATTTTTAACGCATGTAGAATAATTTTATTGCAGAAAGGCAGCGCTATGCACACCAAGCGCCTGACAATTACATATGTAGCCCTTGCGGCGGCGCTGCTGGGACTGTTTGCGCTCAACCTGTTCTGGGGCAGTGTGGCAATTTCGCCGCGCGGCGTGGTGCAGGCGCTGCTGGGCCGCGGGCAGGATGAACTGGCCGCCAATATCCTATTGCAGCTGCGCCTGCCGCGCGCCGTTATGGTGGTGCTGCTGGGAGCGGCGCTCTCGGTAGCGGGCTACCTGCTGCAAACCTTTTTTGCCAACCCCATTGCGGGGCCGTTTGTCATGGGCATTTCCAGTGGGGCCAAGCTGGTGGTTGCGCTGACGATGGTGGTATTTTTGAACCACGGCCTGCTGACCAACTCGCTCACCCTGATTCTGGCCGCCTTTGCTGGATCCATGGCTGCCATGGCCTTTGTGCTCAGCGTGGCGCGCCGGGTACACCGCATGAGCATTCTGGTCATCTGCGGCGTGATGATCGGCTATATCTGCTCCGCCGTCACCGATATTGTAGTGGCCTTTGCACAGGATTCCAACATCGTCAACCTGCACAACTGGTCCATGGGCAGCTTTTCCGGCATGACCTGGGGTAATGTGGCCGCCGCTGCGCTGGTGGTGCTGCCCTGTTTGGCCGCGGCCTTTTTGCTGGCCAAGCCGATGGCCGCCTACCAGATGGGGGAGCAGTATGCCCAAAGCGTGGGTGTGGCTGTGCGGCCGTTCTGCGTGGCGCTGGTGCTGCTTTCCAGTTTGCTGGCCGCCTGCGTCACGGCGTTTGCGGGGCCCATTTCCTTTGTGGGTATTGCGGTGCCGCACCTGGTCAAGCAGGCGTTGGGAAGCGCCAAGCCGCTGCATGTGCTGCCGGGCTGTGCGCTGGGTGGGGCAGCGTTCTGCCTGCTGTGTGATCTGATCGCCCGCAGCCTGTTTGCCCCCACCGAGCTTTCCATCAGCTCCGTCACAGCGGTATTTGGTGCGCCGGTAGTCATCTGGCTGTTGGTGCGCCGCCAAAGCGGGGAGGGCCGGGCATGAGCGAAGCATTTTACTGCCAAACGCAGGATCTTGCCATCGGGTACGGCAAAACGCCGCTATTACAAAACATTGGCATTGGCGTGCAGCGCGGGCAGATCTTAGCGTTGATTGGCCCCAACGGCGCGGGCAAATCCACCCTGCTCAAAACGCTGGCCGGGCAGCTGGCGGCGCAAAGCGGCGCTGTGCTGCTGCAGGGCCAAAACCTGACAACCTACACCCCCAATGCCCGCGCGCGCAAAATGGCCCTGATGCTGCCCCACACCCGCCACACCGAGCTGACCACCTGTTTTGATATGGCCGCTGCCGGGCGCTACCCCTACACCGGGCGGCTGGGCATCCTGTCCGAGCAGGACAGGATGCAGGTGCGGGATGCTCTGCATCTGGTGCAGGCGGATGAGCTGGCCGACCGGGACTTTACCAAAATCAGCGACGGCCAGCGCCAGCGCGTTCTGCTGGCCCGTGCCGTCTGCCAGCAGCCGGAGATTATCCTGCTGGACGAACCAACGTCATTTTTGGACATCAAAGGCAAAATTGAGCTGCTGACCATCCTGCGCCAGCTGGCACAGGAAAAACAGGTGGCCGTCATTGTCAGCCTGCACGAGCTGGAGCTGGCGCAAAAAATTGCGGACGCAGTTGTGTGCGTATCGCCGCAGGGCGTTTCCGGCGTGATGACACCGAAAGACGCGTTTGCCGCAGAGAACATCCGCACGCTGTACCGCCTGACCAAAGAGCAGTATGAAGCACTGTACGGCCCCCAGCCGGAGCGTGAACCCGAACGGAGACCCGCCAAACAGGAGCCGCCCAGGTTTGAACATTACATCCGCAGCGGGCAAAAGCTGCTGCGCTGCGGCTACACCACCGGCACCTGCGCCGCCCTTGGCGCTGCCGGGGCCGCCCGCCTGCTGCTGACCGGTAAAGCGCCGGAATCCGTCGGCCTGCGCACCCCAAAAGGCATTGTGGTGGAAGTTGCGCCCATCTACTGCCGCAAAACAGCCACCGGCGCCCAGTGCGCCATCCGCAAGGACGGCGGGGACGATGTGGACGTTACCACCGGCCTGCCGGTCATAGCCGACATCACCCTGCTGCCGGATGCCCCCGGCCAGGTCACGATTGACGGCGGCCCCGGTGTGGGCCGTGTGACTAAGCCCGGCCTGGACCAGCCGGTGGGGCAGGCGGCCATCAACCATGTGCCGCGCCGGATGATCACCGACGCCCTGCACGCGGAGGCCGAAGCAGCCGGGTATGACGGCGGCTTTGACGTAATGATCTCGATCGAGGGGGGCGAGGAAGCCGCCAAACGCACCTTTAACCCCCACATCGGGGTGGAAGGCGGGCTTTCCGTCCTGGGCACCAGCGGCATTGTGGAGCCCATGAGCCAGCAGGCCGTCCTGGATACCGTGCAGCTGGAGATCCACCAGGCCGCCCTGCGGGAGCAAAGCCCCAAGCGGCTGATCCTGGCCCCCGGCAACTATGGGCTGGACTACCTGGCCCAGAACCTGCCGGAATACAGCAGCATCCCGGTGGTCAAGTGCTCCAACTTTATGGGGGATGCGCTGGATATGGCCGCTGCGGAGCAGTTTGCAGAGGTATTGCTGGTGGGGCACATCGGCAAGCTGGTCAAGCTGGCGGGCGGCATTATGAACACCCATTCCCGCATGGCGGATTGCCGCACCGAACTGTTCTGCACCCATGCGGCGCTCTGCGGGGCCAGCCAGGCCACCTGCCGCGCCCTGATGGACGCCGCCACAACGGACGCCTGCCTGGACATTCTGGATGCCGAAAACCTGCGGGAGCCGGTGCTCGAAAGTCTATTGCAGGCCATCCAGCTGCATCTGGACCGCCGCGTGGCGGGGGCGTTCCGGGTGGGGGCTGTACTGTTTTCCAACCAGGCCGGGCCGCTGGGCCAGACTGAGACCGCCGCCCAGCTGCTGCAAAGCTGGCAGAAAAAGGAGCAATGAGGTATGGTACATTTTGTGGGCGCAGGCCCCGGCGCACCGGATCTGATCACCCGGCGCGGTGCGGCGCTGCTGCAAACGGCGGACTGCATTATTTATGCGGGCAGCCTGGTCAACCCGGCGTTGCTGGGGCTGGCCAAAGCCGGCTGCGCCATTTATAACAGTGCTGAAATGACATTGGAACAGGTGCTTGCCGTGATGCGCCAAATGGAAGCCGAACACAAAACCACTGTGCGGCTGCACACCGGCGACCCCTGTTTGTACGGGGCCATCCGGGAGCAGATGGACGCGCTGGACGCCGACGGCATTGCTTACGATGATACGCCCGGTGTTTCCAGCTTTTGCGGTGCCGCCGCCGCGCTGAACGCCGAGTACACGCTGCCCGCCGTCAGCCAGACGGTCATCATTACCCGCATGGAGGGCCGCACCCCCGTGCCGGAAAAGGAAAAGCTCGCCAGCCTGGCCAGCCACGGCGCTACCATGGTGATTTTTCTCTCCATCGGCTTAATTGATAAAGTGCAGGAAGCACTGCTGCAGGGGGCATACACCGCAAGCACCCCCGCCGCCGTGGTGTACAAGGCCACCTGGCCGGAGCAGAAAACCGTGCGCTGCACCGTTGGCACCCTGGCCCAAAGCACCAAGCAGGCGGGCATTACCAAAACGGCCTTGATCGTGGTGGGGGATTTCCTTGGCCGCTGCTATGCCCGCAGCAAACTGTACGACCCCGCCTTTACCACCGAATACCGCGAGGGGACCAAACCGTGAACTGTGCGTATCTTGCCTTTACGGCCAAGGGGCTGGCGCTGGCGCAGCAGCTGGCCCAAACCTGCCCCGGCTCCGTCAGCCGCTGCGGGCTGGGCGGGGTGACGCTGGCCGGGTGGACCGCCCAGCAGTTTGCCGCGGCGGATGCCCTGGTGTTTGTGGGGGCGGCGGGCATTGCGGTGCGGGCCATTGCGCCCCACTGCCAAAGCAAGGCCACTGACCCCGCCGTTGTGGTGCTGGATGAATGCGGCCGCTTTGCGGTGCCGCTGCTCTCCGGCCATCTGGGCGGCGCAAATGACCTGGCCTGCCGGCTGGCTGCCGCCTGTGGTGCGGTGCCGGTGATCACCACGGCGACCGATGCCAACGGCCTGTTTGCCGTGGATGAGTGGGCCAAAAAACAAAACTGCGCTGTGTGGGAAACCCCGCGTATTAAATTAGTCAGCGGGGCACTGCTGGCCGGCAAAACGGTGCGGTATGCTTCCCCCTGGGCCATTGCGGGCACCCCGCCCGCCGGTGTGGCGGAAGCCGAAGAACCGTCTGGCGCTGATTTTGCCCTGACAGTAACCCCGCAGGGGAACGCTTTGCATCTGATCCCCCGCATTGGCGTGCTGGGCGTTGGCTGCAAGCGCGGTACCACCGCCGCCCAGCTGGAAGCCGCATTTGCAGCGTTCTGCGCCGATACAAATTTGGCCCCGGTCGGAATTACCGCCGCCGCCAGCATTGATCTGAAACAGAACGAACCCGGCCTGCTGGAGTTCTGCCGCAGCCACGGCTGGCCGGTCAGCTTTTATTCCGCCGCCCAGCTGCGCGCTGTGCCCGGAACTTTCAGCGCCTCCCGCTTTGTGCAGGGAGTGACGGGTGTGGATAACGTCTGCGAGCGCGCCGCCGTGCTGGCTTCCGGCGGCACGCTGCTGCTGCCCAAATATGCGCATACCGGCGTGACCTTTGCCGCTGCCGTGCGCCCCTTTGCCCCGGATTGGAGATGGAAAACCGATGAAGCGTAACCTTGTATCCGTTGTGGGCCTTGGCCCTGGCGATGCCCAGTTTTTGACCGCGCAGGCCCGCCATGCGTTGCAAGAGGCTGATGTGCTGTGCGGTTACACCGTTTACATCGACCTTGTGCGCCCCCTGTACCCGGAAAAAGAAACCTATGCCACCGGTATGACCAGAGAAATTGACCGCTGCCGCTGGGCGCTACAAACGGCCCAGACCGGCAAAACGGTGGCGCTTGTCTGCTCCGGCGACGCCGGGGTGTACGGCATGGCCAGCCCGCTGCTGGAGCTGGCGGCGGAATACCCCGATGTGGAAGTGGAGGTCGTTCCCGGCCTGACCGCCGCATTAAGCGGTGCCGCCGTGCTGGGCGCACCGCTGGCCCATGATTTCTGCGTGATCTCCCTTTCGGACCGGCTGACTCCGTGGGAGATGATCGAAAAGCGGCTGGCCTGCGCCGCCATGGGGGATTTCTGCGTGGCGCTGTACAATCCCTCCTCCAAAGGGCGGCCGGATTACCTGCAAAAGGCGGTTCGCATCCTGTTGCAAAACGGCAAGGGGGCGGGTACCCCTTGCGGCGTGGTGCGCAGCATTGGCCGCACCGGCCAGCAGAGCAGCCAGATGACACTGGCCGAGCTGGAACACACCACCGTGGATATGTTCACCACGGTGTTCATCGGCAACAGCGCCACCCACCAGGTCAGCGGGTGGATGGTAACGCCGCGGGGGTATCACGGGGTATGAGGATCGTTGTGTTCAGCGGCACCACCGAAGGGCGGGATTTCTCCCGCGCCGCTGCCGCGTTGGGCATTGCCGTTACCGTCAGCGTAGCAACCGACCTGGGGGCCGAGGAACAGGGCCAGGCCCCCGGCATTACCGTACATTCCGGCCGCCTGTTGCCCGGCGCCATGGCGGAGCTTTTGCAGGGCGCAGCCCTTTGTGTGGATGCCACCCACCCTTACGCGGTGGAAGCCACCAAAAACATCCGCGCCGCCGCCAACGCAGCCGGGGTAGAGTACCACCGCCTGCTGCGCGCCGCCAGCACCTTGCCCGCGGGCAGTGTGGTGCTGGGCAGTGCCGCCCAGGCCGCGCAGTATTTAGCCGCAACGCAGGGCAATGTTCTGCTCACCACCGGCGCCAAGGAGCTTGCGGCCTTTGCCGGGCTGGATGCCGCCCGCCTGTACCCGCGGGTGCTGCCCACCGTGGCGGGCATTACGGCGTGCGAGGGCGCGGGCATCCCGCACCGCAACATCATTGCCATGCAGGGGCCCTTTACGCTGGAACTGAACCTTGCACTGATGCAGCAGTTCCACATCCGTTACCTTGTCACCAAGGACGGCGGCAGCGCGGGCGGCTTTGCCGAGAAAGCCCAGGCTGCCGCCCAAAGCGGGGCTGCGCTGGTTGTGCTGCGCCGCCCGGAGGAATGCGGCGAGACCGCCGAAGAAATTTTGCAACGATGCAGGGAGCTGTTATGAAGATTACATTGGTTGGCATGGGCAGCGGGCTGCCCGGCAGTTTGACTTCCCAGGGCTTGCAGGCCCTGCAAACGGCAGGGCTGATTCTGGGGGCAAAGCGGCTGCTGCAAAACCTGCCGGATGGCTGTACCCCCAACCGCAAGCCAATTTACCTGCCGGATGAAGTGCTGGCCTGCCTGCAAGCGGAGCCCTGTCAGACCGCCGCGCTGGTTTACAGCGGGGATACCGGCTTTTATTCCGGTGCTGCGGCGCTGGTGCCCAAGCTGCGGGCACAGGGGGCGGAAGTAACGGTGCTGCCGGGGATTTCCAGCGTACAGCTGTTGGCCGCGATGCTGGGCAGGCCGTGGCAGAACTGGCACCTTGTCAGCGCCCACGGATGTGCCTGCGCCCCTGCGGCAGAGTGCCGGAGCGACCGCCCGAACTTTTTTTTGACGGGCGGGCGCAATACCAGCCCCGCCGCACTGTGTGAGATTCTAGCCGCCGCAGGCTTTGGCGCGGTGCAGGCCACGGTTGGTGAGAACCTTGGCACCCCGCAGCAAAAGGTCATCACCGATACGGTGCAAACGCTGGCGGGCGGCAGCTTTGCGCCGCTCAGCGTGCTGCTGGTGGAGCCCTGCCCCAAACCGCAGCCCCGCGTGCCCGGCCTGCCGGATGAAGCCTTCATCCGCGGCAAAACGCCGATGACCAAGCAGGAGGTGCGCGCCGCCGCGCTGGCCAAGCTGGCCGTTGCCCCCACTGATACCCTGTGGGATGTCGGTGCCGGAACGGGCAGCGTGAGCGTGGAAATGGCGCTGGCCGCCCCCATGGGTCAGGTGTACGCGGTGGAATGTGATGCCGATGCCTGCGCGCTGGTTCGCCAGAACCAGGCCAAATTTGCCGCCAGTAACTTAACGCTGATCGCGGGCAAAGCCCCTGAAGCGCTGCAAAATCTGCCCGCGCCGGATGCTGTTTTCATCGGCGGCAGCAAGGGCAATATGCAGGCCATTGTAGATGCCGCCCTGGCCGCCAACCCGCAGACCCGGCTCTGTATCGCCGCCATTGCGCTGGAAACCTTGCAGCAGAGTATTGCCGCCCTGGCCGCCCACGGGCTGGCCGCACAGGTGACCCAGATTGCCGTAAGCCGCAGCAAGGCGGCAGGCAGCCTGCACCTGATGATGGCCAACAACCCGGTATTTTTGATCGTGAGGGAATGAGAATGCTGCAGCTGCTTTTGGCCGCGCCCAGTTCCGGCAGCGGAAAAACCACCGCCGCCTGCGCCCTGCTTTCTGCCCTGAAAGCCCGCGGGCTGGAGCCCTGCGCGTTCAAGTGCGGGCCGGATTACATTGACCCCATGTTTCACCGCGCCGTGCTGGGGGTGCCCAGCCACAATCTGGATCTGTTTTTCTCCACCCCGCAGACCGTGCGACGGCTGTACACCAGCGGCGCGGCGGGCCATGGCAGCGCGGTGTGTGAGGGTGCCATGGGCTATTATGACGGCCTTGGCGGCGTGAGCGCTGCCGCCAGCGCCTGGCACACCGCCGATGTGCTGGACTTGCCGGTGCTGCTGGTGGTGCGCCCCAAGGGGGCCAGTTTAACGCTGGCCGCCCAGCTGCAAGGCTTAAAAGCGTTCCGCACGCCGCACCACATTGCGGGCGTTCTGCTGAACGACTGCACCGAGATGCTGTACAAGCTGCTGGCCCCCATGCTGGAACGGGAAACCGGCCTGCCGGTGGTGGGCTTTCTGCCCCCCATGCCGGATGCCGCCATCGAAAGCCGCCACCTGGGGCTGAAAACCGCGGGCGAAATTGCTGATTTGCAGCAAAAAATTCAGATTTTGACCGCCGCCGCGCAAAAAAATATTGACTGGCCGCGGCTGCTGGCCCTGTTTGACCGCCCGGCCCCAATGGCCCCTGCGGTTCAGGCCGCAGCCCCCACCGTGCGCATTGCCGTGGCACAGGATGAAGCGTTCTGCTTTACCTATGCTGAAACGCTGGAAAGCCTGCAGGCCGCAGGCGCAGAGCTTTGCTATTTCAGCCCGCTGCGGGATGCCGCGCTGCCGCAACATATCGGCGGGCTGTACCTGCCGGGCGGCTACCCGGAGCTGTACGCCGCCCAGCTGGCGGCCAACACCACCATGCGCTGCGCCATAAACACCGCCGTGCAGTGCGGCCTGCCCACCGTGGCGGAATGCGGCGGCTTTTTGTACCTGGGCCAAACGCTGGAAGATGACGCCGGAACCGCCCACCCCATGGCGGGTGTGCTGCCGGGGCAGGGGTTCCGCGTGGGGCGGCTGGTGCGCTTTGGCTATGCCGCGCTCACCCCGCAGGCGGACAGCATGCTCTTCTGCGCAGAGGAGCCGGTGCCCGTGCATGAGTTCCACCATTGGGATTCCACCTGCAACGGCACCGCTTTTGCCGCCCAAAAAGCCAATGGCCGCCATTGGGACTGCGGCTTTGCCAACGGGCATCTGTATGCGGGGTTCCCGCATCTATACTGGGCGGGCACCCCGCTGCCGCAGCGCTTTGTAACGGCTGCGGCGCAGTATGCCCAAACAAAAACAGGGAGAACGGTATGACGGAACCTGAACTGAACACACGGCTGCAAACCATCACCCCGCCCGATGAAGCTGCCCGCGCCGCGGCGCACGCCCACTGGGCCGCGCTGGCCAAACCGCTGGGCGGGCTGGGCAGCCTGGAAACCATGCTGGAGGATGCCGCCGCCCTGACCGGCACCCCGGAGCTGGATTTTGCCCGCCGCGCCGTGCTGGTGCTGTGCGCCGATAACGGCGTGGTGGCCCAGGGCGTGAGCCAAACCGACGCCAGCGTGACCCGCGCGGTGCTGCAAAACCTTGCCGCGCGGCGCACCAGCGTGTGCCAGATGGCAGCTGCCGCCCATTGCAGCGTTGTGCCGGTGGATATGGGCATTGCCGGTGCCCCGGTGCCCGGCGTGCAGGACTGCCGCATTGCCCCCGGCACCAAAGATTTTACCTGCGGCCCGGCCATGACCCGCGCCCAGGCCGTGCAGGCCATCGGCTGCGGCATTGCGCTGGTGCGCGGACAAAAGCAGCAGGGAGTTCAACTGTTAGCAACGGGGGAGATGGGCATTGGCAACACCACAACCTCCAGCGCCGTGGCAAGCGTGTTGCTGGGTGCCCCCGTGCAGAGCATGACCGGACGCGGGGCCGGGCTTTCGGATGCAGGGCTTGCCCGCAAGATTGATGCGATCCGGCGCGGCATTGCCCGCAACCAGCCCAATCCCGCTGACCCGCTGGATGTGTTGGCCAAGCTGGGCGGGTTTGATATTGCCGGGCTGTGCGGCGTGTTTTTGGGCGGCGCGCTGGAGGGTGTGCCCATTTTGATGGATGGCTTTATCAGCAGCGTGGCGGCTCTGTGCGCGGTGCGGCTCTGCCCTGCAGCAGCCAAGGCAGTGTTTGCCAGCCATGTTTCGGCGGAGCCTGCCGCCCATATGGTGCTGGATGCTTTGGGCAAAGCGCCGCTCATCACCGCCAACCTGCATCTGGGCGAGGGCACCGGCGCGGTGGCTTCCATTCCACTGTGGGATATGGCTTTGGCCGTCTACCGCGGCTGCTATTCCTTTGCGGAGGGCGGCATTGCGCCGTACACCCCACAATGCTGACGCTGGTTATCGGCGGCGCAGCCAGCGGCAAAAGCGCCTATGCGGAGCACCTTGCCGTGCAGAGCGGCGGCCCGCGCTATTACCTTGCCACCATGCAGGTGTGGGACGCCGAGTGCGCCGCGCGGGTGGCCAAACACCGCGCCATGCGGGCGCAAAAACAGTTTGCTACCGTGGAATGTCCCCAAAACCTGCATCTTGTCCGCCTGCTGCAGCAGGGCACCGCCCTGCTGGAAGATTTGGGCAACCTGGCCGCCAATGAGCTGTACCGTCCCGACGGCAGCTGCCTGCCGCCCAAGCAGGCGGCGGAAAAAATGCTGGCGGGGATCGAGGCAATCGCCGCACAATGCAACCATCTTATCATCGTCAGCAACGAGGTATTCAGCGGTGGGGCGGACTATGCCGGGGAGACAGACCTTTATTTGCAGGCCCTTGCCATGGTCAACAATGCCGTTGCCGCCAAAGCCGACGCCGTCTGCCGCGTGGTGTGCGGCCTGCCGGTGTACTACAAAGGAGGAGAACGCCCATGACAGTTTTGCAGACGATCGCCGTGGCATTTGCCATGTTCTCGGCTGTGCCGGTGCCGCAGTTTGACTGGAACAAAAAAAACATGCGGTATTCGCTCTGTGCCTTCCCGCTGGTGGGGGTGCTGTGCGGCGTGCTGTGGTGCGTGTGCGCCAGCCTGCCGCTGCCCGCCATGGTGCGCGCGGCGGGCTTTTGCCTGATCCCTGTCTGGGTCACGGGCGGCATCCATCTGGATGGTTACGCCGACACCTGTGACGCCCTTTGCAGCTATGGCGATACCCAGAAAAAGCTCGATATCCTCAAGGACCCGCACTGCGGCGCGTTCGCCGTGATCCGGCTGTGCAGCTACTTTGTGGCCTACTTTGCGCTGTGCTGCTGCGTGCAGTTTACCCCGCAGGTGGGGGCTGTCTGGCTGCTGGCGCTGGTACTGGAGCGTGCCTGCTCCGGTTACGCAGTGGCGGCCTTTCCGCTGGCCAAAAATACCGGCCTTGCGCACACGTTTGCCACGGCGGCGGACCGCACCACGGTGCGCCGGGTGCTGGGATGCCTTAGCATTGTGCTGGCAGTGGCACTTTTTGCGCTGGGCGGCGGCGTGCTGGTGCTGGCGGCAGGGGTTGCCCTGTGGCGCTACCACCGTGTGGCGGTCAAGCAGTTTGGCGGTATTACCGGGGACCTGGCCGGGTGGTTTTTGCAAAAAGCGGAACTGTATATGCTGGCGGCCCTTGTGTTTTGCCAGTGGAAGGGGTTTTTGTAACATGCTGTTTATTACCGGCCCGCTGTACAGCGGTAAACGAACCTTTGCCAAACCCTTTGGCGGGCGGCAGATTTACGAGGTGCAGACCCTTGCCGCCAATGCCGAAAGCCTGCCCGCCCTTGCGGACGAGCTTGCCCAATATGACGTAGTAACCGCCACCGAGGTTGGCGGCGGCGTGGTGCCCATTGACCCCGCCCAGCGCGCCGCGCGGGAAGCCGCCGGCCGCCTTGCCTGCCTGCTGGCTGAGCGGGCCGACTGTGTGGTGCAGATGTTCTGCGGCCTGCCCACCGTGCTGAAAGGGGAGCTGCCGCCATGCTGATCTACCTGCTGCGCCACGGCTTAACGCAGGATAATCAGGAAAAGCGCTACCAGGGCAGGCTGGATGTACCGCTGTGCCCCCAGGGCCTTGCCCAGCTGCGCCGGGCGGATTTTGCCCCCAAAACGGTCATGATTACTTCCTTGCAGCGCACCCGGCAGACGGCGGAAGTGCTTTTCCCCGATGCGGAGCTGGTTGTGGCAGACGGGCTGAAAGAGATGGACTTTGGCGTGTTTGAGGGCCGCAATTACCGGGAGATGGAGCACGACCCCCAGTACCGCGCCTGGGTGGAAACCGGCTGCGAAGGCCGCTGCCCGGGCGGGGAAAGCAAGGCGGAATTCTGCCAGCGTGTCTGCACAGCATTTGCCGCGCTGGTGGATGCCGCTTTGGCGGCGGGGGAGCCGCAGCTGGTGATCGTTGCCCACGGCGGCACCCAGATGGCGGCGCTGGAACGGTTCGCCGTGCCCCATAAAAACTATTATTCCTGGTGTGCCCCCGCGGCGGGCGGCTTTGTGCTGGATGCCGCCGACTGGATACACCAGAAAACCCTGCGCGTGGTCAAAACCGTGCAGTATACAAAGGAGTTACCATGCTGATTTGCTGGGCCGTTTTGGGCGGCTTTGTGCTGGATGCCATTTTTGGCGACCCGGCTTGGCTGCCGCATCCCGTTGTGCTGATGGGCAAAGCCATCACCGCGCTGGAAAAACGCCTGCGCGCACAATTTCCCCAAACGCCGCAGGGGGAGCTTTGCGGCGGGGCGGTGCTGGCCGCCATTTTGCCGGTGGGCACGTTCCTCATCACAGCGCTGGTGTGCAGGCTGGCGGCGGCGCTGCACCCGCTGGCGGGGCTTGCCGTGCAGATGTTCTGGTGCGCCCAGGCATTGGCCGCTAAGGGTCTTGCGCAGGAAAGCCGCAATGTGTACAAAGAGCTGCAAAAGCAGGACCTGCCCGCCGCCCGCAAGGCCGTGGCCCGCATTGTGGGGCGCGATACCCAAAACCTGACGGCGGAGGGCGTGACCAAAGCCGCTGTGGAAACCGTGGCCGAAAACGCAAGCGATGGCGTGATTGCTCCGCTGCTGTACATGCTGCTGGGCGGCGCGCCGCTGGCGCTGACCTATAAGGCCATCAATACGATGGACAGCATGCTGGGCTACAAAAACCAGAAATACCTGTATTTTGGCCGTGCCGCTGCCAGATTGGACGATGTGGCCAACTATCTGCCCAGCCGCCTGGCCGGGCTGCTGTGGGTGGCCGCTGCCGCCCTGACCGGCAGCAGTGCCCGCGGCGCGTGGAAGATTTGGCGGCGGGACCGCCACAACCATGCCAGCCCCAACAGCGCCCAGACCGAAAGTGCCTGCGCCGGTGCCCTGGGCGTGCAGCTGGCAGGCCCTGCCTACTATTTTGGCGAGTATTATGATAAACCCACCATTGGGGATGCGCTGCGCCCCGTGGAACCAAAGGACATTTTGCGGGCCGACCGCATGATGTATGCCGAAAGCCTGCTGGCTTTGGCGCTGGGCATTGCCCTGCGCCTGCTGGTGCTGACGATGTAACAACGAAAAGGGGAGAACGGAATGGAACTGGTACATGGCGGTGATTGGGCGGGCTACCGCGCCCGCTTTGGGCATGATGCGCTGGATTTTTCGGCCAATGTCAGCCCGCTGGGCCTGCCCCAGGGCGTGGCGGATGCCATCGTTGCGGCTCTGCCCACTGCGGACCGCTATCCGGACCCCCTTTGCCGGGAGCTGCGCACGGCACTCAGCCGGGCGGAACAGCTGCCGGAACCGTGGATCTTGTGCGGCAATGGGGCTGCGGATCTGATCTACCGGCTGGTGTGGACGCTCAAGCCCCGCCGCGCCCTGCTGCCCGCCCCCACCTTTGCCGAGTATGCCGCCGCACTGGAAAGCGTTGGCTGCGAAGTAAAGCGGAAAACCCTGCATGAGGCCGATGATTTTGCCGTAACCGAAGCTTTTGTGCAGGCAGTGAACCAGAGCATTGACCTGGTGTTTTTGTGCCAGCCCAATAACCCCACCGGGCAAATTACCCCGCCGGAGCTGGTACAGCGCCTGGTGCGCCGCTGTGCGGACTGCGGGGCCGTGCTGGTGGTGGATGAGTGCTTTCTGGACTTTTTGCAGCAGCGGGATGCCCTGACGGCCAAACCGCTTTTGCAAACCGCGCCCAACCTTGTTATTCTGAAAGCGTTCACCAAATTGTACGCCATGGCCGGGGTGCGGCTGGGGTATGCCTTGTGCGCCAACACGGCGCTGCTGGCCAAAATGCAGGCCGCGGGCCAGCCGTGGGGGGTATCCAGCCTGGCGCAGGCTGCGGGCGCTGCCGCTTTGCGGGAAACCGCCTATGCCGATGCCGTCCGCGCCCTGATTGCCGACCAGCGCCCCAGACTGGCGGCCGGGCTGCGGGCACTGGGGCTGCAGGTGATCGAGGGCAGCGCCAACTACCTGTTGTTCCGTGCGCCGGAAACGCTGGGTGCGGCCTTGCAGCAGCGGGGCGTCTGCCTGCGCAGCTGCGGCAATTACCCGGGGCTGAGCGCCGGCTGGTACCGCACCGCCGTGCGCACCGCGCCGGAAAACGAACAGCTGCTGCAGACCATGCGGGAGGTACTAAAATGAGCAAAGCAAAATGTATTATGGTGCAGGGCACCATGAGCGGCGCGGGCAAAAGCCTGCTGTGCGCGGCGCTCTGCCGCATTTTTGCCCAGGATGGCTGGCGGGTGGCCCCGTTCAAAAGCCAGAACATGGCGCTGAACAGCTTTGTGACCCGTGACGGGCTGGAAATGGGCCGCGCCCAGGTGGTGCAGGCCCAGGCAGCCGGGGTGGAACCGGATGTGCGGATGAACCCCATCCTGCTCAAGCCCAGCAGCGATATTGGCAGCCAGGTGATCGTCAACGGGGAAGTGCGCGGCCAGATGCCGGCGGCGGAGTATTTCCGCCGCAAAAAACAGCTCATCCCCGATATTCTGGCGGCTTACAACAGCCTGGCGGAAGACTTTGATATTATCGTCATCGAGGGCGCGGGCAGCCCGGCAGAGATCAACCTGAAAGCCGATGACATCGTGAACATGGGGCTGGCCAAGCTGGTGGATGCTCCTGTGCTGCTGGTGGGTGATATTGACCGCGGCGGCGTGTTTGCCCAGCTGTTTGGCACGGTGGAACTGCTGGAGCCGGACGAACGGGCGCGCATCAAAGGGCTTATCATCAACAAGTTCCGTGGCGATGTGGGGATTCTGCGCCCCGGCCTTGCCATGCTGGAAGAGAAAACCCACCTGCCGGTGTTTGGCGTTGTGCCGTACTTAAAGGTGGATATTGAGGACGAGGATTCGCTTTCCGACCGGCTGCAGGTCAAAAATGCCGTCAAGCCGCTGGATGCTGCCATTGTGCGGCTGCCGCATATTTCCAACTTTACGGACTTTATGCCGCTGGAGCAGCACCCGCTGCTTGGCGTGCGCTATGTGCAGACCACCCGCGAGCTTGGCACGCCGGACTGCGTGATCCTGCCCGGTACAAAAAATACGGTGGACGACCTGCTGTGGCTGCGCCAGTGCGGGCTGGAAGCAGCCATCAGCAAACTGGCCCAGCGCGGCACGCCGGTGCTGGGGGTGTGCGGCGGCTACCAGATGCTGGGCCAGACCCTGGCCGACCCGGAAGGCACCGAGAGCGGCCGCCCGCAGACCCTGCGCGGCCTTGGCCTGCTGCCCACCCAAACCACCTTTGCCGCCGAAAAGCGCCGTACCCAAAGCCAGGCGACCGTGACGGCGGAGCCCTTTGCCGGGGCGCACCTGACCGGGTACGAGATCCACACCGGGCGCACCACTGTGCAGGGCGCACCGTTCTGCACCCTGGCGGACGGCACCCCCGAAGGCTGCGTGCAGGGCCAGGTGTTTGGCACCTACCTGCACGGCCTGTTTGACAGCGGCGAGCTGACCGAGCAGTTTGCCGCCTATCTTTGCCGCCGCAAGGGGATTGACCCCGCCGCGGCAGCACCGATCTCCATGCAGGAATACCGTACCCAGCAGCTGGATCTGCTGGCCGATGGGGTACGCCATAACCTGGATCTGGCCGCCGTGTATGCGGCTATGGGCCTTGCACAGCCCGCCGAAAGGGGAAATGACCAATGATGCCGCAGCACCACCTGCCCGCCGATATTGAACGCACCAGCATGAAAATTATCACGGGTGAACTGGCCCAGCGCGGGCTGGACATCCCGCCGGAAAACGCCCCTGTAGTCAAGCGGGTCATCCACACCACCGCGGATTTTGACTATGCGCAGACACTGCACTTTACCCCCGGCGCGGTAGCCGCCGGTATTGCTGCTATGCACGCCGGGGCAACGATCATCACCGATACCAACATGGCCCTGGCAGGCATCACCAAGCCGGGCCTGGCCAAGCTGGGCGGGCAGGCGCTCTGCTTTATGGCGGACCCCGCTGTGGCTGCAGCGGCCAAACAGGCGGGCACCACCCGCGCCGTGGCCGCCATGCACAAGGCTGCGGCCGAATACCCCGGCGCCGTGCTGGCCGTGGGCAACGCCCCCACCGCCCTGCTGACGATTGCCGAGAAAATTGAAAACGGCCTGCGCCCGGCGCTGGTTATCGGTGTGCCGGTGGGCTTTGTGAACGTGGTGGAAAGCAAGGAGCGCCTGTTTGCCGTGTGCGAAAGCCACGGCGTGCCCGCCATTGCTGCCATGGGCCGCAAGGGCGGCAGCAACGTGGCGGCGGCCATCTGCAACGCGCTGATCTATTCCGCCGCCGAAATGCTGGATCCCACCGCCCGCGGATGGAAATAAGCAGGAGAATATCGCCACAGCCCGGTACCGCACTTTTTGGAGCAAAGCGGATACCGGGCTATTGTTATCTCACGGCGGCATTATAATGGCAGTATCAACGATACAATCAAAATAAATGGGAACGCTCTTCTTACCGCGTGAAAAAGGGCACCAAAAGCAACAGCCACAGCGGGCTTGCCCGTTGTGGCTGTTGTATTGCTTCTGCGTTTTGATTATGATAGGGAAAAAATGAAGCAAACCGTATGCTTATAAAGCAAACGCCATTGCATCTCCTGGCGCAAGCCCCCCGTCACTCACTTTTCCACCGCCATTGCGATCTGCTCGCGGGTGATGGGCAGCTCATAAAAGCGTTTGTGGGTGGCGTGGTAGATGGCATCGGCCACGGCGGGCAGCGGGGTGTTGATGACGACCTCACCGATGGACTTTGCGCCAAACGGACCGGTGCCCTCGTAGCTGCTTTCAAAACTTACGTCAATATGTCCAATATCAGTGCGGCAGGGGATCTTGTACTGCATCAGGGAGTTTTCGCGCGGCATGCCGCGGTCATTGTAGGTCACATTCTCGGTCAGCGCCATGCCGATGCCCTGCAAAATGCCGCCCTCGGCCTGCACGCGGGCCAGGTTCGGGTTTACAGGGGTGCCGCAGTCAACCGCGGCCACATAGTTCACCACCTGGGCTTCGCCGGTTTCCAGGTCAACTTCCACTTCGGCGGCGCCAACCATAAACGGCGGGGGCGAAATCTCCGAGCTGTGGGTCACGGTGGCTTCCAGCGCCACCGTGTTGCCGCATTGGGATGCCGCTGCAATGCTGGCCAACGGCACGCGCTGGGTGCCATCCTCGCTCGTCACGGCATCGCCGGTAAACAGCACGGCGGCTTTGTCCAGCCCCAGCATCTGTGCCCCCAGGGTGCAGATCTTATCTTTCAGTTCCAGCGCACACTTTTCCACGGCCTTGCCGGTCACATAGGTTGTGCTGGACGCATAGGAACCGGAATCATAGGGGGAAGAATCGGTATCTGCGCCCAAAACCGCAATGTTTTCCAGCGGGCATTCCAGCACTTCGGCAGCGATCTGCGCCAGGATCGTATCGCAGCCGGTGCCCATATCCGCTGCGCCGATGGAGAGGGTATAGAACCCGTCGTCGTTGATTTTCAGCGTGGCGCTGCCCACGTCCACATGGTCGATGCCGGAGCCCTGCATGGCCATGCCCATGCCAACAGCACGCACCTTGCCGTTGCCGATCTCGCGCACGGGGTACTTATGGTCCCAATCTATCCTGTCATGCACGGCTTTCAGGCAGCGGTCCAGCGCACAGCTGGTGTTGATCTGGCCATAGTAGGCGGGCATAACATCGCCCTCATGGACAATGTTGCGCTGCCGGAGCTCGAACGGGTCCATCCCCAATTTGTCGGCCAGCTCATTCACAGCGGATTCCACCGCAAACAGACCCTGGGTTGCGCCGTACCCGCGGTACGCACCCGATGACATGTGGTTGGTGTAAACAACATCGCTGACAAAGCGGAACGCTTCGGCCTTGCCGTACAGCGGGATGGACTTGTGGCCCGAAAGCCCCACCGTTGTGGGGCCGTGCTCACCGTAAGCGCCGGTGTTGGAAAGGGTGTGCAGGTCAATGCCCTTGATGATGCCGTCCTTTGTTGCGCCCAGCCGCACGTGCATCTCCATCTCATGGCGCGGGGTTGAAGCCGTCTGGCTTTCAAAGCGGGTATAGATGATCTTGCTGGGCTTCTTCGTTTTCCAGGTAACAAAGGCAGGGTAAACCTCGCACACTGACGTCTGTTTTGCGCCGAACCCGCCGCCGATGCGCGGCTTGGCAACGCGGATCATGGATTTGGGGATGTGCAGGGCGTTTGCCAAAATGCGGCGGCAATGGAACACGATCTGCGTTGAGCTGAGCACATTCAGCCGCCCGTAAGCATCAATGCTGCAATAAGTGCGGAAGGTTTCCATCATGGCCTGCTGGCAGGCGCGGGTGTGGTAGGTGTGGTCAATGACCACATCGCACCCAGCCAACACCGCCTCAATATCACCCTCGCCGGATTCATCGTGGGCGCAGAGGTTGCGGTTCTTGTCAGCTCCGATGCCGGGAACAAGGGCTTCCCAGTTATCCTCCGGGTGCACAAGAATAGGGTTATCGAGCGCTGTGCGGAAATCCAGCACCGCGGGCAGAACTTCATATTCCACCTGAATCAGCTTCATCGCCTTATCGACGCATTTTTCGTCTTTGCCCGCAAGGATCGCAACAACATCCCCGGCAAAGCGGACATGGCGGTCGATCACAAGGCGGTCGTAAGGGCTCATTTCGGGGTAGGTCTGGCCCGCCTGGGTGTAGCGGCGGGCGTTCTGGTCCACATCTTTCCAGGTGTAAATCACCTCTATGCCGGGCACAAGCATGGCGCGGGAGGTATCAATATTTTTGACGATCGCATTGGCGTGGGGGGAGCGCAGCAGCTTGACGATGAGACAGTCCTGCGGGATAACATCATCCATGTACACAGGCTGGCCGGTTACAAGCTGCATGGCGTCCTTCTTGCGCACAGGCTGGTTCACAGTTTTCATTGGGCAGCCTCCTTTGATTTTTTCCACGCCAAAAAGTTCTGGATCCCGCGCAGCTGGCCTTCGTACCCGGAGCAGCGGCAAAGGTTGCCCGCAAGGTATTCCTTGATCTCCTCCTCATTGGGGTCGGTTTTTTCGCGGAAAAGGGCCAGCGCATTCATGATAAAGCCGGGGTTGCAGAAGCCGCACTGCTCGGCCCCCTGGTCAGCGATGAACGCGCCGAACTCAGCGGCTTCCTCCTGCAGGCCCTCCAGCGTGGTAACGCTGCGGCCATCCACCCGTGCCGCCAGTACAGAGCAGGAAAGCACCGGCTTTTCGTCCAAAAACACGGTGCACAGCCCGCAGTTGGCGGTTTCGCACCCGCGCTTGACGCTTTTGCAGCCTAAAGAGCGCACCAGATCAATCAGCAGGGTATCAGGGGCGATCTCAGCAGCTGTTTTTTTATGGTTCAACGTAAAATGAATTTGCATCAGAGCACCTCCAGGTTCCCCAGTGCCTGTACGGCACGCTTGACAAGCACCCCCACCAGATGGGTGCGGTAGGCGGCACTGCCGCGTAGGTTGCTGCCGGTGGGCACCGCAGCCTGTACGGCGGCGGGCAGCTCATCCGGGGCGGCCGTGGGGCAGACAAGCATGGCTTTCATGGGGCGTGCACCGATGGCAAAGCGGTAGGCTCCATCCGCCGTGCGTGCAGCAGCGCAGGTCAAAATCGGGAAGTCCGTCTGGGTGGCCCGCACAGACTGGTAATGCACTGCAAGCCCCGGCGTCTTTTTTATGTAAACATGGGTCAAAATATCACGGTCATAGGGCAGGGCGGCAAACTGTGCAATGGGCATCCGGCCTGCTTTATACAGCTCCACATCGCAGTCCAGCGCCAGCAGCAGCGTTAATACGTCTGAAAAGCCAAACCGCCCGTACACGCTGCCGCCCACGGTGGCGCAGTTGCGGAACTGCACCCCCACAATATGGCGCACGGCCTCCCGCATGGCGCCGTTGGTGGCCGCGTTCAGCGCGGCGTGGGTTTCCAGGCTGCGCAGCGTTGCCATGGCGCCAATGGCAAATTCGGTATCGGTTTCTTCAATGGTATCCAACCCCAGCGCAGATAGGTCAATGGCTGTGCCAACGCTGATTTTTTCCATTTTCAGCCACAGCATCCCTCCCAGCACCCGGTTCGGGCGCTTCTGGTTCAGCTGCCATGCTTCTTCCAGTGTGGCGGGGCGGGCATATTCTCGAATCGTTATCATAGAATGCTCTCCGTTTTTGGGTGAAATCATACTTTTGTGTAGAACCACTTTTATTTTACCACAAATTCTGCTATAATTCCGTTGTTGTTTGAAAAACACAACGAAATATTGGTTTTAGAAGGAAGTAAGAAACATGAAAATGACCAAAATGACCGCCCTGCTGCTGGCCGCCACTATGGCACTGACAGCCTGCGGCAGCACCGCTGCTGCCAGCAGTACCGCAGCCAGCGAGGCTGCTTCCGTAGAGGCTGCCGCAGCTCCGGAAGCCACTGCTGCACCGGAAGAACCTGCCGCCGAAACGGCGGTTACCTACCCGCTGACCGTTACCGACCAGCTGGGCCGCGAAGTTACCATTGAGGAAGAACCCAAAACCCTTGCCAGCGGCTACTACATTTCCACCAGCCTGCTGATTGCGCTGGGCGTGCAGAACGAGCTGGTTGGCGTGGAAGCCAAAGCCGACAAACGCAACATCTACAACCTGTCCGCCCCGGAGATCCAGTCCCTGCCCAGCATTGGCACCGCCAAAGAGTTTGACCTGGAAGGCTGCGCTGCGCTGGCCCCGGATCTTGTCATCGTGCCCGCCAAGCTCAAGGATTCCATCCCCCAGATGGAGGAAATGGGCCTGACCGTGCTGGCTGTTAAGCCGGAAAACCAGGCCGACCTGTTCGGCGCGATCGAGCTGCTGGCACAGGCAACCAACACCACCGCCCGCGGCGAGGAGCTGGAAATGGCCATTGACAGCAACCTGACCGCCCTGGCCGAAGCCGTTGCCGGCACCGATGCCCCCAGCGTTTACCTGGCAGGCAACAGCTCCGTGTTGGAAACCGCAGGCCCCGCCATGTATCAGAACATGATGATCGAAAACGCCAACGGCACAAACGCCGCCGCCAGTGTGGAAGATACCTACTGGGCCGAAGTTTCCTATGAGCAGATCCTGGATTGGAACCCCGATTACATCATTCTGGCATCCGATGCTGAATATGATGTTGATTCTGTTCTGAACGATGCCGCCCTGGCGGACTGCACCGCCGTCAAGGAGAGCCATGTTTACCAGCTGCCCCACGCTGTTGAGGCTGTGGATTCCCCCGTGCCGGCCAGCTTCCTTGGCAGTGTTTATCTTGCCAGCGTGCTGCACCCGGAGCAGGTGACCGAGGAGTATTACCACGCCGCTGCCGATGAATTCTATGGTAGCTTCTATGGCTTTACCCCCGAATCTTATGAATAATAACCGCAAACGCACGGCGCTGTGCCTTCTGGGCGCAACGCTCTGCGTTTTTATGGCCTTTGGTGCGGCACTTTATTTCGGCCGTTATCCCATAACCCTGCAGGCACTGCTGGCGGGGGACGCTATGGCAGTGCGCACCTTTACGGTACTGCGCCTGCCCCGTGCCATGATGGCGCTGGCGGGCGGGTTCGGTCTTGGCGTGGCGGGCTTTGTGTACCAGACTGTTTTCCGCAATCCACTGGCAAGCCCGGATATCATTGGGGTATCGTCGGGGGCCAGCGTTGGCGCGGCATTTGCCATCTTGTTTGTCTCTTCGGGCACGCTGGGCACCACGGTATGCGCCTTTGCAGGCGGGCTGGCAGCGGTGTTTCTCTCGCTTGGCTTGGCGGCCGCCGCGCCGGGGCGCAGCAAGATGAACCTGGTGCTGGCGGGCATTGCCGTACATGCGCTGGCGCAAACTCTTTTGATGCTGCTAAAGCTGACCGCTGACCCGGAAAAAGAGCTGGCCAGCATTGAATATTGGATCATGGGCAGCCTGGCGGGGGTAACGCAAAGCCGGGTGTGGTTCCCCGTTCCAATGGTTATTTCCTGCTGCGCCGTAATTTTTGCTTTGCACCGTCAGGCGATGCTTTTATCCGTGGAAGAGGATGAAGCGCGGCTGCTGGGGGTTCCGGTGGGGCGGATGCGTTTTCTGCTGCTGACATTGGCAACGCTGGTGGTGGCCGCGGTTGTCAGCGTGACTGGGCTGATCAGCTTTGTCGGGCTGCTGGCCCCCCACTGTGCGCGGCTGCTGGCGGGGCACAACCGCCGCTCCACCAGCCTGCTCAGCGGGCTGGTGGGCAGCACGCTGCTGCTGGCGGCGGATACCATTGCCAAAACGGTGGCGGCAACCGAACTGCCGGTCAGTATCTTCACCTCGCTGCTGGGTGTTCCGTTTTTGCTCTACCTTATTATAAAGCCGGGGAGGGAGACGCGGTAATGTTCACTGTGGAGAATCTGGCCGTCCGTCTTGGCGATAAGAACATCCTGCAAAATGTTCATTTTACGATAGATACCCCCGGCCAGCTGGTGGGAATATTGGGGGTGAACGGCAGCGGAAAAACCACCCTGCTGCGCGCAGTGGCCGGGCTTTTGCCCCATACGGGGTGCTGCCTGATGGATGGTGTGCCGCTGGAAAGCCTTTCTACCAGGTGTCTGGCACAAACGGTCAGTTACATCCCGCAGCAAAGCGGAATTTCGGTGTCCATGTCTGCACGGGAAGTTGTGCTGATGGGCTGTAACCCCCGCCTTGGCGTGCTGCAAAGCCCCACCGCTGCCATGTGTGCGGCAGCGGAAGAAGCCCTGCGCACGGTAGGCCTGGCGGATAAAGCCGAGCAGGACTACCTGACGCTGAGCGGCGGCGAACGCCAGCTCTGTATTCTGGCACGTACCTTTGTGGAGGATGCGCCTTTGCTGCTACTGGATGAACCGGACAGCGCCCTGGACCTTGCCAACCGCAGCCATATGGCGGCGCTGCTGGCAGAATTTGTGCATGCAAGCGGCAAAACAGCGCTGATCTGCCTGCATGACCCCATGCTGATGCTGGACTGGTGCGATACGCTGATCGTGCTGCAAAACGGGCAGGTTGGAGCTATGCTGTACCCCAGAACCGACCCGGTTGAAGCGCTGCAATCCGCGCTGGCAGCAGTATACGGCCCGCTGGAACTGGTGCCCGTGACCGACCGCACGGGCCGGGTGCGGCTGGCGCTGCTGCCGTTGTGAGGAAAGAAAAATGAAACCGAAGATTTGTGTGATGCTCTGCGATGATATCGGCGAGCGCTTTTTTGGCGAAGGCCCCTGCCGCCTGCTGCACCGGATTGAAGAGACCGGCTCACTGCGGGCGGCGGCACAGGCCATGGGGCTTTCTTACTCCAAAGCGCTGCGCATGGTCAAGCGGGCGGAAAAAGAATTGGGCTTTGCGCTGACCCGCAAAACCATTGGCGGGCGCGGCGGCGGGGGCAGCACCCTGACGGATGAAGCCCGCAATTTTATGGAAAGGTATGAGGCTTACCGTGATGCCTGTGTACAGACTGACCGCGAGCTCTATTATAAGTTCTTTCCGGGTGAGCGGTAAGCGCCACCTGCTGTTGACCGGCGGGCGCGGTACGGGAAAAACCACCCTGCTGCGTGCGCTGGTGCCATTGCTTTGCCCCGGGGCACAGGAAATTACCACGGCAGCGTACCCTGCGGACCGTGTGGAAATTCGAGAAAGTGTGGGCGGAAAAATAGCGGTGATCGGCCGCTTTGACCCGGCACTGCCCCCAGGCGAAAACCGGATGCGCCCCGTGGCGGACGGCTTTTTGCTGCTGGGAGTACCCGCCCTGCACCGCATGGCGGCAGGGGAGAGCGAATGGGCGGTGCTGGATGAACTCGGTTACCTGGAAAATAGCTGCCCCGAATTCCGGCAGGCAGTGGAAGCGCTGCTGGATGCAAAGCGCGTTCTCGCTATTGTGCGTAAGCAGGATACCCCATTTTTAGCCGCACTGCGCGCCCGGCAGGACGCTTTTGTGGTGGATTTGGACGATCCCGCGTCCGCTCTCGGCTGCGTGGTCATGGCGTCCGGGCTGGGGCGGCGGTTCGGCGGAAACAAGCTGATGGCGGATTTTTGCGGTGCACCGCTGATCGCCAATGCGCTGGCTCTAGCCGCCCTGCCGCTGCTGGCCTGCCGCATTGTCGTGACCCGCTCGGAAGAGGTTGAGGCGCTCTGTAACGCGCAGGGCGTCCCCGTTCTGCGCCACGCGCAGCCCTACCGCAGCGATACGGTCCGGCTGGGGCTGGCGGCATTGCTGGGAAAAGAGCCCGCTTTGCGCGGCTGCCTGTTTCTGCCGGGGGACCAGCCGCTGCTCACGCAGCAAAGTGTGGAAGCACTGGCGCTGGCAGCGGCCCCCGATGCCATTGTGCGGCTGTGCGCTGCCGATGGCACCCCCGGCAGCCCAGTGCTGTTCGGCGCGGATTATTTTTCGGAGCTGCTTCACCTGCCGGATGGCCGCGGCGGCAATGCCGTTGCGCGGGCCCACCCCGGTTCCGTCTGCCTTGTGTCCGCCCGGAACGATGCCGAACTGAGGGATGTGGATACGCGGGAGGACCTGAACCAGCTGCGTCAGCTGACAAACAGATAAAAATACCGTGCAGTTCAAAAAAGCTGCACGGTATTTTTTATTTCATCACCTATTATATGATTGTAAACTGGCAGGCCCGCATGGCATCCAGCGCGGTCTGGTGGCTCTGGGGCGTTACCCCGGCGCAGCAGTCCGACAAAACTTCGATCTCTGTTTCCGGGAAAGCTGCACGCAGTACCATGGCGTTGCTAATCACGCAGATATCGGTGCAGTAGCCATAAATAACAATTTTTTCAATATCTTCAACAGCCTTGTTGTGTGCCATCAGTTCATCCAGAATCTCACTGGGCAGCATATAACTGCCGAACGTGGGTTTGTCCACAATGTGGCACACTTCCGGCTCGGTGTCCGCCATGACGTTTTCCAGTTCGGGCGCAAAATTCCAGCCATCCTCACCCTCAATGCAGTGCTCGATCGGCAGGCTGCGGCCCTCCCGCGTGGTCAGGTAGTTGTCCTGGTGGGTATCGCGGGTAAAGAACATCCAGTGCCCAGCCTGCGCGTGTGCCCGCGCGGTCTCTGCCAGGTGCGCCACATTGGCCTGCGCCTGTGTGTTGGCCAGTGCCCCGGTAATAAAATCTTTCTGCACATCAATCACAAGATCAAGGGTGATTTTTTCGTCATTCATAGCATTTGCTCCCTGTCCACAGTATTTTCTCCAAGGTGTCTTTACACCTTAGTATACAGCATTTTTTTGCCGCCGTAAAGATTTTCGTTCTTGTTAAAGCAGCAGAATGATACGGCAAAACGGGAACCGACAGGTGAGCGCTGCATGATCTCTGATACGTAGTGCAATTCGTGTGATAAAGATGATTGTTCTGCCTCTCTTCTATATTTCGCTAAACCAGGCTTTAGCGAAATTACGTGTCTGGCTTAAACATTCTGCCCATCGCCCCATTCCTATCTCTAAATCTCCTTAAATTGCTTAAAAACCCTCCCTGCACCATGTGCGGCAATGCCTTCAGGCTGCTTATAACTTTATAACCGTTGCACTTCATGCCAGCGCTTTTGTGACGGTGTTCAACATTCTGCTGTGGACCGTGGGTTCCGGCATGGTTTCCGGCAGCCATTCTTTCGTGGTGCTGCTCTTTGCTGCTGTATTAGTTTTGACTAACTCAATGAAATCGTTCTATCACACTATAAATGAATATGCCATCCATTCTGCACCGTGGAAACGGTAATTTTTCTGCAATATGCAGCCCCCCTGCGGTATAGGGAAAGCAGAACGCCCCGCAAATCTGTACTGCCGCAGCACAGGCCAGCTGTTTTCTATCTGATACGGAAATACCAAAACTCCCCCCGAACAGGTGCGGGAATCGGAGATGCAGAGCAAAAATGTTTTTGAACGGAGGACATATTGGGAAAGCTTCTGCATCTTTTGACTTTGCAGCGCCTGCCGCCATCCTGGCTTCCTGTGCCATGGATAGCCGATTTTTACGCTTTTATCATCGGAGGAGTCTTTACCGTTAAACTGTATATGTATTCAAACTTTTGCGTTATATATACAGTTTTGGCGGGCTTGCATACGCCGTTTCCACTCCCTGTATTTTGTGTATTCCATTCAAGGACAGATATTTTGCTCTGTTGTTCCTCACCTCTGCTATTTTGCTGCGTTTCCATTGCCTTTTTGCATTTTGGTCTGTGGTTCGGGCATCTCGCTGTGGCCGTTATGCTTTTTCGCGCCGTGTTTCACTTGATGAGTTGGGCGTCTCTTTGGGCTTATGTATGTTCTCCGTCCGCCTCCATTCGTCTCACTTTTCCTTTTTCCGCACATAAACAGTCCACCACATCCCCCTGTACTCTGCTTGTTTCCCTGCCATTCCGCAGTGATCCCATGATTTTGCGCCGGAAGCGCTTTCCCACGTTCCAGCGGCAGAGCATTGCGCTTTGTTTCAACCATCACAGCGATTCGCTAGAGCGTTAAACCGTTAAACCACCCATACAAAGCCCGCCCCGCTGGAATTTCCAACTTTCCGGGTCGGCAATACTGCATTCATTCCCATATTTTCTCTTTTTTTGTTCTCATCACAAGGACACATTTGCTTTGCTTATCGCTTTTTCCCTCATAATCTATGGTCTTATTCTACACATTTTTTCACCGTCGCTGTTTGTTTTGTATGTAAATCGGATATTTTTATAAGGGTAAAAAAAATATGAATAAAAATTGATGACAACCGCAAGCTGCCGCTATATAATAAGATAATTATAAGGCGGCTGGATGGTCAGTCTGTACCGCCGCCAGGAACAACGCATGTGCACACTATGGCCACAGAGCAGCCGTCGGGGCGCCATTCCCTGTGCGGCAGCCGTGCACACGAAAGAAGGAAAACGTAATGGTTAAATTTATCCTGAAGCGCATCGGAACCATGATCATTGCCATGTTCATGATCATTCTGATCACCTTCACCCTGATGCACTCCATTCCCGGTGGCCCGTTCACCAACACCAAGGGCGTGCCGGAAGAGGTTACCCAGGCCATGGAAGCCAAGTACGGCCTGGACCAGCCCATGCCGGTGCAGTTTGTCAAATATCTGGGCAGCCTGCTGCATGGCGATTTCGGCCCTTCCTATAAATATACCGGCAAAACCGTCAACGATTTTATTGCCACCGGTGCGCCGGTATCCGCCAAGCTGGGCCTTGTCACCCTGGTGTTTGTGCTGCTTACCTCCATCCCCATGGGCATATTAGCGGCGCTGAAAAACGGCAAATGGCAGGATATGCTGCTGATGGCCATTGCCACCATCGGCGTTACCATTCCGTCTTTCGTGATCGCCTCCGTGCTGATTTATGTATTCTCCTTTAAGCTGAACGTACTGCCTACCTTCGGCCTGGACAGCTGGAAGAGCTACATCCTGCCCGTCATCGCCATGGGCGGCTATTCCGTCAGCTACCTGGCCCGCCTGATGCGCTCCAGCCTGCTGGAAGTTATGGGCCAGGATTACATCCGCACCGCCCGCGCCAAGGGCCTGACCGAGTTCGCCGTTGTTACCAAGCATGCCCTGCGCAATGCGCTGATCCCCGTCATCACGGTGCTTGGCCCCACGGTGGCTGGCCTTTTGACCGGCAGCTTTGTTGTTGAAAAGATCTTCGCCATTCCCGGCATTGGCTATTACTTTGTAAACAGCGTGACCCAGCGCGACTATACCACCATCATGGGCGTTACCATCTTCTTTGCTGCGTTCCTGATGGCAATGGTGCTTTTGGTCGATATCTTCTACTGCCTGATCGACCCCAGAATCAAGTTTGACGCGTAATGTTGAGGAAAGGTGAAAACACTTATGGCAGATTTAACCGCACAGAGCAAGTGGGAACCGCTTGCTACCGATAACAGCGACCGTGAAAAAATCTGGTCCAAAAGCCGCACCTTTGCAGGTGACGTCTGGTTCCGTTTCCGCCGCAAGCCGACGGCCATCGCCGGTTTTGTGATTATTATCGCCCTGATGCTTTTTGCATTGGTCGGCCCCCTGTTTACCCCGTATGATTACTCCGTGCAGAATCTGGAAGTTGTCAACGTTCCGCCGGTCATGAAGGTTTACCAGATCCCCAACGGCGACTACCTGTACATTACCACCGCCCTGAAAGTCATCTCCGTTACCCCGGACGGCAAACTGAGCGGCCAGTTGCGCAAGGTGCGCGATGAATCCGATAAATCCATGACCATCTTTGATGCCGACGGCACCGAGGTTGCCCTGTATTACGGCGGCAGCCCCTATGTCATTGCCGATGAAGCCACCGGCAGCATCTACCCGTCCAAGACGATGTGGAACAAATCCTACATCCTTGGCACTGACGCCCTGGGCCGCGATGTGCTGACCCGCCTGATGTACGGCACCCGCATTTCCATGCTGGTTGCCTTGATGGCTGCGTTCGTCAACCTCATCATCGGCATTCTGTACGGCGGTATTTCCGGTTACCTGGGTGGCACCGTGGATATGATCATGATGCGTATTGTGGATATTATCTCCACCATTCCCCTGACGCTGTATGTTATCCTGATCATGCAGGTGCTGGGTGCCGGCATCCAGAGCATCATTGTTGCCTTGGGCAGCGTGTACTGGGTGGATATGGCCCGTGTTGTGCGCGGCCAGATCCTGAGCCTGAAGCAGCAGGAATTCGTTCTTGCCGCCAAGACCATTGGTTCCTCTGCCACAACGATTCTGTTTGACCACCTGATTCCCAACGCGCTCGGCTCCATCCTTGTTACCATTACCATGCTCATCCCCTCTGCCATCTTTATGGAGGCTTTCTTGGGGTATTTGGGCATCGGCCTGCAGCCCCCGCTGGCCAGCCTTGGCACCATGTGCAACGATGCATCTGCCAACCTGCGCACCAGCCCGCACGAGCTGTTGATCCCTGCTTTGATGATTTGTGTGATCATGTTTGCCTTTAACTTTGTCGGCGATGGTTTGCGTGATGCACTGGACCCGAAGCTGAAGAAGTAAGGAGAGCAAAATGAGCGAGACGATTTTGAAGGTAGAGGATCTGAAAACCTCCTTTATGACTTCCTCCGGCGAAGTGCAGGCTGTGCGCGGCGTCAGCTTTGAAGTGCATAAGGGCGAGATCCTTGGTATCGTTGGTGAGTCCGGCAGCGGCAAAAGCGTTACTTCCATGTCCATCCTGCGCCTGCTGGCCGATACTGCCCGCATTAAAAACGGCAAAATTGAATTTGAAGGCACCGACCTGACCAAAGTCAGCGATAAGCAGATGCGCGAAATCCGCGGCCAGAAGATCGCCATGGTGTTTCAGGACCCCATGTCCAGCCTGAATCCGCTGATTCCCGTTGGCAAACAGGTTGCCGAAATGATCCATGTACACCACCCGGAGATGAAGCGCGACGAGCTGCAGGCCGCCACGCTGGAGCTGTTCCGCGAAGTACGTATTCCCGAAGCCGAAAAGCGGCTGAAATCCTACCCGCATGAATTTTCCGGCGGTATGCGCCAGCGCGTCATGATCGCCATGGCGCTGGCCAACCACCCCGACCTGCTGATTGCGGACGAGCCCACCACCGCCCTGGATGTGACCATCCAGCACCAGATTTTGAAGCAGATGCGCTCCCTGCAGGAGGAATACGGCACCAGCATCATCTTTATCACCCATGACCTGGGCGTTGTGGCTGAGCTGTGCGACCGCGTTGTTGTTCTGTACGGCGGCCTTGTGATGGAGGAAGCGGAGATCAACGATCTGTTTGAAAACCCGCTGCACCCCTACACCATGGGCCTGCTGGCCTCCATCCCCGGCCTGACCAAGGATAAGAGCGAGCGCTTGCAGTCCATCCCCGGCAGCCCGCCGGATATGACCAAGCCCCCCAAGGGCTGCCCGTTTGCTTCCCGCTGCCAGTTTGCGCGCAACATCTGCGCAGCCGAGTGCCCGCCGTTTGTCCAGGTTGGCAGCCGTCAGGCACGCTGCTGGCTGCTGCAGCCGGACGCCCCGGCCGAGGGCAATCCTCTGCATGAAAAACTGGCAGAAGCCGAAAGGAAGGCACACTAATGGAACAGCCCATTCTTCAGGTAGAGCACCTGACAAAATTCTTTTCTGTCGGCCCGCACGCGGAAGTTCATGCAGTAGATGACGTCAACTTTACGCTGCGCCGCGGCCGCACCTTTGGCCTGGTTGGCGAGTCTGGCTGCGGCAAAAGCAGCTGCGCACGCACCATCATCCGCATTTATGAGCCTTCGCAGGGCAAGATCATCTTCAACGGGCAGGATATCGCCCACCTCAAGCCCCGCCAGATGCAGCCGGTGCGCCGCAACATGCAGATGATCTTCCAGGATCCGTATGCTTCGCTGAACGCCCGCATGACGGTGCGCGATATCATTGCCGAGCCGCTGAAAGCCCACCATGTTTGCAAAAGCAAGCAGGAAGTTGACGAAAAAGTCTTTGCCATGCTGAACCGCGTTGGCCTGACGGCAGAACACGCCGGACGGTATGCCCACGAGTTTTCCGGCGGCCAGCGCCAGCGCGTCGGCATTGCCCGCGCCCTGGTGCTGAACCCCGCGCTGGTCATCTGTGATGAGCCCATCTCCGCACTGGACGTTTCCATTCAGGCGCAGGTCGTCAACCTGCTGCGTGACTACCAGCAGGCCGAAGGTACCTCTTACCTGTTTATCGCCCACGACCTTTCGATGGTGCGTTACGTTTCGGATGATATCGGCGTGATGTACCTGGGCCAGCTGGTGGAAAGCAGCGATTCCGAAGAGATCTACAAAAACCCGCTGCACCCCTACACCAAGGGCTTGCTGAGCTGCATTCCCATCGCGGACCCCAAGCTGGCCCGCGCCCATGCGAGCGCCGGTGTGGAGGGCGATCTGCCCAGCCCGGTCAACCCGAAACCCGGCTGCCGGTTCTGTGGCCGCTGCCCCTATGCAAAGCCCATTTGCAGCGAGCAGACCCCGGCCATGAAGGAAGCCGCACCCGGTCATTTTGTGGCCTGCCACCTGTATTAAGCTTTTTATTTTGGTTTCTCCGTTTCTTGTTCCGGCAGCCTGCCGCAAACGGGTACCGGCGGCCAAAGCGGGATATGCAACACGGTGCTGTTCCGTTTTGGCTCCCCTGCCCGGTTTGCTGCGCCCTGCCGGTGCAAAGGAACGGCAAACATACATTATTTTTTTTCGAGGGGGATACACATGAAAAAGAAAGTCATCAGTGCCGCTCTTGCCGGCACGCTGGCGGTCTCCTTGCTCAGCGCCTGCGGCGCTTCCAATGAGCCCCAGAACATCTCCGATGTTTCTTCTGCTGCCAGCAGCGAAGCAACTTCCACCACCGCTTCCTCCGAGTCTACCGGTGATGCCGCCCAGGAACTGACCTTTGTTCTGAACAACATTCCCGACGGCCTGGATCCGAGCGTGACCAACAACTCCTTCGCACAGTATGTTCTGATCAACTGCTTCGAAGGCCTTGTTACCTATGACAGCACCGGCACCCTGGTTCCCGGCAACGCTGAAAGCTGGGATATCAGCGACGATGGCCTGACCTACACCTTCCACCTGCGCGACGGCCTGAAGTGGAGCGATGGCAGCGACCTGACCGCTGAAGATTACGTTTACACCATTCAGCGCGTTCTGACCCCGGCCACCGCCGCACAGTACGTCAGCATGGCTACCGATTACATCAAGAATGCTCAGGAGTATTACGATGGCACCGCCACCGCTGACGACCTGGGCGTGAAGGCTCTGGACGACAAGACCCTGGAGATCACCCTGATCCAGCCCACCTCCTATTTCATCGACATCCTGAGCATGTGGACCTTCTCCCCTGTTCAGAAGGCCACCGTTGAAGCCAACGGCGACAAGTGGTCCACCGAAGCAGATACCTATATCTGCAACGGCCCCTTCAAGATCGCCAGCATGAGCATGAACGAAAACGTCATTCTGGAAAAGAACGAGAACTACTGGGATGCTGAGAATGTCTCCCTGCAGAAGGTCACCTTCCGCTACGTTCTGGATCAGGCAACTGCTCTGACCGCTTACGAGTCCGGCGAGGTTGACGGCGTTGCCAGCATTCCTTCCTCTGACTTTGCCCGCCTGAAGGCCGAGAATGCCGGTGTGCAGACCAGCCCCAGCTACGGCACTGTTTACTATGACTTCAACTGCTCTGCCGAGCCTGTGAACAACGTTCTGGTCCGCAAGGCAATCTGCCTGGCCATCGACCGCCAGTCCATCATCGACAACGTTGTGCAGGTCGATGCACAGCCCGCTTACAGCTTCCTGGCCCCCGGCTACTCTGTTGATGGCAAGGATATCACCGAAGGCCGCGAAAGCTTTGGCCTGTCCGCTACCGCTGACGTTGAGGGCGCCCAGGCTGCCTTGGCAGAGGCTGGCTACCCCAACGGCGAAGGCTTCCCCACTCTGACCCTGAGCTACTACGACAACGACACCGTCAAGAAGGTCGTTGAAGCTATGGCTGAAATGCTGAAGAACAACCTGAACATCAATGTTGAAGTTTCCTCCAACGAGTGGAGCATCTTCTATGACGACGTTCAGAAAGGCAACTATCAGGTTGCTGCCATGGGCTGGAGCGCTGACTACGTGAACCCCATGAGCTTCCTGCCCCTGTGCAAGACCGGCGATTCTTCCAACAACCTGTTCTATTCCAACGCCGATTATGACGCTCTGGTTGAGCAGGTCAAGGCTGAGAACGATCCGGCCAAGGCTGCTGAGCTGACCCTGCAGGCTGACGCTATCGTTTCCAACGATTACGCTGTTCTGCCCCTGTACTACAAGTCCAACAACTACCTGATGCATGACAACATCAGCGGTTTCTACATGACTGCTTCCGGCAACCTGTTCTTCAAGGATGTGAAGGTCGGCTAATGCGTTGCACGATTGAAACCAGGGACTTTGGTACTATGGTTTTTACGCTGTACCCGGAATATGCCCCCCTCACCGTGGCAAACTTTGTGAAAACTGCACGCAGCGGTTTTTATGATGGTTTGTGTTGGTGCCGCATCGTTAAGGATTATGTCATTCAGGGCGGTTCGCCGGACAATGACATCATGACGGACAGTGATTGGCATATTAAGGGCGAGTTTACGGAAAATGGCGTCAACAACCCGCTCAAGCATATCCGCGGTGCCCTTTCTATGGCGCGCGATGATGACTTTGATACCGCCGGCACGCAGTTCTTTGTTGTTCACAAGGATGCTGCCAAGCTGGACGGCCGTTACGCCGCCTTTGGCGAAATGGAGAGCGGTTTTGATGTGCTGGACGCCATTGCCAACCAGCCCACTTACGGCCCTGAAACCTGGAACAAGCCCAAACAGATGCCTGTCATCACCAAAATCACGATCGAAGATTGATGGTTTTGGCTGACCGGCTGAACTGAACCACAACACCCCCTGCACCGGAAAGCATTGTGCTTTTGGTGCAGGGGGTGCTTTTGTGCTGTCTGTTGTTCGGTTGCCGTTCGCCATCATTTGTACATGAATTTCCGGAATATTTTTCGTTCGTGCGTTCTTTATGGCAACACCGCACAATTCCCGCCTTACGGCTTAAGCACCGCTCCGGCGGCTGCGGCACGGCATCTGCGTTGC
>ENA-USUG01001209-USUG01001209.1-human-gut-metagenome-genome-assembly--contig:-NODE-1209-length-44310-cov-6.740081_pt1 | contig 44310 bp, 42 predicted proteins | sample MGYA00250059_ERZ773394 | MGnify/ENA primary metagenome ERZ773394 (study PRJEB29103, sample SAMN06111957) | human gut metagenome | biome: human gut; feature: ankylosing spondylitis patient; material... | reverse complement strand
CATAGATGCAAACATGCTGTGATGCATCTTTTGAACTGTATCAGCCATATGCAGTCAGAGATTGAGCAGCGCCCTTTCTGATTTCGGATGAAATTTGAAAAAAGGGCGCTGCTTTTTTATAGAGTTTTCAGAAATTTATCATTTGGAAACCTGCCGGGATTTTTGTGGTGTGAAGCCATAAGAATCCCGGCTTTTTTCATTTTCAAAAAGGGCGCTGGCTTCCAGCTCCTGATTATCAGTCGTTCTTCCTTAAGCGGGAAGGGCGGCTTTTTTCGTTTTCGGAGTAAATTACCTGCGTCTGAAAAAAGGGCGCCGGAGAATATGGAGGTAAAAAGTGAAGGATCAAATGAGTTCCAAATCTATGAGAACTGTTCCGGAATACCGTTCTCATACTGGCCCCCCCGGTTTCGCAGAAAAGCCTGTATGCACGGAAACTCCTTTGTGTGAAGGGTGTCCGTTCCCAAGCCATGGTTTTCTGTGTCAGGGCGGGGACGGGGAGTGTATGCGCACGCGATTGATGAAATTATCTGAGAAGGAGAAGACGAAATGAATATGTCGTTTCCAAGCCGTGAGCAGGTGGCGTCTATCCGGAAGAATTATCCACTCGGCACACGCGTTATGCTGAACAACATGGATGACCCATACTCTCCAGTGGAATCTGGAACCCGTGGTACTGTGCGGTACGTGGACGATTGCGGTCAGCTCGGCGTTGCCTGGGACAATGGGCGCAGCCTGTCGCTGGTTCCCGGCGTGGACAGCTATCGCAGGCTGACCCAGCAGGAGATCGCCCAGGAACAGGGGATGGAGGAGATGAAGCTGTGAGTATACGGACAATCTCGACGGGTCAGCTCCGCCGTATGGGAGATCAGGAAGGTCTGATTCTTCAAGGCTGCGGCGGCGACCCACAGGAGTGGCTGGATGGCATCAATGAGATTCTTGCCCAGGAGTGCATTCTCAAAAAGGGCGCTGGCTTCGAAGAAGCCTATACCTTCCGGCATGACGGGATGACCTGTATGCTGTTCCCCTTCAAAGAGGATATGGAACTGGATGTGGGAAGGCTTGCCGCATGGCGGCTGGCATCCTATTCCACCTTCGGCGGAACATGGTTGTCTGACTATGTACCTAACCGATTGGGCGGTTTTATTCGGGAACAGAAAATCGCTCCCGAGCGCATCAAGCCAGACTGCCCGCTCATAGGTGAGGACGGGAACATATTCCGTATTATGGGAATTGCCTCAGAGACACTACGGGAGAACGGAATGCAGGAACAGGCGGAGGAAATGCGCGGCAGAATTTTTCAATGCCAGAGCTATGATTCCGCCCTGAGCATTATTGGGGATTATGTGAATATCACAGACAAAGAGCAATCTGTAGAACTGTCCATGGAAATGAATTAAGGCCGTTATGGAATCCGAGAGGAAACCATAACGGCCCTTTTGCGTTCTGCGGAAGATCTCAGTCCCACATATGCCTTTTCAGGTAGGATTCCGTATCAAAGTCATATCGGAAGCGAACTCCAGAAATTGACTCGCCGCTAAGAATGGCGGTGTATGCCTTTTGGTGGATTTCATTAAGCTCCCGGTCACCAACAAAAAGGTTGTCAGAGATCATTAGGGCAAAGGCAGCGTCCGGGTATTTCATTTCCAGTTCCGCAATATCCTCCGGCGTGGCGCGCCGCAGAACGCTGATTCCGGGAATGCGGCTGAAAACTGCTTCCTGCTGCTGCAGAAGTTCCTGCCTTGTGTGAGAAATGGCTGTAGTACCCATTGTAAGTATCTCCTTTTGCTGTGCGCACTGGTTGAGATGATACCATGAAATAAGTGAAAGAACAAGACTTGACTTTTCCTAAAACCTTGCTATCGAAGTTCGATGCTTCAAAACCATGAAGGGGGTGATGAATATGAAAGACCGACACAAATTTAGGGACAGGTGTCCTGAATGCAGGAAGAAAAGCAAACCTTACGGCCGATACAGCAGCCTAACCGCAGGCACTGTACCGGCCGTTTCTATTATGAATGGAGCGTGAGATAACCTATCAGAACACCCATAACCCGTATTGGAAACAAGACGAACCTGCTGCCGATCATCCTGTCTGTGTTCCCCAGAGAATTCGGACGGTATATTGAAATCTTCGGCGGCAGCGGTGCAGTGCTGCTGGGGAAGGAACCCAGCAAATTTGAGGTCTACAATGATATCGAGGGGGAACTGGTGAATTTCTTCCGGGTAGTGAAGAACCGTCCGGCAGAGCTTCTGTTGGAATTGGACTTGCTGCCTCTGAATTCAAGGGAGGAGTTTGCCAGCTGGCTCCACTTCCACGATGGCGGCAATGAACCCACCATTCATTTGGCGGATCAGCTGGAGATCATCGACAGAACGACACCGACCCCTCTGATGGAAGAAGCAGAGAAGCTGAAAACATCTCTGCGGAAGCGATCGGACTACCGGGATGTCCGGCAGGCGGCTGCTTACCTGATGCGTGTGCGCAACAGCTATTCCAGCTCCGGACGGAGCTTCGCCTGTCAGCCCTTCAGCGTGCGCACCCTGTTTACGCAGATTTGGGAGATGTCCCGGCGGCTGGAAAACGTTATTATCGAGCAGCAGAGCTTTGAGGTGCTTATCCCTCACTACGACCGGGATGACAGCTTCTTCTACGGAGACCCGCCCTATTATGACAGCGAATATGTCTATGACGCGGAGTTCGGCTGGGATCACCATGTGCTGCTCCGGGACACGCTGGCGAAATGCAAAGGCAAATGGCTGGTTTCTCAGGTGGACTGCCAGGAGATCCGGTATCTGTTCAGGGACTATCAGATCCTGGACTTCAAGCGCATTCACCCCATGGTGCAGAAGTATGCCCCCGGTAAGCAGTTTGGGGAGCTGCTCATCGGCAACTATGATCTTCTGGAACGGGAGCGGGAGGTTCCCTTACAGATGTCCCTGAATGAACTGCTGGGAGAGACCATTCCGGTAGAACAAATTTTGAAGGAGCGAATGATACCATGCAAAAACCGAACAATGAATTCGTAGAAACTGTCCTTATGGCCATCCCGGCGGACATGCTGGAGGAAGTGGGGATTGGACCCTGTTCCACTGTCCAGATGCATGTATCCCGGGGACGTATCATCATTCAGGCAGTGGATGAGGAGGCATGCGGCGGCAGCCGGTACTGTCCCTGTGACTGCCGCTGTGAGGGTTGTCGGGGATGAAAATGTTCAGGATTATCGGCAGGGAAGGCAGGATCACCATTCCCTGGGCAATCCGGCAGAAGGTCGGCTTTCGGCCGGATGATGTGGTGTCCTTCCAGCTCATGGAGGATGACAGTGTGCTGGTGCGGCGGGAGAGTACCTGCGGGAAAGAGAAGAATCCCGGCGCTGGGCGGGATGCTTCCATTACGGCATTTCTGGACAGTCTGGATGAAAAGCAGCGTTACAGCGCGCTGGTGCATCTTTCTGTCCTCTGGGCGCAGAGCCATGATAACCCTAAGAGGGGGGAGCTTGAATGAACCAATATCGGGTCGTGTATGTGGAGCCGGGAAAGCCTGCTGTGGAGAAGAAGATCGGCACGAAGCTGGAAGACCTGCAGGCGGAAGTTGGCGGGCTGATCGAATGCATTTATTGCCACCGTGACGGAACCCTCATTGTAGCAAACGATGAAGCTAAGCTGCTGGGTATGGAGGGCAACCGCCGGTTGGACGGTGGTTCCGTCATTGCGGGGCCATTTTTCGTCATTGGCGACGCGGGGGAGAACTTCCGCTCGCTGACAGATGCGGAGGTCAATCGGTATCTGCAAGTGTACGCGGAACCCCAGCAGATTTCTCAGCGGGAAGTTCAGGCGGACATGGGTATGACATTCTACTGTTTTTGAGGTGCGACATGAAGATCAAAGCAAAAATCGACCGGATGGTGAATTCCGGCAATGTGAAGGCGATTGCCTCCGTCTCCCTGGATGGGATGTTTGTGGTCAAGAACCTGAAAATCATGGACGGAAAGAAGGGCCTGTTTGTCTCCATGCCCCAGGAAACCTTTCCCGGAAAGGACGGGCAGAAGAAGTACAGCAATCTGTTTTTCGCCCTGACCAACTCCGCGAAGCTGGAACTGCAGGAGACGGTTCTGCAGGCATACCAGCAGCAGATTGATCCCAACTACATACCGAAGCAGAGCTATGAGGAACAGGGGATTTTACAGGAAGTTCAGCACCAGCGGGAGTATTATCCCCAGCCTCCATACCCCGAACCCCAGTACCCGGACTGGGTGAATGACTGTGATGACGGGATGCTTCCCCTGGAGATGGGTGGAATGTAACCTAAGGAACCTCTGAATAAATCGTCTGCGACTGTGAGCGGATATTTTTGCCCACAGCTCTTGTCGATTTAATCAGAGGTTTTCTAATATCGGTGACTTGCCTCTGCGAAAGCAGGGGTTATTTTTAAATGGAAAGGAAGACCCAATGATAGTAAACCTGAAACGCTGTCTCTCAATTCTCCTCGCGGTGATGCTTCTCATCGGCATCATCCCCACCGCCTACGCCGTGGAATCAGGTGCAGACGGCACCCAGCCCGAGAAAACAGTCTCCGAGGGGACAGAATCAACCGATAGTATTGACCCTACTGAACCCACGGAGCCAACAGAACCGCCGGATATTCCGGACACGCAGGACGATTATGCGGTAATGTCTGTCGGCAGTACCCAGAAAAACATCATGCTGTTTGACTATGCGGACAATGGCAACTATACGACCGTCCTGTATTCGCAGGTTTCCTGCGAATACAAACCCAATAGAACCGGCGCTGCCCGGACAGCCTATATCAAAAACCTGGGCTGGCATTTCGCTCGGTATGGCGGTGTTGCCTATCCGGACGAACCGCTGTACTGCATTGAACCATGGCGCAGCTACGGCGCCAGTACCTCCGGAAACTCCGTTGACCGGGGTGTGACACTGGATGGCAGCGGCAGTACCGCGGGCAGCAATGTGTGGTACGCCATGCCGGAAGATTACCGGGAGGCCATTGGCCTGATTCTCCTGTACAGTGACCAGATGTGGGATCACTCCGTCAGCGTGACCACCACGAAAAAAGACAGCAACCCCAATGTTCCCCTGCGGATCGCTACCCAGTTCCTTATTTATGAGATCGTCTGCGGCCTGCGTGACCCTGCCACATTCAAGAGCAATTCCGTCCCGGATGGGAATGGCGCGGAATTTTACAAGAGCGGGAATACGCTGTATATCACCCAGACCGGGGATATCTCCGAGTCCACGGTATATAAGGCAGCCCGGAACCTGCCCTCCGCGTCCGACTCCACATACCGAATCTGGTATATGTCCGGCTCCAGCTACCAGACAACGGTATCTCTGGACACTGCGTCCGCAGGCAGCCTCAACGCCTACTTCAAGCTGAAAGCTGCTCCACGGCCGGGAAGTATCCGCCTGACCAAAACCACCGAGGATGGGAAGAACCTCTCCGGATGGAAATTCGGTATCTATTCGGATGCTGCCTGTATGAAACTGGTATCCGGCCCTCATACCACCGATAGTGGCGGCAAGATTTCCGCTGCCGGTCTGTCGGCGGGGACTTACTACGTCAAGGAGCTGGGACATACGGACAGCGCCATCGGTGAGATGTATTACTGTTCCGGCGCGAATCCGCAGAAGGTGACGGTAACGGCTGGCGCGGCGGCGACGGTCAGCTTTACAAACAAACGGAATACCGGCGGCGTAAAACTAGTGAAGGAAACCAACACGGGGAAGAATCTGGGCGGGTGGAAGATCGGACTGTACACGGATTCCGCCTGCACCAGCGCGGTCACCGGCTCGCCCTTTACCACAGGTGCGGACGGAACAGTCACTGCCGCGGGTTTAACTCCCGCTATCTACTACGCTAGGGAGGAAGCCGGCAGCGATCCTTACTGGGTCTGCGACACTTCCGTGAAAACAGTCACGGTCACAGCCAATGGTACGGCGACGGTGACTTTTTCCAATACGCACAAGGGCAGGGGGAAGATCATCAAGACCATGCCGGATGGCGGCAGCACCGCCGGTTGGAAATTTGAAGTCTATGACAGCAATCATAAGCTGGTGGGGAGTTATACCACCGCATCTGACGGAACCATTCTGACGGATTACCTCCTCCCCGGAACCTACACAGTCAAGGAGATCATCCCGGAGGACAGCCCCTACACCTGTGACGCGCCCAATCCCAAAACCGTTGAGATCTCGGCAGGCCAGACGGCGGAGGTGACCTTCTTCAACCGCATGAAGCCCGGAGAGATCCGGATTCAGAAGGCGGATACCCACAGCGAGCCGCTTGCCGGGGCAGAGTTTCTGTTGGAATGGTCAAAGGACGGCCGGCAGTGGCAGACGGTGACTTATACGGATTCTCCGGATGTCACGGAGGGAACCTGCACCACGGAAGGGCTTACCGACGGAAAGCTCACCAGCGGAGCGGACGGCGTGGTGCGGTTCACCGGGCTGTATTCCGGCAGCCTCTACCGGGTGACGGAAACGAAAGCGCCCAAGGGGTATCAGCTTCTGACGGAACCTGTCTATGAGGGGAGTATCCGGAAGGATGACGGGAATTTCATCCGGCTGACCGTGGTGAATGCTCCCGTATTTGAACTGCCCATGACCGGCTCTACAGGCTATACCGCTATGACTGCCATACAGGTCGGAACCGGCGTCGCTCTGCTTCTCATCCTGATCCGCATGGCAAAGAAGCAGAAATAGCTCCATGAATCCGCCCTACAGAGCAAGGGACAGGCCGCTGCCTGTGGATACGCCATGGCATAAATTTACTTATATTATGAAAGGAAATGCTTCTAATGAAAAAGTTTACCAAAGTAATCGCCCTGATTCTCTCCCTGACGCTGCTTCTTTGCTTCCCCACCGGCGTTTCCGCCGCTGAGCCGGAAGATACCGGCGCCGATACCGCCGCCAAAGGCTCCCTGACCATCTACAAGGTGGATCTGACCAACGCCGAGAAGGACGGCGCATGGGACTCCAGCTACGTGTCTACTGGCGTCTACGACCAGAACGTGAATGATACCCTCAACAGCTATGCCCTGAAGGATGTGGAGTTTACCTATCTTCGGGTCGCGGATGTTGTTCAGCTTACGGGGTCTGCGGCGGACGGCGCGGACTCTGACCATGTGGAGACCCTCTACGGTATCAGCAAGACTGCGGGAGCAGACCTCCTGAACGCCCTGGGGCTGGGAAACGGCGCCAAGCGTTATGAGAAGGCTGACAGTTCCGACCAGTTGGACGATTCCAATTACTACTATCAGTCCGACACGCTTATCTCTGCCCTGAGTACCGCGCTGAAAGCCAATGCCACCACCGTGAAGAACGTTCTGGAAGCCTATGTCACTGCGGACGGCACTGCCATGCCCCTGACCGATACTTACGGCAAAACCAAGGCCGAGAATCTGGAGCTGGGACTGTATCTGGTGGTGGAAACCAAAGTGCCGGAAATGGTCACCAGTACCTGCAATCCTTTCTTCATCTGCCTGCCCATGACGTCCAGCGGCGGCAGCTGGATTTACGACGTGACTGTGTACCCCAAGAATCTGACCGGTAATCCGACGCTGGACAAGACCCTGCGGGAGAGCAAGGACGATACCGGCAAGCACAAAGGCACCAACGACATCGGCGACGGCTACGCAGAAAACGGTACGGCTTCTGACGGGGACAGCGTTGACTATCAGATCATCAGCGCACTGCCCAGCATCACCTCCGCATCTACCTATCTGACCTGCTACACTTTCGCCGATACCCTGAGCAAAGGCATCACCTACAACAAACACGATGTGGTGCTGGAATTCTTTACGGATGCGGCCTGCACCGATCCCGTTGCCAAATGGGCGGAAACGGATGGAAAGTTTACCGTTACCTACAGTACCACGGATACCGGCGAGTCCGGAATGACCATTGAAATGACGGCGGACGGCCTGAAGGAAATGAACACGGCGGTGTATTCCGACGCATCCATGGTCAACTCCGGCTATTCGGATTGCACCCTGCGGATCACCTATGCCGCGACCGTGAACAGCAGCGCCGATGTGGTCTACGGCGACAACGGCAACCCCAACGAGGTGGTGCTGACATGGAAACGCACCTCCCAGAATTCCTATGATACCCTGAAGGATGACGCCAGGGTCTTCACCTATGGTCTGGAACTGACGAAGCTGTTCTCCGACGGCAAGGGGGATTTCTCCAAGGTGCAGTTCATCATGCAGAATAAGACTGACGGCTATTATGTGAAGGCCAAGCTGGATGAAGCCACCGGCGTTTACTACGTCACAGATCATGTCGCGGACAAGAAGGACGCTACCCGGTTTGTTCCGACTGTCAAAGATGGAAAAGGCAAGATTCTCATAAAGGGATTGGAGGATGACGAATATACCGTCACCGAAATCAAGACCGCGGACGGCTACACCCTGCTGAAAAAGGGAATTGCCGTGGTGATTTCCCGGAAGGACGCTTCCGCCTCTGCCGCCGTGGACGGGAAACAGGCCGCGATGCTGGCAGACAATGGAAGCACCAATGCCCTTGTACCCCTCAGCGTAGTGAACACCAGCGGTTTTGACCTTCCGGCCACCGGCGACCGGGGTGTGTGGATGTATGGTCTGGCCGGTATTCTGCTCATGACCGCCTCCGCTGCCTGCATTATCATTGTCCGGAAGAGATTCAAGTAACCGGAAGAAATTTTGTACTGCCCCGGAAAACCCTTCCGGGGCAGTGCTGCGTCAGGAGGGGAGAACATGAAGCGGGGACATTGGCAGATACTTCTGGCGGCCGCGCTGTTTCTGCTGGCATTGGGGCTGACGCTGTACCCCGTTGTCAGCAACTGGTATATCGGGCGGCACCAATCCCGGATACAGACCGAATACCGGGAAGTGCTGGAACAGACGGATTCCGCAGAAATAGAAAGCATCCGGGAAAGTGCGGTGGCGTACAACAAAACCATTACCCCCGGGGCTGCGGAGGAAGCCTACTCGCAGGCATCCATTCGTGCAGCATCTGAAGATTATGTTAACCAACTGAATGTAAGTGGAAGCGGAATAATGGGGTATGTGGAAATACCGAAAATCGGCGTGGACCTTCCCATCTACCATGGAACAGGCGCGGATTCTCTGGACAGGGGAACGGGACACCTGCTGGGTTCCTCTTTGCCGGTGGGCGGAGAAAGTACTCATACCATCATCACCGGCCACAGCGGCATGGCTTCCCAGAAGATGTTCACGGATCTGGAGCAGCTGCGGGAGGGGGATATTTTCTATCTGCATGTTCTGGATGAAACCCTTGCCTATGAGGTAAGGGAAATTCATACGGTTCTGCCCCATGATACCACCTATCTGGGAATTGAACCCGGTGAGGATCTGTGTACGCTGGTGACCTGTACGCCCACCGGCGTAAATACCCACCGCCTGCTGGTGCAGGGGAGCCGTATCCCGTATGTCCCGGCGGATGAAACAGAGGCTTCCGCTGTGCCTCACGAGGAAAATACGGATTCCCACTGGGAGAAACAGTATTGGCTTGGTGTTCGTCTGGGGCTGGCGGCGATGGTTTTCCTGACGCTGGCGGTGGGCGCGGTGCTGTATATCCGGAGAAACAGAGGAAGGGCAGTCCATAGGAAAGGAGGGCGTTATGTCAGAAAGTAAGGGAAAAATCCCTTTTGTGATTCTGGCAGTTTTGCTTCTGCTGTTCGGCGGCGGGACGATTCTTTATCCGTCTCTCAACGGATTATGGGTTGAACGAACCATGCACAGGGATTCAGAAGATTTCCTGCTTCTGCTGGAGGAAGACGCGGAGAGAACAGCGGTGGAGAACTCCTATGTTATCCCGGGAGAGCCGGAGAGCGAGAAACCCGACCTACCGGAACAGTACTCCCAACTCTGGCTGGATATGAAAGCCTACAACGAAGCCATCTTCCGGGAGGGGCAGAAAGGGCTGTCCGATCCTTCTGCTTATGAAGACGCCTGTTTCCGGCTTTCCGACTATGGTCTGAACAGCGAAGTGTTTGGTGTTCTCTCCATTCCAAAGCTGAATTTGCAAATGCCAATCTATATGGGTGCCACAAAAGAAAATATGGCAGCCGGTGCGGCGGTCATGGGGCAGACCAGTCTGCCCATAGGCGGCAGCGATACCAACTGTGTCCTTGCCGGACACCGGGGGTGGAACGGCGCGGCATATTTTCTGTACATCAACCAGCTGGAACCGGGAGATACCGTCACCGTTACCAATCTCTGGGAAACCCTGAACTATCAGGTCAAGGAGACCAGGATCATTGATCCCAATGATGTGGAAGCCATTCTCATCCAGCCGGGGCATGAATTATTAACTCTGCTCACCTGCCATCCGCCCGCTTCCGGAGGAAAGCAGCGGTATCTGGTGTTTTGTGAAAGAACCTATCTGTAAATTTATGACATAAGGGACTTCGCATCTGCTCGTTACCGAGCAGAAACCTTAAATACTGGTTTATGGTCGCAACGAATTGGGGTGAAGCGCCCTGCGCTTCGAAATGGAGGTTTCATGAAGAAGAAAAGAATTGTAAGACTGTTCACCATGTTCTGTGTCCTGACCCTGCTTGCGGCGTTTATGGCCATTCCCGCCAGCGCCGCCGCAAGCAATGTGTCCGGCGCCATTGAAGGCACCTGGAATGCGGCCAAAGGACAGGTGCAGACCATTGTCAACAACGTAGTGTTCCCCGTCATCGACATGATTCTGGCGGTTCTGCTGTTCGTTAAGATCGCGACGGCGTATATGGACTACCGGAAACACGGGCAGTTCGAGTTCACCGCACCGGCGATTTTGTTTGCCTGCCTGCTGTTCTCCCTGACTGCACCCAGCTATATCTGGAGTATCCTTGGCTGAGAAAGGGAAAACGGTGACAGCCTTTGTTTGACTGGTTAGGAGATATCCTCTCAGGGCTGGGAGATGCCCTGAGCGTGGTGTTCGAAGGGGTCGGCGCGGACATCGCCGTGGATATCTGGAACGCACTGGTAGAGTGGATCTACAACACGGTCTTTGATGCGGTGGCAGACCTGTTCACCAGCATGAACAATATGGGCGCTGAGATTTTCAGCCTCAGCTGGGTGAACGCTGTGGTGCGGCTGTTCACCCTCTTCGGCTGGGCACTTTTCACGGTGGGGGTGGTCGGCGCTGTGTTCGAGGTGGCTATAGAGTCGCAGTCCGGCAGGGTCAGTATCAAGGGTGCTGCGCTGAATGTGCTGAAAGGCTTCTTTGCCTGCGCGCTGATAGGCGTACTCCCGGTGGAGCTGTATAAGTTCTGTGTTTCCCTGCAAAACAGCTTCGCCGGTGACCTGACCCGAATCTTCTCCAGCGCCCAAGGTACCACAATCGGGGAAATCGCTGTGTTTATTCTGCGCGCGGTGTTTCGGCTGGGAACGCCGTCGGAGCCCGTGCTGAAGCTGCTGTTCTTTTTGCTGGCCTTTTCCTACTGTACCATCAAGGTGTTCTTCGCCAATATCAAGCGGGGTGGTATCCTGCTGATCCAGATCGCGGTGGGGTCGCTGTATATGTTCAGCGTACCCCGCGGGTATACGGATGGCTTCAACCAGTGGTGCAAGCAGGTCATGGCAATTTGCCTGACGGCCTTTTTGCAGACCACGCTGCTGTTCCTTGGGATGCTGACCTTGCAGGACAGTATGCTGATGGGACTTGGAATTATGTTAACCGCCAATGAGGTGCCGCGGATCGCACAGCAGTTCGGCCTGGATTCCAGCGTCCGGGTAAATGTATCCAGTATGGTGTACAGCACCTCCTCGGCAATCAATCTGGCGAAGAACCTGATGAGAAAGTGAGGACGCCTATGAAAACCTATATTTACCCGCAGAACCTGAAGGCCAAGCCCCACCTGTGGCTTTGGGGAATGCGGGATTTTGTGATTCTGGCCATCGCGGCTCTGCTGTCGGTGGTGCTGCTGGTGCATTCGGGACTGCTGTTCCCTCTGGCGGGGGCGCTGTGCTTTGCCTTCATGACCATCCGCATGGAGGATACCACCGTCATGGACTATCTGGGCTACGCCGCCCGGCATTTTGTGACAAGCCAGAAATACTACGAATGGAGATGAAAAATGAAAGACAAAAAGCGAAAGGAAAAAAAGCGGCAGCGGGGACGCTCCGTGCAGGAGCTTATGGGCATTTACGGCTTTACCCGGTATGGCCTTGCCACTACAGCCGGGGAACTGCTGTTTTTCCGGGTGTCTCCCGTCAATATTTCGGTGCTGTCCGCATCCAATATCGACGTAAAGATTCACAACCTGCAAACCGCCCTGACGGTGATGCCGGATCTGGAGATCGTCTGCACGGATTCCTGTGAATGCTTTGACGCAAACAAGGCTTACCTTCGCCAGCGGGAGCGGGAGGAGCGCAACGCCTGTGTCCGGCGGCTTCTGCATCAGGACGGAGAGATGCTGACAGAGCTGCAGGCGGAGATGTCCACCGCCCGGCAGTTCGTGTTCCTGCGCCGCTGCTCCGGCTGGAAGCCTGAACAGGTGCTGAGTCTGGCGAATGAGACCCACAAGCAGCTGGCAGGGGCGGGCTTTGAGGTGCAGCGCATGAAGAAGGCGGATATCAAACGTTTTCTTGCCATCTATTTCGGCGCTTCCATGGACGGCGACCGGATGCCGGATGTGGACGGGGCGCAGTATGTGCGGGGAGGGAAGAAAGCATGAGCCTGTTCGGACGAAAAAAGAAGGTGCAGAATGGGGATACGGAAGTCCGTACCAAGGATTTCTTTGACTGCATTCTGCCGGGAACCATGAAATTCTTCGCCAATTATTACATTGTCAGCGACACCTACCGCTGCGTCTGGGTCATCCGGGAGTATCCGCCTACGACCGAGGAACAGGCGATTCTGGCGCAGCTTGCCGACCGTACCGGGGTCACCCTGCGGCTGTACCACCGCCGGGTCACGCCGGTGGAGGAAAAGCAGATCGTGAACAACGCTGCCCGGAAAAACCGGCTCATGGCGGGAGACCACGACATCACCCAGGCCATGGAGGCGGAGGGAAATTTGCAGGACGTGCAGACCCTTCTTGCTACCATGCGCAACAACCGGGAAATTCTGCTTCATTGCAGTGTGTACATGGAACTGAAGGCCAGAAGCATGGAAACGCTGGAGCAGCTTCAGTCCCAGATCGCCATGGAGCTGACCCGCGCCAAGATCACGGTGGACAAGCTGACCCTGCGGCAGCAGGAAGGCTTTCTGTCTGTGCTGCCCTTTGGCCGGAACCAGTTTGGCGACCAGTATGAACGGGTACTGCCTGCCGGTTCCGTCGCCAATATGTATCCTTTGAGCTTTTCCGGTAAGACCGACCCCAAGGGCTTCTATGTAGGCAGGGACAAGTACGGCACCAATATTCTGGTGGATCTTGACCGCCGCAGCAATGACAAGACCAACGGCAGTGCCCTGATTCTGGGCAACTCCGGGCAGGGAAAATCCTACCTGATGAAGCTGCTGCTGACCAATTTCCGGGAGTCTGGCAAGGCGGTGATCTGTCTGGATGTGGAAGCGGAATATGAGGATCTGACCCGGAATCTGGGCGGCTGTTATGTGGACTATATGACCGGAGAGTACATCATCAACCCATTGGAGCCGAAGGTGTGGTCTGTGGATGCGGAAGAGCCTGACACAGATGAGGAGAGTCCCGAAGCCTTCCGGAAGGTCACCCGGCTGAGCCAGCACATTGCCTTTCTCAAGGACTTTTTCCGCAGCTACAAGGATTTTACGGATGCTCAGGTGGACACCATGGAGATCCTGCTGGAAAAGCTATATGCCCAGCGGGGGATTACGGACAGCACGGACTTTTCCGCCCTCAGCCCTATTCACTACCCAGTCATGGCGGAATTCTATTGGCTGTGCCAGAAGGAGTATCTGGAATACGACCCCGGCAAAAAGCATCTGTACACCCAGGAGATGCTCCGGGAGATCTGTCTCGGTATCCACTCCATGTGCGTCGGCTCGGAAAGCCGGTACTTCAACGGCCACACCAACATCGTGGACGACAAGTTCCTGTGCTTCGGCGTAAAAGGGCTTATGGACACCAACAAGCGCCTGAAGGACGCTATCCTGTTCAACATCCTGTCGTATATGAGCAATCGGCTGATAGGCATTGGCGACAGCGTAGCCGCCATTGATGAGCTGTACCTGTTCCTGACCAACCAGACTGCCATTGAGTATATCCGCAATTCCATGAAGCGTGTCCGGAAAAAGGATTCCTGTGTAGTGCTGGCGTCTCAGAACATTGAGGATTTCCTGATTCCCTCCATCCGGGAGTTCACAAAGCCCATGTTCTCCATTCCCACCCACCAGTTCCTGTTCTATCCCGGCGCCATCAACCCAAAGGACTATATGGATGCCCTGCAGGTGGATGAGGCGGAGTATGAGCTGATCCGCAATCCTGACCGCGGCGTATGCCTGTACCGCTGCGGCGGGGAGCGGTACTATCTGCAGGTGCAGGTGCCGGACTACAAGGAAGCTCTGTTCGGGAAAGCGGGAGGCCGCTGATGAGCGTAACCGTCGGCGCGGCGCTCAAAAAGATAGCGGTCGCGCTGCTGTCGGACAAAAAGACACTGAAGAAAGCGGCAATGGCGATTCTGGTTGTGATCGTTGCCCTGTTCATGCCAATGGCGGCCATCATCACCGTATTCAGCGGGACCCTGAAACTGGATGTTGGCGCGCTCCAGGAGCAGATCGTGGAGGAGATGTCCGACGGCGACCGGCAAATGCTTCAGCAGGTAGAGGACACCATGAACGCCATCCAGACCGCTCTGCGGGATGCGGATATGCCCAGCCGTGTCCGGGAAGCCCAGGTGCTGTACATCCTTGCCTTATATGACCATTCCGACCAGCCGGGATTTGTGCCTCGGCTGGTCGGCTGCTTTCAGCCGGAGCAGACGGATGACCAGCTGATCGCCGCCGTCAACAATGCCTTCGGAACCAGTATTGTTGCCGAGGATTTTACAAAGTTGGTGGGCAATGTGCGCTCTCAGTATGTGGACACCTCCAACTATGTCTATCCCACCACCAAGAATAATCTGGATCTGGTGCAGTGGGCAATCTCGGCGGAAGCAGCGGGCTGGGGGTATGTGTGGGGAACCTTTGGACAGGTGCTGACAAGGGACACGCTGGCGGCAAAGGCAGCACAGTATCCGGACAATGTGGGCGTCTATGAGGAGTACATCCGCAGTCACTATCTGGGCAGGCGTACTGCCGACTGCGTGGGCTTTATCAAGGGGTACTGCTGGTACGACCCGGAAACGGATTCGGTAAACTATGCCACCAATGGTATGCCGGATATCGGCGCTGACCAGATGTACCGCGCGGCAGCGGAAAAAGGCCCCATATCCACCATGCCGGAGATTCCGGGACTCGCTGTGTGGCATCAGGGACATATCGGCATCTACATCGGAAACGGCTATGCCATTGAAGCTATGGGAACCCGCTACGGTGTGGTGAAGACCCGGGTCGCTGCCCGCAGCTGGACACACTGGCTGAAAATCCCGTACATCAACTACATTGAGGAAACGGAGGAAGACACATGAAACTGAATGCAATCTTTCAGGGCAAACAGCCTGCCATGGAAGAAGCGCCCTGTGAAGTCTGCAAGGTCATCTGCCTGACAGATAAGGAATATGCGTTTTTCAAAAAGCATTTGATGTACGAGTATGACTTCCTCCGTAAGAATGCGGATGGGATGGGCTTTCGCAATGGCATCCGGCAGTGCGTTCTGGTTATGGGGGAGACCTCCGAGGACGGTGTGCTGGTGGACAGCAGCGGGTATGGCTATGCCCGGTACACCGCGCCTTTTCTGGGAGCCAGAAGCTACATGACTTTGCGGGACCAGAATCTGCTGGTGCGCGAGGAACCGGAAAACCTGACAGCGGAACCGGACTTGGAGGGAAGCGGCAGCCCTTGTATGTCTATGGGCTAATTTATTGCATTTGCTTCCTCTCCGCTGAAATTTTTGTTGCTTACTGTGAATAGCTATTTCCCGTCGCTTGGGGTATGCTTGCTTTGCAAATCAGGAAAGGAGAAGCACCTATGGAAGCAACCCGCAACCTCTGCGCCCAGATCCCTATCTCTCTGCACGACAGGGTGAGGGAAGAAAGGGAATCGCTGGGGCAGTCCCTCAGCGAGTACGTTACTCAAATTCTCAGAGAACATTTTGAAGGAGGTAAACCCATCATGACAGCAACCAAGACACTGGCATTTCAGATCCCGGAGGAGCTGGATCTGCGGATCAAGAAGTATCTGGCATCGGAGAAGGAACGTACCGGGAAAAAGGTCAGCCAGCGGGAGTTCATCGTCGGGCTGATTGAGCAGGCGCTGGACACCTATGAAGCAGCGAACACCATCGGAGAGTAGTTGGGGATCACACATGCCGCCGGGAGATCATCCCGGCGGCACAATTTTTTGGAGGTCAATATGAAAAAGTGCATTATGGTCGGATATGAGGAAGAAAAGCTGCTGGCACTGCGGATGTATGCGGAGCAGCGTGGGGTATCTGTTGAGGAGGAGCTGGCGCAGGCGGCGGAGGCCATGTATCAGAAAGTCGTCCCTGCCAATGTCCGCGCCTTCGTGGACATGAAGGTGGAGAGCCAGAAGCCAAAAAGAAAGGGAAAGGATGCTTCCGCCTCTGCTGTCGGGGACTGAGTGTGGAGGAACGAATCACCCGGGGGAAAGCAATCCGGCTGAAGTGTCTGGATTGCTGCTGTGGAAGCGCCATGGAGGTTCGCTTGTGTGAGTGCCGGAAATGCCCGCTCTGGCGGTTTCGCATGGGACGGGAATCCACGGAGGATGCGCGGGATTTTGATACGGAGAATGTGGGTGAAGTTCCTGCCCATCCGGGAGGACAGGCAAGATGAAAACACGGGCATGCGCAGAAAAATCCGGCGCTCCCAGCCCCTTCTGCACCGCAGTCAGGTGGTGATCCTGCCTGAGAGATCAGAACTTTGGTGTTGAGATCGAAATGACGGGCATCACCCGGAGCGCGGCGGCGAGGATCATCGCCGGACATTTTCGTTCTTCTGCTGTTCATGTGGGCGGTACCTACGACACCTATACGGTGGAGGATAACACCGGACGGAAATGGAAGGTGGTTTCCGACGCCAGTATCAAGTGTCAGTCCCGGGGGGAGCGGACGGCCAGCCGCCTGTACGCGGTGGAGATGGTAACGCCCATCTGCAAGTATGAGGACATCGAGACGATCCAGCAGCTGGTGCGGGAGCTGCGCCGGGGCGGAGCCAGAGTAAACGACAGCTGCGGCATCCACATCCACGTGGACGCGTCCCGGCACGATCCCAAGACCCTGCGCAACATCGTCAACATTATGGCATCCAAGGAGGATCTGCTGTACAAGGCGCTGAACGTGCAGATCGACCGGGAGTGTTATTGCCAGAAGGCCGACCTGCGTTTTCTGGAGGATGTGAACCTGAAGCACCCCAAGTCCATGGCTGAATTTGAGACCCTGTGGTACAACGGCGATTCCCGGCGGAATGTACATTATGACTACTCCCGGTATCACGCGCTGAATTTGCACAGCGTGTTCAGCAAGGGGACTATTGAGTTTCGGATGTTCAATTCCACCCTCCACGCCGGGGAGGTCAAGAGCTATATCCAGCTGTGTCTGGCAATTTCCCATCAGGCGCTGGTGCAGCAGCGGGCGATGCGCACCAGGACCCACTCGGAAAATGAAAAGTACACCTTCCGCACTTGGCTTCTGCGGCTGGGGCTGATAGGCGACGAGTTCAAGACCGCCCGCCAGCATCTGCTGAAAAATCTGGAGGGCAATATCGCATGGAAAGACCCGGCGCAGGCAGAGCGTCAGCGGGAGCGTCTGATGCAGCAGCGGCTGGAGCAGGCACACGCTTCCGTTCCCGATACGGTACAGGAAGCACGACAGGAAATTACGATGGAATATGGTTAGGAGGAACTATGGCAAAATTGTATGTTGCCTATGGCAGCAATCTGAACAAGGAGCAGATGTGCTACCGCTGCCCCACGGCAAAGTTTGTGGGGACAGGAATTATTGAGGGCTATGAGCTGCAATTCAAAGGAGCGCTCCACGGCGCCTGCGCTACCATCGCGCCAAAGGAAGGCGCTGCTGTTCCGGTGGGGATCTGGACGATCCAGAAGCCGGACGAAAAACGTCTGGATATCTATGAGGGCTACCATGAGCATGGACACAGCTTTTACAATAAGGAGCAGATATCCGTGAAGATGGACGATGGCAGTACCATCACCGGCATGGTCTACATCATGGATCCCAGAATGGATTTCGGAAATCCCAGCGCGGGGTACTACGACATTGTCCACAGAGGGTATGAGGATTGCGGACTGGACACGGCTGTGCTGAATCAGGCGGTGAGCGACAGCATGGATCTGGCACAGCACAGGATGGAGCGTGAGGGACTGCGGCTTTGCTAGGGGGGATCTGTGTGTCGAAGCAAAAATGCCTGAAAAAACAGTTGGGTTCAGGCTACCAGTTCGAGCAGCGGTTTTCCGCAAAGAATCTGGCGCGGATGCTGCGGCGGCTGGAGGGGAGCAATCATTTTCGTGTTGCGGCGATCCTGTCTGCGGGAGCCGTGCGGCTGGAAGCGGTGGTGTACTGGGACAATGGCAAATATTCTCTGGGGTATGACCTCCTGGTGAAGGACACACCGTTCAGTCCGGATTGGATCTGCTATGAGAATCTGCCTGATCCGGTGCGCTACGATGTCCGGAATCTGGAACGGGAGATGTTTCAGGTGCTGGACAGGGCTGTAAAGAAGTACGATCTGAGCTTCACGGAGTGCCGGTTCCCCAAGCTGGACGGCAGCAGCGGGAAGCGAAAGTGAGTGACCAAGCAAGGGAATATTTTGACGTTTGGAGGTGAGGGCTTTGAAAAAGAAGTGGATTGCGGCACTGGCCGCTCTGGCGGTGATTGGCGCTGCCGTGGCCGGTTTTCTTCGCTGGAAGCGATAAAGCCGGTGGGTTGAAAAACAAGCAGGAGAAAGGGTGTGGGTCGTAAACGCCCCACACCGAGCCTACAGGGGCGGGCAACGCCCGCCCCGCAACGGGTTTTCGGATTCGGAAACTGTGGGTCGGTTCGCAGGGGGTGGGGTCAACCTGTGGGTCATGAAAGCCCATTTCCACTAGTGTCCCAACAAATTCGTGTGGGTCAGACTGTGGGTCGTACCCAAAATAGGAGGTGTTTTGACATTATGGCAGAGAAAACAGAAGGCAAGCGGAAATTCGCACTCTGGATTGAAGAATCCACATTGGAGCAGGTGCGCAAATGGTATAAAGCAGACAACTGCTCCAGCCAGAGCGAGTTTATTGACAAGGCAATCCACTTTTATATCGGTTTTATCTCTTCGGAAAACGGCAGCGACTAGCTGCCCAAAATCGTCATATCCGCCCTCAAGGGAATCGTGAATGACAGCGATAATCGGATCAGCCGCATCCTGTTCAAGCTGGCGGTGGAGCAGGCGATTACCATGAATGTAGTGGCTGCCACTTGCAATATCAGCCGGGAGCAGCTGGAAAAGCTCCGGGGTACCTGCGTCGCTCAGGTGAAGCGTACCAACGGAAGCTACTCCTTTGAGGACGCTTTTGACTTCCAGAAGCGGTAGATAAATGCCGAGACTGGTAACGAAATTCAAGTACCTGAAGCCGGGGGGCGGCGGCAAATCTGTGGGCGGCTATGCTCGGTATATTGCCACCCGGGAGGGGGTGGAGAAGCTGGATGACACCCACCGCCATGCACCGGCAACAAAAAAGCAGCAGGCGCTTGTAGAGAAAATCCTGCGGGATTTCCCGGAGACAAAGGGAAGCCCGGAATACGCGGATTTCCAGAGAGAGCAGACCGTGGGTAACGCCTCGGAATTCATCTCTATGGCGATTGAGGAGAATCTGGATGCGGTAGCAAATACGAAAACCTATGCCGACTACATTGCCACCCGTCCCAGGGCGGAGCGGTTTGGGAGCCATGGGCTGTTTACGGACGATGGCGTAGAGGTGCAGCTGAGCGAAGTCTCAAAAGAGCTGAACGCATATCAGGGCAATGTGTATACGGCGATACTGTCCCTGAAACGGGAGGATGCCGCCCGGCTGGGCTTCGACCACGGGGGCCGTTGGCGGGATTTCCTCCGGGGACAGACGCCGACCCTTTCCGAAAATCTCAAGATTCCAATGAACCATCTGCGATGGTATGCGGCTTTTCATAACGAGGGACACCACCCCCATGTCCATCTCATTGCCTACTCCACGGTGCCGGGAGAGGGACATTTGAGCGCAAAGGGCGTGGAGAAAATGCGGTCTGCCTTTGCCAAAGAAATCTTTTCTCAGGAGCTGATGTTTACTTACCAACAGCAGACGGAATACCGTGACCGCCTGCGGGAGCAGGGACGGGAACGTGTCTCGGAGATCGTGGCGAAAATCAATGCAGGGGAGTATCTGAATCCCCGGATTGAAGAACTGCTGATTCAGCTTAGCGACCGCCTTTCCCGCACCACGGGGAAGAAGGTGTACGGTTATCTGAAATCGGACGTGAAGGCTATCGTCGACCAAATTGTAGCGGAGCTTGCCGGGGACGAGAATATCCGGGAGATGTACGATCTGTGGTACGAACAGCGGGAGAATGTGCTTCGCACCTATACAGACCATTTCCCGGAGCGTGTGCCGCTGGAACAGAACAGGGAATTCAAGTCCATCCGCAACGCTGTGATACAGGAAGCGCTGAAGATCAACGACCTGATCCGGCAGGCAGCGGAACCGCAGCAGGATATGATGGAAGCAGAACTCCCGCCGGGAGAGGATCCTGACCGGTGGAGCGATCACTATCGCCCCCAGTTTATTCAGAAAGAAACCGGTGGGGAAGCTGATACCTATGAGAACTGTGCCGCAGAGAATGCACCCGTTCGCCGTGCTTCTGACGGCAGAGATTGGTGGTCAGATCCTTACAAACAGGCGCACAGATTTCTATATGGGACAGAAAAAGAAAAGCCGGATTTTCAGAAAGCGATGCCTCTACTGGATACGGAGGCACGCGGGGGAAACGGCTATGCCTGCTATGATCTGGGACGAATGTACCTGCTTGGGCTTGGCTGTGACGCGGATGAGGAAGAAGCACAGACTTGGTTCCGGAATGCGTTGGAAGCCTTCCAGAAAGCAGAACAGACGGCTGAAAAGAAAGGCTATCTGCGATATCGGATCGGAAAATGCCATGCCCAAGGTCACGGGACAGAGCAGAACTACGAGGAATCTGCCCGGTGGTTCTGTCAGGCGGTGGAAGAAAATAACCCTTTTGCCGCCTACTCGTTGGGAGGTCAATACCTCCGGGGGCAGGGGGTGGAGCAGAGCGGTACGGAAGCGTATAGACTGTACACCATGGCGGCAGTCCGGGGCAATGCTTATGCCCAGTACCAGCTTGGAAGGATGTATCAGGATTGTGTCGGGACAGAGGCTAATCTGGAAGAATCCAGACGGTGGTATGCCAAAGCATACGCGGGATTTCTTGCCATGGAAGCGACTATGGCGGACGACAAGCTATGCTATCGCCTTGGCTCCATGAACATGACCGGAACCGGTACCGAAGTGGATTTGGAAAAGAGCCGGTACTATTTTGAGAAAGCTGTGGAGCTGGGCAGCGCGGATGCCCTGTATGGTCTTGGCAAGCTGTATCTAAAGCTGGAGTTTTCAGAATATGACCCTGAAAAAGCGGTGGAATATCTGGAGCTGGCGGCGGCAAAAGACAATGCCTTTGCCAGGTACCAGCTTGGAAAGCTGTTTTGTCAGGGAAAATTGGTGCAGAAGGATATTGCCAGAGGACTGCCATTGCTGGAGGAACTCGCGGAAGCGGGTGTCGCTTCTGCAGCTTATATTGCTGGGAAAGTTTACCTCAATGAAGAAGGCTGGAAGGATGTGCAAAAGGCCATCCGCTGCTTCCATATGGCAGCGGAGGACGGCAATTCCTATGCGGAATACCAGCTTGGTAAGATCTACTATTTCGGAAATGGCATCCGTGCTGACCGGGAGAAGGGGCTGGAATACTTGGTGCAATCTGCTGCCCATGGCAATATGTATGCGGAAAATCTGCTGCGGGTGATCCGGCAGCAGCACATAAGGGGCGCAGCCTCTCTGATCGCCCAGCTTGGGCGGATATTTCAGGAGAAGGAACAGCAGGACAGAGTCCGGCACCAACAGCCTGACCGTAAGCAGCGCCGTCAGATCGACGAGAAGAAGCAGGCTTTGGGTATCCGGGACTGATATGAAATATGTGCCCACCGAGGGGGGGGAGCCTGACCATGCGGTGACACCAGCTCCCTGTCACGATGACACCAGGAAAAGAACCTTCCACCTGAAGATATTACAGCAGATAGGAAAGGTTTGATACTCTATACGGACAAATTATGCAAATATATCTATCCCTCACTTGAAGAAATGATTCGGAGGTAAAATGAGCTATATACCGTTTACGGAGCAGCAGCGGGAACAGGCCAGACGAACAGATCTGGCGGCATTTCTGCGGCAATGCGGGGAGGAGGTGAAACGATCCGGCTCGGAGAATATGTGGCTGGATCATGGCCGGAAAGTGACCATCCGGGGTAACCTGTGGTTCCACCAGTACGAACAGGTGGGGGGAGACACCATCGACTTTGCCTGCCGGTTCTACAACATGGAGTACCCGGAGGCGGTGCAGCTTATGCTCGCCATGGATGCCGGTACCATCCGGGAACCGGTAGAACCTTTTTCTCAGAAACCATTGGAGATTCCCCCAAAACATGAGAACATGCGCCGGGTTTACGGCTACCTGCTTCGGCACCGGGGCATCGACAAGGAGGTGCTGGATGCTTTTTCCTACCGGGGTCTTGTCTATGAATCCGCAGACTACCACAACGCCGTATTCGTGGGCATAGACCGGGAGGGAAAACCCCGGCACATCCACAAGCACAGCACCGCCGCGCAGGGCAGCTTCAAGGGAAACGCTCCCGGCAGTGAGCCGGAATACAGCTTTCACTGGGTCGGCGGTGGGGAGACCCTGTTTTTGTTTGAAGCTCCGATTGACATGCTGTCGTTTATTTCCATGCACAAACAGCACTGGAAATCCAGCAGCTATGCCGCGGCCTGTGGTGTTTCGGACAAGGTGCTGTGGAAGACAATGGAAGGCAGACAATTCATCCGAAATGTGTGTATTTGTCTGGATAACGATGAGACCGGGCAAAAAGCAGCACAGAGAATTTCCAAGGAATTAACGGAAAAGAACATACGAAATCAAATCCTCGTTCCTACCCGAAAGGACTGGAACGAGGATTTGTTGTTTCTGCGGAAGGAGGACAAAAAATGAATGGAATTTCCATGCTGATTTTATCTGTGGGCGGCATCATTGCGGTGCTGTTTTTTGTGACTTATGCTGCCCAAAGGCATGATCTCAACGGTATCAAAGACAAAACCGTGGGAAACGGTCAGCACGGTACTGCCCGCTGGGCTACCCGGCAGGAGGTGAAACACACCTACCATCATGTCCCGTACACGCCGAACCAATGGCGGCAGGCCGCGAAAGAAGGAAAACAGCCCACTTCCAATGGGAAACCGCTGCCTCAGGGCATCGTTCTGGGCTGTCAGGGCGGCAGAAAAACAACGGCGCTGGTGGACTCGGATGACGTCCATGTGCTGATGATCGGCGCGTCCGGCGTGGGCAAAACCGCCTATTTCCTGTACCCCAATCTGGAATACGCCTGTGCCAGCGGTATGAGCTTTCTGGCACTGGACACCAAGGGCGACCTGGCGCGGAACTACGGCGCCATAGCCCGTGATATTTACGGCTATCGGATATCGGTTGTTGACCTCCGGGAGCCTACCCGGTCGGACGGAAATAACCTTTTGACCCTGATAAACCGCTACATGGATGACCACCGGGAAGATCCCACGGAGATAACGGCCAAAGCAAAGGCAGAGAAGTATGCCAAAATTCTGGCAAAGACGATCATCAGCCCAGAGGGGGAAGGGAGTGACCACGGACAGAACGCCTACTTTTATGACGCGGCGGAAGGGCTGCTTGCCTCAGTGGTTTTGCTCCTGTCGGAGTTTCTTCCACCGGAGGAAACGGACGGCTATGAAACCCGGCACATTGCCTCTGTATTCAAGCTGGTGCAGGAACTTCTGATGCAGGGGCGGCGAGGGGGAAACCAGTTTCAGGAGCTGATGCAGCTCCTTCCCTCGGAACACAAAGCAAAATGGCTGGCGGGTTCCGCACTGACGGCGTCGGATCAGGCGATGAATTCCATCATGTCCACCGTGCTGTCAAGATTGAACGCTTTTCTGGATACGGAACTGGAACAGGTGCTGTGCTTTGATGGAGGCATTGATGCGGAACAGTTTGTGCGGGAAAAGTGCGCCATTTTTCTGATTCTCCCGGAAGAGGATGCCACCAAGAACTTTGTGGCCAGCCTGATGATCCAGAACCTTGCCCGTGAACTGTTTTCCGTAGCCAATGAGCATGGCGGCAGGCTTCCCAACCGGGCGGTGTTCTTCTGCGACGAGCTGGGAACCATGCCGCCTTTTGATATCCTGCCCCTGTTTTCCGCAGGCCGCTCCCGGCGGCTGACACTGGTACCCATTATCCAGAGTTTGGCGCAGTTGGAGAAAAACTATGGAAAAGAGGGTGCGGAAATCCTCGCCGATAACTGTCAGGACACTATATTTGGGGGCTTCGCTCCAAACAGCCAGACGGCAGAGGTGCTGTCCAGAAATCTGGGCAGCCGCACGGTTCTGTCCGGCTCTGTGACTCAGGGCAAGGACAGCAACTCCCAGTCCCTGCAAATGATGGAGCGCCCCCTCATGTCCCCGGATGAGCTGAAATCCATGCCCAAGGGCAGCTTCGTGATAATGAAAACCGGCACGCATCCCATGAAGACAAAACTGAAACTATTCTTAGATTGGGGAATCCGATTTGAAAAGCCTTTGGAAATCCCTGACCGGGGCAGCCGCCCGGTGCGTTACGCGGGAAAAGCGGAACTGGAACAGGCGATTCTTTCCGAATGCCCACTGGTATATTCCGAGGAGCCTTTACCACCCCAGACAACGCTGAAACCAGTACCGATGCCTGAAAAAACAGCGCTCAAAACATAACAAAAACAGGTGAGGCATCTCAGCCCCACCTGTACAGGAGGAAACAATATGCAAGATTTTACGAAACTGTACCGTATGGATCTGCCGCACAGAGCGATTGCTGTGTACATCTACCTCGCCGATCGCGCCAATAAAGACGGCATTTGCTGGCCGTCGATTCCCACTATTTCCAGAGATCTGAAGCTGTCTGAATCTACTGTTCGCAGAGCACTGAATGATTTGCGCACAGTCGGGGCAGTGAAAACCAGACAGAGATATAGGGAGAATGGGGGATACACGTCTCTTCTTTTTGCTTTAAAGGACAGTAGGTAACACGGTGTTCTGCACAACTTGTTTTCAGGCGCTTTTTGCAGAACACAGGACGCATCTATATTTGATTCTCAAACTTGTGCCAGATATTTTCCGGAAGGATCAGGTACGGTTTTATTTTATCCATCAGAAAAAAACTTGTATAAGTGTTGCGAAAATTGTCGCAGGATTGTCTTGATATAATAGGAGCATAAATTGTGGCCACAATGCATCTCCTAAAAAAATACAGAACGGAGTGTATCAAATGAAATCACGGTGGATCAAACTTTGCAGCATTCTGCTCGTACTGACCATGCTCATTAATATGCTTCCTGTGCATGCTCTGGCGCTGGACTCGGAGGATCGGGGTTCAGCATCTGTACAGGGAGATACAGAAAGCCACACAGTCCAGATTATCGGTGAAGTCGAAGGTCTCAGAGAGGAAGGTATCAAGCACTTCCGGTTATCGGACGGAAGCTTTGTTGCCGTATCCTACGGCCTGCCGGTCCACTTCCAGAACAGCGGAGGGCAGTGGATCGACATTGACAACAGATTGTCTTTGGCGGCGGGCGCTTACCGAACGGCCAACGCCAACGCACCGGCAGCGTTCCCGTCAACGCTGGCAAATGGGAAGCTGTTCACTGTCGAACACGGCGGCCAGTCCGTTTCCATGTCCCTGCTGGATACCACTATGGCGGATCAGATGATCTCCGGTGAGCTGGACACAGATCCGGAGGAAACACTGCCAGCGGAGGAAACGAAGGCTGCTACGGAACCCATTGTGGAGACCACCGCAGAAACCGAGCCTTCCATTGAGGAAACCGTTCCTGCCGAACCAGCCACCGAACCGGAAACGACAATTCCGGCAGAAGAAACGGATGTAATTACGGAGGAGAGTCTGCCGGAGGAACTGCCTGAAAGTGGGGAAACTGAGGCGATGTCCGGGGAAGACCCCGAAAATACGGCGGATTTCGCAGAAGGTGAAACCGAACCCACCGTTTCCACCCAGCCCACACCTACCGAGAAGACTGTGGAGACTCAGCCGGAAGCCACCGAAACAGAGCCAGCCGAAACAGGCGCTTCTGAAACAGAAGAAACCGTTCCCGCACTTTCGGCAACAGAAGAAACCATTCCTGAAGAAACAGAACCCGAAGAAACAGGGCCTGAGGATCTGGACGAAGCCACCGGTCTGGTCTTCAATCGGGATGTTGTTGCGGAAGTCACGACTGATACTCCAGCTATGCTTACCTTACAGGATAAGTATAACTGGGACGTCAATGACGTGATTCCTCAGAAACTCCAATCCTCCCTGATTTACCAGGATGTGTTCCCTGGTATTGATCTGCAATACACCAATTTCGGATATAACATTAAGGAACAGATCATTATCAATGAGCCTCAGGAAAGTTACCGGTTTGACTTTCTGCTGGAAAGCAGCAGTCTTACCGCTGTCCTGAATGAAAACAGCTCTGTCTCTTTCCTGAACAGCGATCAGGAGGAGATTTACCGGATTCCTATTCCCTGCATGGAGGATGCTTCTGGCTTGGGCTCCTTTGACGTTCATTTCGCGCTGAATGAGACCGAGCAGGGTACCGTTCTGACTGTTGAAGCAGATAAGGAGTGGATCAACAGCGAGGAACGTACATACCCCGTTAAGATCGACCCGACCCTGGTCGTTGTGTCCGGCAGGGCGTTGGAAGATATCTATTCTGTTTACACCATGGAAGCCGCGCCCAATGATACGACTTTGGGCCGTCAGTGGCTGTATGTCGGTGCACAGCCCTACAGTACCAGCAACGACGGACGATACCGCACCTATATGCACTTCCAGACTATGCCAACAGTCCCCAGTGGAAGTGAAGTTGTGGACGCACAGCTGAGCCTGTATAAAACTGCTTACACCCAGCGTTACTGTGAGAAGCTTCCCATCGGTGCTTATGAAGTGACCACCGGCCTGCCCTCCGGCTATTCAAGCTACTATGACTGGTTTTCCAAGATGACCTGGCGGCGGGATCAGCCGGAGTACGACGCAAGCAACGCTATCGACTATGCCTTCGGCAAAGCCGGTAAGGAGTATGTCACATGGCATCTGACGGAGCTCGTAAAGAAGTGGTATATCGAGGGAACAAGCAACACTACCATTGCTCTGGCAATGACAAATGAGGATGCGATCCAGACCACCTCTTATTACGCCTCTGCCACGTTTTATGCCTATGCCGGTTCAATCCCGCCTATTCTGACTGTTTCCTACCGGAACAACACCGGCATCGAGCCTTATTACACCTACGCTACTCTGGGTGCAGGAGAAGCCGGAACTGCCTATATTTCTGACCACACCGGCCAGCTGAAGATTGCCAAGGAGCTGGTCAGCTACGCTTCTTCCACCAATCCATTCTCCCTGAACCTGGTCTATAATTCCGACTATTTCGCCAGATCCAGCACAGATTACTGTCCTCCCGCCAAGCTGGGACTGAGCATGAATGTAGGCTCCGGCTGGACTCTGGACTGTATCCAACGGGTGGAGTCCGAAACGATCTCGAACATTTCCTATCTGAAATATTCGGACGGAGACGGTACGATCCACTATTTCAGTAAGGACAGCTCCAAAGATTCCTCCTATTATTACGACGAGGATGGTCTGAGCCTGAAGATAAAGAGTACCGGCACCAACGCCTACCTCATGTCCGACGACGATGGGAATGAATGGACGTTCACCGGTAACTATTTGACATCCACCAAAGACTCTGACGGGAACAAAATCAATATCAACTACAGCAGCGGCCGCCTGTCCTCCATCACGCAGGAGAACAAGGGGCAGTCCGCTATTACAATGGCAACTTTCACCTACAGCGGCAATGACCTTATCAGTGTGACAGATGCCGCCGGAAATGTGTACACCCTGACTTACAGCGGCACCAATCTGGTTGGGATCAAGAGAAGCAGCTCCACCATCGCGTCCTACACCTACAGCGGCTATCAGGCCACCAAGATGACAGACAGCGAAAGCGGCTACAGTCTCTCGTTCACCTATTCCAATGGCAAGGTGTCCAGATATCAGGAGGTCAACAACTCCGGGACGGGCGCAACCGTCTCCGTCACTTACCCGGATCACAGCGAAACGGTGTACCGGGATCATGGAGCGGACCGTGTTTCCGGAAACAGCGACGATGTGCTGACGCATTACCTATTTGACTACGCCGGACGCACTGTCAACGCCTATACTACAGACAATACCGGGAATATTCTGGGCGCAACCAACGCGGTCTATTCCGGCAGCGGCTCCACCGACAAGGCGAACAACCGGACGCTCCGTACCGGCTCCATCGGCGTTGCCCGGCAGCAGCTGCTGAGTAACCCCGGCCTGGAAGATGGCACAGGCGGCTGGACCTTCAATAACGGAACCAGCCGTGCCACGACTAAACCCAGAACCGGCTCCTATTCCATCAAGGGTACTCTGAGCAGCGGCAGCCAGTACGCGCTGGTCTCCTCCGGTACCCTGACCGCCGGAAAGCCGTATACCGTTTCCGGCTATGTAAACACCAGCGCCGTAACCAAAATTGAGGGCGGCGGCGTCTCCATAACCGTTACCGACGGCAGTCAGGGCTGGACCAGCCAGTGGATAAACTACATCACCTCCACGGCTGTGGATGACGGCTGGGTTCGGATCAGTGTCACCTTTACCCCGCCCGCTACGGACGAATACGGCATTTTTGTCAATAACAGCGGCGCGATCGGCACCTTCTACGCCGATGACTTCCAGGTAGAAGAAGGAGACGCACCCTCCAGCTACAACCTGGTGACAAATAGCAATATGGAGGGAACGGATCGTTGGACCATGGGTACCAATGCAGCGTTCTCCAGCTCCTACGGTGTGGCAGGCTCATCCAGATCCCTGAAAATCACCGGCGATCCTTTGAGCGCCAGCACCAACGCTTATCAGGACATCACTCTGAATCTGCCCGGTACCCAGACCTATGTCCTTTCGGGCTGGGCGCGAGCCAACGCAGTTCCGGATGATCCCAGTGAACTGGACAATCCGAACGATGTTACCAAGAAGTGCGGTCTGCGTGCCACTATTACCTATTCTGACGGCGCTACAGAAGGACATTACGTCGCCTTCAATTCGGATATCAGCAATCAGTGGCAGTTCACCAGTATCAGCATTGTTCCCAAACAGCCCACTAAAACCGTGCAGAAGATTCGGGTCACGCTGGCTTATGAAGGCAATGCCAACGATTGCTACTTCGACAACATTGCCCTGCTGCGGGAAGTGGCTCAGACCATGAAGTATGACTCCGACGGAAAGTTGGTCTCTGTCACCTCTACGGGTCTTGACAAGGACGAGAATACCTATTCCGGTGGAAACCTGATCAAGACCATTACCGGCGGCAACGGCACCTTCACCTACACCTACGACACTACCTATACCCACCGGCTGAAGTCCGTCTCCAATGGGCAGATCACTCAGGCAATGGGCTACGACAGCACCGGCAATGTGACAACTACCACCCTGTCCGGTTCCGGCGGGAAGACCATTCAGACCACTGCGGCCTATGGCGGCAGCGGCAACCGCCTGACCTCTGTCACGGATGCTGCCGGAGCAACGGTATCCTATAGCTACGGCAACAGCGATTCCGTGATGCGGTCTCTGCCAACCTCTGTGACCGATCCTAACGGGATCGTCACCACTTCCGCTTACGATACCTCCGGCAGAGTAACGCAAACAGGTATTGCGAATACCGCGAATCTATTGTATACTTACACCAACGGAAACTTAAGTGCCATCCAGAGAACCAACAGCAGCGGCGCCAGCCAAACCTATAACTTCACCTATGACAGCTTTGGCAATATGCTCTCCGTCAAGGTTGGCAGCAGGAATCTGGCAGCCAACATCTATGCCAATGGCAACGGACAGCTGACCAAGCAGACCTACGGCAACGGCGCTACCGTCAATTATACCTATGACATTCTGGGTCGGATAAAGACGGCAACCTATTCTGACGGGCGGAAGCTGACCTACGCGTATAACGGAGAAGGACAGCTCCACAGTCTGACGGAAACCGGCGGCGGAGAAGTTGTTACCTATGTGTACACTTACGACTCCATTGGCCGTCTGCTCAACAGTCAGCAGCTGAATGGAGAAAATACCGTACTGCGGACCAGTCAGTCTTATAATTCCAGCAATCAGCTGACAAAGCAAAGCTGGCAGGTAGGCAGCGACAGCTACGCGGAGGATCTCACCTATAATTCCTCGGACGGCAGCCTGAACACTTTCTCCATTGCCAGGAACGGGACAGCGCTGACAACGTTCACCATGGGCTATGACGGCCTGCAGCGACTGACGTCCATGAGCAGCAGTGCCTTTACCCGCAGCTATGCCTATCGGGATATTTCCGACAGCAAGACTACCACCCAGGTCAAATCCGTAGACTATTCCCAAACATCGTCAAATGGGGTTACCAGTAAGTTCGCCGGATATGCCTACACCTATGATGACGCGGGCAATATCCTGACCAGCACGGATAACCTAAACAACGTCACCACCTACACCTACGATGATCAGAACCAGCTGCTTACGGAGAGCGGCACTGTCAGTGGCTTCGATGGTCCGCCCGTGTCTTACAGCAATACCTATACCTACGATACGGTGGGCAATATTCTGACTTCTTCCGATGGAGAGGCCACTCACACCTACACCTATGGAGACGCGGAGTGGAAGGATCTTCTGACCGCCTATGACGGAGAAGCCATCACCTATGACGCCATCGGCAACCCCACCAGCTACTATAACGGTGAACGGTGGACCCTTGGCTGGGAAAACGGGCGGCAGCTGACCTCCCTTTCCAGGCAGCCGCCGGTGGTGATCACTACCCAGCCGGAAAATTACTACGGCACCACGGGCAGCACCGCCACTTTCACCGTAGCGGCCAGCGGTGACCGGGTGACCTATCAGTGGCAGTGCAGCACCGACGATGGGGAGACCTGGTCCAATGTCAACGGCAGCACCTCCACGACCCTGAATATTCCTACTCAGGCCAGTGTCAACGGGAATCTTTACCGCTGCATCGCCAAGGACTACATGGGGCATGTGGCAACCTCTCAGGCAGGCAGATTGACGGTTACCAGCAGTGTCGCCACCCTCAGCGAGTTTGACCCGGAGTTCACCCTCATCAACGAGCCGGATGATTACTATGGCAGACCCGGCGATACCGCTACCTTCATCGTGGAAGCGGAAGGTGCAAACCTGAGCTATCAGTGGCTGTGCCGCGCTCCCGGCTCCAGAAATTTTGAGTATCTGACCGGAGAGACTTCTCCCACCCTGCGGGTGGAGATGACGGCAGAGAGCGAAGGCGCGGAGTACCGCTGCTTCATCACCGATGCGCATGGTGACATGGGCAGCACCCGGATCGCCACGGTGAAGCTGGATACGCGGGACTGGCAGATGGAGTACAACACCAGCGGCCTGCGCACCAGAAGGATAAGCGACGACAAGACCTACAGCTACATCTATGCCGGCGACAAGCTGATGCGGATGACCGTTGGGGACGACATTCTGGATTTCAGCTACGATGCCAACGGCGCGCCGCTGACCATGACCTGCAATGGCACGGTCTACTACTACATCACGAACCTTCAGGGAGATGTGATGAGTCTGGAACGTGCTGATGGCGGCAGCGGAGCAAGCTATGCTTACGATGCCTGGGGCAACATCCTTGCCATGTCCGGTACATTGGCGGAGCTGAACCCCCTGCGGTACCGCGGATACGTCTACGACCAGGAGACGGGATTCTACTACCTCAATAGCAGGTATTATGACCCGGCGGTGGGTAGGTTTATTAGTGCAGATCGTCAACTTGCTCTTAAAAATGTTATTGGAACGAATTTGTTCGCATATTGTTTCAACAACCCTGTATCGCTTGGGGATGGTAAAGGAAATTGGCCCAAATGGGTTGAAAAAGTTGCCTTTGTCGCAAGTGTTGTTGTTACAGTTGCAGCTGTAGCTGTGACTGTTGCTGCAGTTTCCGCATTTACAGCTGGCACTGGTTCGGCACTCGCTGTATATGGTGCTTCAATCTTCCTAGGAGCTGCGCTAAGCGGACTAAACGGCGCTATTGCAAATGCATCACAGGGCAATAGTTATTTTAATGGATATGTAGGCGGAGCAAGTGCCGGTGCAACACAAGCGGCTGCCAGCAAGCTTCCGGGTGGAACCATCTGGGGTGGAGCTGGAGGTACAGGAATTGGTACAGCAATCACTATGGGGCTAAATAATCTCGACCCAGATTCGTCTAATTCCTCAGGTCGAGAAATTGCACGTAGCGTTGGCACGTCTACAGTCAAAGCAGCTTTCACAAGTTCGATTACTGCATTTTGGGGAGAAGCAATAGGCGGAATCAATTATAATACCGGTACTATTACTGGCGCTGCTTCAAATGGTAGCAATGGGTTAATGCCTACGTTGACTGTTGGATTTGCCGAGGGGTTAAAAGCATTTTGGGGCGCTGTTGATGATGCATTTGTATATGTGTGGGGGTAAAATATAGTGGAATTTAATCGCTATGGTAAACTATGCTGGAAAGATTATAAATTTACATTGGCAAGTATTGGAGGCTTTGTTCTGCTCGCAATTGTAAATTTGGCTTTGAGTCTTCCCCTCCTTTACAGCATTTTTCCTTTAGCATTCGCTATTATATGGACTATATTAATCGTGCGTCCACACATGGAACGATTTGCAGTTGGCGATTATTCTATTTATGTGCATCAAGGCAAACGTACCCATGAGATTCTCTTACCGTCCAATATCGTTCTTGTTATTTCGCAGGCAGATATCCGTGACACATTTAGTGTGCAGTCATATCTCTTGAGAAATAAATATGCTGTGTCCCTTCTCCACAGCGATCCGTTGGAAGAAGTGTTACAAATTCTCCATGCAAATCGAGCAAAAAAGTACACGAACTCAACTATTGACGCTACTTTTACACAGTCTTTTATATATAGCTTTGTGTATGATAAGGATGCTTTGGCACAAATTCTAAAGCATGGCGTATCAATGGTTATTATTCCGGAATCGTTGGTTGACCAAGTTGACTGCTCGATTTTTGAATGCAGTGTATTTATTGACAACGGCTTCTAGCCCGTAAAAGATTTGTTGCATCATATTCAAGGGGAGATCGCCACACTTATCCAAAGTTGCTTTGATTATGTAAACTCTCGCTTCGTCGGCTTGGAAAGCAACGCCTTTTGAGGATACTCCCAACCGAATAAAAGTTTCAGGATTATCCTGACAAGCACCGTGGCATCAGGGCGGCGATGACTACTGGTAGACAGCATTTTATTCAGTAAGTAACCGTCTGAAAAGGCACAGTCCCGGAGGGAAATCCCTTCCCTCCGGGTACATAACAGAACCTAGCCGAGACTGGGTTCTATTATCTCAATAGCAGGTATTATGACCCGGCGGTGGGTAGGTTTATTAGTGCGGACAACTATCCCTCTACTGGGCAAGGATTGTCTGGAAACAATATGTTTGCATATTGTGGGAATAATCCTGTTAGTAGAGAAGATGATGGCGGTGAGTTCTGGAATTTTGTTATCGGAGCCGCTGTTGGCGGCCTTGTGGGAGGGGTAGTATCTGCTGTTACGTCATATGCACAAACGGGCGAAATTGATTGGGGAGCTGTTGCAATTAACGCTGCTGTAGGCGCTGCTGGAGGTCTTATCGCTGCATCTGGACTAGGCACGGTTTGTCAAGCGGGGTTAACCGCAGTAATTAGCGGTGGTGGAAACTTTGCCGAACAGGTGTACTCAAAGGGTATTAAGAATGTGAACAAAGCAGATGTGATATGTAGTACGCTTATTGGAGGTGGCACCTCGCTCTTAGGTAGCGCTGCCGGGAAACTTCTTGGCGGTAAGATTGAAAAGGCTGGGAGTTCGCTCCTAAACAAAGGAAAAGACAAATTGCTTTCTGGAATGGTTCGGCAAACAGTTGGACAATCTCACTCTAAACTGTTGCGGCAAGGTGCAAACTTTGTTGCGCAAGGGATCAAGCAGATTAACACCTATCGCGGATTATCTTCTTCTGTAGGTTCCTTAATTGGTGCAGTAACCAGTAGCGCCTACAACTCATTTAAATTTAGCATATTAAGATGGTGACATATGAGCAAAAAAGTATCTAAAGTGGTTGTGCACCCATATATTCCGGCAATGATTATTTTATTAGAGCATTGGCTGGCTGAAAGAGCTACAGAAGGATGGCAACTCATCAATGTGCAAGGTTTTAAGTTTACATTTCAAAGCTGCCAACCTTATACAGCAAAGTTCTTTGCATATTCCAGTTTTGACTCCAGCAAGGGCATATCTGCTGACTATTGGATGTCTAAGACACGTTATGCCCGCAAAGATACTCAGTTCAATAAAGGAAGTTTGCCAATATATGAAGTGGATCAGCAAAAAATAGATGCTGACTTCAGTAGCTATGTGCGCTTACGAGACAAGTATTATCTAAAACACTATCGTCTACTTTGTCTATTTTCACTCATTTGTATCTTGCTATCCATTGTGTTAATTATTATTAATCGGGCCCTTATCCTATTTGCATTTTTCTGGGTATTTGTCCTTTTGTATTCTTGTATCTCAATTGTTATCCTTTCGCTAGGAATCAAGCAGCAAAAGTGACAGCCATAGGCAAGGAGCAACTGCCTGTTCACAGCCCCTTTCTAGATTAAGTAAGTAATACAATCAAAAAATGACATTTCGTATTTAGGACACGAGCCCTGGAATCCTAGGATTCCAGGGCTTTTTCTCAAAATCCAGGGGAATTATCAGGTATTGCCAACACCGCAAATCTATTGTATACTTATTCCACCGGCAACCTGAGCCCTGTCTACCTATGACTCCGTAGACAATATTCTGACCGCCTATGACGGAGAATCCATCACCTACGATGCCATTGGCAATCCTACCAGCTACTATAACGGCAACCGGTGGACTATGGGCTGGGAAAATGGGCGGCAGCTTACCTCTCTGTCCAAGCAGCCGCCGGTAGTGATCACCACCCAGCCGGAAAACTACTACGGCACCGTAGGCGGCACCGCCACCTTTACTGTGGCAGCCAGCGGCGACCGGGTGACTTATCAGTGGCAGCGTAGCATCAATGATGGAGAAACCTGGGACAATATTAGCGGCGGGACGTCCACCACTTTAAGTGTTCCCATTCAAGCAGGTCTCAATGGATATCTGTACCGTTGCATTGCCAAGGACTACATGGGCCATATTGCCACTTCCCAGGCAGGCAAGCTGACAGTCAGCAGTGGGCTATCTACAATCAGCGAGTTTGAGCCGGAATTTACCGTCATCAATGAACCGGACGATTACTACGGTAGACCAGGCGATACCGCAACCTTCATTGTCGAGGCAGAGGGAGAAAACCTCAGCTACAACTGGCTGTGCCGTGCTCCTGGGGCCAATAACTTCGAGTACCTGACCAGCAGCGATGCCACCACCAACACCCTGCGGGTGGAGATGACGGCAGCAAGCAATGGAGCGGAATATCGCTGCTTCATTACCGATGCCAATGGCGACATGGGCAGCACCCGCATTGCCACCGTTAAGCTGGATATCCTGGACTGGGAGATGGAGTACAACACCAGCGGCATCCGTACCAAGCGGGTCAGCGAAGAAAAAACCTACAACTACATCTACGCTGGCGATAAGCTGATGCGGATGACCGTAGGCAATGATACGCTGGACTTCAACTATGACGTAAACGGTGTGCCTTTGACCATGACCTACAATGGCACTGTCTACTACTACACCACCAACCTCCAGGGTGACGTGATTAGCCTGGAACGTGCTGATGGCGGCGGTGGAGCGCAATATGCCTACGACGCCTGGGGTAACATCATTGCCATGTCTGGTACATTGGCAGAACTGAACCCCCTGCGCTATCGTGGATATGTCTACGATCAGGAGACGGGATTCTACTACCTCAATAGCAGGTATTATGACCCGGCGGTGGGTAGATTTATCAATGCGGATAATCAGCTCACAATGGGCACGCTCGCTGGTGTGAATTTGTTCACATATTGTGGAAATGATCCTGTCAATAGAAAGGATCCAACTGGTGAAGCGTGGTATCACTGGGCCATTGGAGCTGCTGTCGTTGCAGCTGCTGCCGTTGCCACAGTAGTAACTTGCGGAGGTTTTGCCGCCGCCGCAGCTGCTGTTTGTATGGTTGGTAGTGGTGTTGCGGCTGCTACGACTGCGTCAACTGTTGCGGCAGCGGCATTCATTGGTTCGGCAGCAATATATGGAGCCGCTGTGTTAGCATCTGCATCATGTTCAAACTCTATAGAAGAGTTTAATGCTCAAGGTAATTGGGGAACTGTAGCAGCAACTGCTGGAGGTGCAGTATTTAGCGGGGCAGCGGCATATGCAGCAACGCGAACACCAACAACAACGGTATATAGATCTGTTAGCAATGCAGAGGCTCAAGATATAAAGAATACGGGACAATTTAATTTAGCTCCTGGCGGCATGGAAAGTAAGCAATTTGGCTTTAATCTCTCCGAAACAAGGCAATTCGGAAATATGATAGGACAGAACACCATTGTTAGTGCAAGAGTTCCCAACAGTATGCTTAGTCAGCTGTATACCGGAGGAGTTGACACAAGCATATTCCGTGCAGGCACTTTGACTGTTTATGGAGATCAGCTTGGGGCATTTAATCAAGCAGTCAGCGGAACGATTAAATTTATGCAATAAGGAGGCGAATATTATGAATCAATTACCAGATGTTGAAGTAATATTTGAATTCAATGGCACGAGAAAAAGTCCTGCGAATGATGGCTATAGACCAGCGCATTTAATAACGGATAATTATTTAACCACAGGCATTCACCATTACTACGGTGTCGAGTCCGTCCCTCCAAATGGAACAGTAAAGGGAACAATTACATTTTTATCTCCCGAGTCATATCCGCATTGTTTATGGATTGGAAAAAAAATCAGCATACAAGAAGGAGCCCATGTTGTTGGATACGCAACTATAACCAACATTTATAACCCATTGTTGTGCTTGGAGAATCAACAATGAAGCATACCAGCAAGCATCGTCTTTTGGGGGCAAAAGGCAGGCTGTTGGGATACTCCTAACCGAAAAGGTTTCAGGAATATTCCTGACAAGCGCCGTGGTATCACAACGGCGATGCTTGCTGGTAGACAGTATTTTATTCAGTAAGTAACCGCCTGAAAAGGCACAGTCCCGGAGGGGGAATTCCCCTCCGGGATACATAACATGATCCAATCAAGATTGGATCTTACTACCACCACAGTTTTGCACGTTTTTGTGTTTTGCCGAAATGATGTTTCAATGCAGTGAGGAAAGCTGTGTATTGTTATGATGGAATTGTTTATCGGATTTTAGCCGTAAGTGGAATTATGTTCCTGTTGGGCATACTTTGTATCCTTTTTGAAAAGCCTTGACACTACCCCTGACAGAGAATGTCATCCGACCGTATACTCTTGGGCAGAAGGACTAGCTGTTCTGTGATGCACCGAAGCAAGTGCTATTGTGTACCCTCTGGTAGAAGGCGCAAAGGCGAATGGCATAGAGCCCTTTCCCCACCTCCAGTATGTGTCGCTACAGCTTCCATACTTCGGAGAAAACCATTCCACGAGGAATTGGAATCGCTCATGCCCCGGGCTCCCTATATCCAAGAGAAACTCACCATCAAGAATTCTGAATGAACACCTATCTCGACTATCAGGCAGGCTCCGAATTGGGAGCCTGCCTGGTTTGTACACGGGTGGTTATTGAGCGCTTACTTTTAAATTAGTGGGAGCACATAGTTTGCATAAAATCCCCTTAATCTGAGGGGGTATGAAGAATGATTCTATAAGTTTCTGAAACTGCGTTGTTATTCTTTAATTCTCATATACCAATTTTTATGCTTGTCACTATACCCGCTTATTTGCGCTGTTATTGTTTCACCAATATTAAATTTTGTACCTAAATTGCACTTTACGACATCATTTGACGATAAATGCTTCATGCTGATGTATCCTGTTTGCGGAACTCCATCTTTTTCAAAAGATACCAGCATATGATGTGGTTGTATTTTCATTATAACAACATCGTATGTTTCATTCGAGGAATACGCTTTCTCTTTATTCCATTGTATCCTGTCGTTACTATACCTACCCGTTCTACCGCCAACTGACAATTCTATTCTGAGGGATGGATGAATGACAATCTGCCACGGACTACCAATTATTAAATTATATTGCTCTTTGTGCTGCCAACGTTGAGTCTTATCCATTGAATTGTAATTCCCAACGACTCCGGCTCGGTACATATCCCTCAAAACTTTGAGTGTATCTGTAGCAAAGCGCTCGCGGGGAACATTGTTTCAGCACGTTTTTTGATTTCTTCAAAGGTAAACAACTTCTTAAAACCTTGAAGACAGTTAAAAATGCCTTCAATTTCCTCCGCAGTATATAATGCATACATTTCTTCACGAACTTCAATCAAACATTGTTTAGAATAGGCAGGCATAAATGTTTCAAACGTATTTTGGTTAAAAATGGTAAACTCTCGAGAATTTTTTGATTGCGTGGCAAGGAGCATTCTCACAATGTCTCTTGGTTTATGCCAAGTGTTGTCGAGTATATACGTACAAATATGCTTATTATACACCTGAGGAACAAACCATTTATTTATGATTTTCTTTTCTGTTATGGAACTGTTATCATTCTTTTCTTCTGCACTTTGAATTCGCCGTAAAAGTACACCGATTATTGGATGACTAAAGGAGTTTGTGTTGGTGTGTTCCCATGTAAGACGCTCATCATATCCTTGCATGATTTTGTGTAATTGTTTTGATTCAACGAAACGATTGATTGCATTTAATATTTCTGGCCTTACAGAACAAATTATTTTGGTTCCATCCCCCAGCACACCGTTCAAATTTTTCACCGTAAATAGGAGGTCACGTATCATTCTCAAATCACGGTAGAAGGATGGTTGTTTACCCCGGTATGCTTCCAGTTCATCTATGAAAATGTAAAAAGGAACATCCGTCCGTTTTACTTCCGAGAAATAGTGATCTGCGTTGTTAATAACCTTGACAAATTCACCATAGCTTTTCGTTGCTTGAAAACCACTTTGGGATAAATCCAACGGCTCGATTTTTATCCCCTGAGTGACAGTACCCGCCATTTGATTTGTTGTGGCTGACAGAGTAATTTTAGCAGGAAGGAACATCTTACCTTTATCTATGGTTTTGTTAGTTTTGTTTATTTCGCTTACAAATTTATTCCAAGCGTTATCAGCATCAAATAGTCCACCGTTGAATTTCTCGTTGTCGTCAATTAATTTCTGATAAAGTTGCCACCGCCATATGTAAGAAAAATCGCACTCTACATTTTCACCTTTGGATGTAATGCTTTTGTCAATTGTAACAGATGTGAATAGTGATTGAGAGATCATTTCCATTTTATCCCTTTGAGGTTTTGGAAAATCTCTCTCAAAACTAATAAAAGATGTGCATGCTGAGGAATCAAGACCGCATACCTGTTTCTCCAGAAAATGTAATAAAGCAGTTTTACCCGTTCCTTTGTCACCCATTATGAAAAAAGGTGTTCCGTACTTGGTACTAGCCAGGCGGCCAATGTTTACTCCCGTTGGGTGAATAAAAATATTTGCAAACTCTTCATAACCGCATTCCTTTATTTCATCTCCGGCATCGGGCTTTCCGGCGTATATATCACCTATTTTAAGCATTTCTCTACTTTCCCCTTCCATAAAATCTGCTGGTGTTATTGCATTGGATGTTTTTCCTTATTCGTCAACCCTCCGGCATTGTGCACCTAAATTACCATCGCACGTTGGATTTGACGGTATTTACTCCAAGTAGCGAGTTAATTTTCCATTTCTGCTGTCACACACTTCGACTTCTCGAAAAGATTAGGCTCAGTTATTTGAGATCGATGGTGTTATCTCATTGCTGGAAAGTAAATTTCGGTCAGATAGTTATGGAGCGCTTACCGTAAATCCGCAATGCAAGTCCCTTCTGTTCATTTCATCAAGCATCCGGCAACAATGCTTGCCGCGATGCCTTCTGCGAAGCTGACCAAGTGGTTTTTTAACGACTTCAGGAACGCACCTCTGTCATCGCTTTGTTGGCGCAGGAGCGCCTGAATGCTGCTGTACTCCTCGGGGGTCATCTGAGTCTCTGTCCGCTTTATCTCCTGACAAAAATCCTGAATATTCAAATTATTCAGCACAACCGCATCTCCATTGATCGTGACAGAATCCAATCCAATGGACGCGCTCCCGGTAATGGCGGCACTATTAAGGACTCTAGCATTGTCACCGATTTCTACATTTTTCAGGTTAATGACAGTTCCCATTGCGGCCGCCTCAGCCAAAAACGCCATCCGTCAAGACCTGTGCATTGCCGGTAATGGTGCAGTCTTGAATATTTATGGACACTTGGCGCTCCGTTCCGTTGTTAAAGATATTGGCCAGAACGTGCGTGACCCTTTTTAAAAATGTTTTGTTATTGAATTTAAAGTACAGATTGTTTCCGGAGTTCATGCGGATAGTGAGGATAGAGCACTTCTTTCGCTTTTCATTTTACTGATACCAGTAGTACAGCCAAATCCCACCGGCGATAATGAAAACGATGCCCGGGATAACGGAAATACCCAGTAGAGAAATCCCTGCCAGAACCAAAAGAGGCGCCCAAATCGGGAATTTAAGACTCGCTATATCAGAGGCTGAGACGTAGGATATATTGGACAGCTGAATCATCGTATCATCCCATGCCATAATGTTCTTTTTGATCAATAGAGTGGGGGTCTCGATGGTTTTCTCGCCCATTTTCATTTGTTCCTTTTTCATGGTTCTTCTTCCTTCCCGCATTTTATTTGATTCGGCGATCCACTTGCCATTGTGCGCCCAGTGGATATGTGCATGTGGATTCCACTTATATAATAAAAGACAATCTGAAAGCCAAAGTGCAACACAGAAAACGAGATTTCCTGTTTTTTCGGCAATTTGCACAGTGTACGCAATGGCGCTTTGTCGTAAATTTTTCAACGCAGATGTCCGGAGAATACCAATGAGAACGCTGCGGAAGGCTCGCTGGTTCCCATATTTCATCGTGATAGTTGTCCTGCTTGATGAAAACCGGGAGCGTCGGTTAAGCATGTAATAACAAAAATCCAGCCCGATGTTGCTTTCGCGGCATCGGGCTGGTTCAGTATTTGTAGGAACGAAAAAATTGATTGTCACGGCAGCAGCCAATTAAGCGCGCTTAATGCTTCCATGCACAGTCGATACAGAAACCGTTTCCTCCGTCTCGGTCAATCCCAAAACGTGAACCACAATCCGGGCATGTATTGTACTGGTCCATGGAATGGTATTGACCTGTTGTTTGGACTTTGCCCCAGTAAAAACAATCTTCTGAATTAATAGGCAACTCCTTTTCGTTGATTCGGCGAGGTAAAAGTGGATACCATTCATCTAGAACTTTGCCCGTCGTTTCAATACTGCCCCACCAAAGCACAAGTGGACAGGTATTTGAAATATTCATGTCAAAGGCACAAAAAGATCCAAATCCAAACGACGGCCATCGGTTAAATCCAAGTGGATAAAGGCATGTTTTAGATGAAATCTGATGAAGCCGAATCCCGTTTAGCAGGAACTCTTTTTCAACGATATTCCTACTTCCCAGAGATGAAAAAACGCCTTTATCGTTAAGCCAAGGGACGTCCCTGTACATAAACATTTCTGTCTTATTTCCCAAGCTTTTTAGATAATCACAGAACCCTGCAACCTCACTCATGTTCGCTAATGAAATTGTCGGCCACAGGCAGTGGTGTGTCGTATCATATTCGCCGCCTTTTGGAGTGAACTTTATGATCTTGTCATTCTGGATTTCCTTCCACCTGTAAATACTCAGTGTAACGTTTTTTCGCTTTAAAGCATTTTCTAATTCATCTTTTGTATACGCTGTTGAGTAATTTGATGCAACAATGTATAAAACATCCAACTGCCCATTTTTAGGTATCCGCAACAAGCAATCATTCAAGTCCGTTTGCGCTCTTCTACCCGTATAAAGTCCATCATCCATGTATACATAATGCTGTGTATTTGAAGTAGGCTCTGTAACTAATATCGTTCCATATCGCTCTTGAACTCGTTCAGATAGGCGTGACAAAATGATTTTCTGACTGTTACCCGCAGCCTGATTAGAGAGGAATGCCGTGCTGGCTATTACATCATTTGTTGAGGCCAGCGCATATTTCTCCCTGAGAAATTCGATAAAGCGATCAACTACTTCGTCAACCTTGTCGTTTGTGAAATACCAATTTTTCAGAACATGGAGGGTCTCGGTCAAAATGATTTCTTGGCTTTCCTTGCTGAACTGACGAGCCCATTTGTCAACATGGTCTTTGTCTAATGACCGGGGTAATTCTCCCGACCGATAGTTGCCAATTATATTGGCAATGCCTTGCAACAATTCGCTCCGCATTTGGAATGCCTCCTTTGGATAGCTTTGGTAATGTATCATAGAGAATACGTAATTGGAGGGCTGCTTCCATATTAAGGTCGCAGCCCTCTGTTGTTTGCTACTTGCGCATCAGGAAACCTATATTGACGATAAAGATCCAGTTGAAAATCTACTCATAATCATCTGGTAATTATAGACCTGATATTTGCTAAAAGGAAATTGGTTAACTGTAGGATTAAACGGGCCAAGATTATTAGCTTTTTTGCCGCCAAATTGCGAATGATAGTGTCTATTATTTGCGCCCAATTCGATGATCGCAAGGATGATTATCAGTAAGACGCAAAAGTAAATACTTTATGGTAATTCGTATGCGTCGGGATAAAATTGGTCGCCATTCAGAATTCGGAAAAAATACTGCTGAACCAAGCTGTTTCCCCATTCCTCGGGCGTGAGAGCTCTCCAAATTTGTCCACACACGTTTTGGTATTCTGTATCATCTTCCATCGCTTCATAGTACATTGCTTTCGCAAGCAAATCCTGAGGCGCAAGCTGATAAGCGCTTTTCATCATTTCAATGCCCTTATCATACCAACCATTATAATCACCATGATAATTAATAAAGAAATATGGCATAACTTTAATCATATAGCCAAAGAAAGCGTTGAAGCAGGCACATGCAGAAAAATGATCCAATCCGTATTGCGTTACTTCCATCAGCCATACCATTATATCATCGGAACGAGGCAGTTCTACACTGGGGGTCTGTAGAAATGGATTTGACTTTGCTTCATCAATGATGAGCAGCGTGTACCACATTTGCGTTCCAGCTGCCACAAGCGCACATAGATTGGTGGGGTCGTGAATCCACTTATCATATACGAATCGGGCTGCAGCGCCCCATTCTTCTCTGCTCTCAAATTTTGCTATAATTGGATCAAAGCTAATTCTTGAAATTTCCAAAAATATCAACTCCGTTCATAGAGATTATTTCCGGACATGTATCCATGATGACGCAAAGGATCCTCCATAAATTAGGAGAGTCGTGCCCCAAATAGCACTTACCGGGAGCCTTCTTCTTGCTTTTGATGTAGAAATAATTATTGGATATACGGTATAGCGTCAGATAATTGCTGGATTAATCCATCGGCAGAAACCCATATTTTTACCATAACCTCCACTCCAATTTCTTCATATAGCTTATAATATCTTATAATGCTTATCGACTTAACGCAGCAAGCCACAATATCATGAAAAAGTCCGATTTATTGGACAGATAGGATGCTACAATGTTCCCAAAAGCAAAAAGGGGAGCATCATCATGGCACGTACAGCTGAGATTACTTTCAAGGAGTTTCGCCGTCGCTACAATACCGAGGAC
>ENA-USUG01001208-USUG01001208.1-human-gut-metagenome-genome-assembly--contig:-NODE-1208-length-44325-cov-17.631961_pt1 | contig 44325 bp, 36 predicted proteins | sample MGYA00250059_ERZ773394 | MGnify/ENA primary metagenome ERZ773394 (study PRJEB29103, sample SAMN06111957) | human gut metagenome | biome: human gut; feature: ankylosing spondylitis patient; material... | reverse complement strand
GAGCGGATTACGAATGTTTTTGAAGATTGCGAGAGTGCAAAGCACGTAGCAATCTGGTATCAAAGGGGTCAAAATACCTTTTGACCCCAACATCATTGATATAAATTAAGTGACAAATTTGTCACGAAAGAGTAAGAGAGATGTCACCTAGGTGTGGTAAGATAATGGAAACACTAAAAAGAAGGGAGAAGTTGTGGAGAAAGAAACAATGAATGAAAAAAAACAAAAGCAAAGAGGCTTGAAACAGGGATTTGAGCTGATTTATAAATACCGATTTGTATTATCATTTTTGCTGTTAATCATGTTGGTTTCATTCAAAATTAGCGGATCATCTATGGGGTGTTGGAAGCTGTTTTTGGGAGATGGTGAAAGCGGTATTCGTTTGGGAGAACCGCGTGTCTGGCGAAGCGATGAGTGGGGAACATTGACGCCGCTTTGTTTTCGTCAGCAATATAATACGCTTGGTGCGTATAATCGCTACAGCCAAACACTTGGCAGTATATTGACAGATAACATGCTCGTGTATGGACAGCCATCGTGGGATATTCTGACATTATTTCGCCCATTTTATTGGGGATATCTTTTTTTTGGAAGCGAGAGAGGACTTTCATGGTTTTGGTGTTCACGTATGATCGTGCTGTTTTTGTCATGGTTTGAGCTAGGAATGCTGATTACTGATGGGCAGAAAAAATTATCTGTAATGTTGTCAGTCTGTGTGAGCTTTGCACCATTTTTACAATGGTGGTTTGCAATCAATGGACTTGTTGAGATGCTGATCTACGGTGCTTGTTTTGTGCTTGGAAGTAACTATTTGGTATCACGTGCATTTAATCCAAGAAAAATCGCAGTGGCAGTCGGTATGGCAGTTTGCGCAGTAGGATATGTTTTGACATTTTATCCGACATGGATGGTGCCAGTGGCATGGGGCTTTGTTCCATTATTTTTGTGGGTTGTCATTTGGAAATTTGACAGGAAGGTGTTAAGACGAGTTGATGTGGTGCCATGGCTTCTTATTTTCGTGATTACGGCAGCAGGTCTTACAGTACTTGCCGTCACCTCATGGGATGTGATTAAAGCAGAATTAAATTCAGTTTATCCCGGAAATGCACCTTCGTCATCAGGCGGTACAGGCCTTTGGTGGATGATGAAATACCCGATTTCGCTTGTCAGTAGATTTAGTATGAATGAACTAATTGTAGAAAATTCATCCATCATTTGTTTTGCACCAGCAGGAGTTATACTCGCACTGTGGGTAATCATTAAAGAAAAAAAGAAGGATCCTTTACTCATTCTTTTACTTGGAATGAATCTGTTTTTGGCCTGGTACTATTGTGTTGGTATTCCTAAATGGCTTGCCAAAATGCTGTTACTTAGTTTTGTAAATTCAAATCGCGGACCGCAGGTGTTAGGCTTTCTTCGCTTGACTCTATTTGTCAGAGCTGTCGCATTAAAAGAAAAAGCACCTAAAAGGTGGTTAGCAGCATTGGCAGCTGTCATTTCATCAGCTGTACCGATGAGATTAGCCTTGGGATTTACAAAGTATGAGCCAGGCGGACTTAGATATGAGTATTTTGATACAGCAGAGAAAATTTTAGTTGTCTGGGCAATTCTAGCAGTTGTTTTTTATCTGCTGTATCGGGCAAGAAAAAGCAAGTATACAATGGCAGTTTTAGGAGTATGCACAGTAGTATTAGCATCATCAATTTGGATAAATCCAGTTGCAAAGGGGGTACCTGAAATTACGAAAAGTGAAACGATGCAGCAAATTTGTGATCTCGTAAAAGAGGATCCTAAGGCAATATGGCTTGTCGCAGATATTGCCTACCCGGCTACTAACATTCCTGCGATGGCAGGAGCAGATTGCCTGAATACAACGCAGACATATCCTCAGAAAACGCGCTGGGAGATGTTAGATCCAGAAGGAGAATATGAAGATATTTACAATAGGTATTGTCATATTAGAGCATCACTTGGAAGCAAGACGATGCTTGAGTTAGTTAGTACAGATTATGTAGAAGTAACACTTTCACCAGAAGATCTAAAGAAATTAAATATCAGATATATAGTCAGTACAAATGATTTTGATGAAAAAATAGCGGCTGGAACAACTAATATTTTTACAGACAGTGGCATTGAATTTCAAAAGTACTATGAAGGAGCACAGTTATCAATATATGTATGTGTTTATTAAAACTTGCAGTGTACCAATTTGAAAGGAGGAGAGGACATGGATGATATTGCTGTATTGATCCCCTGTTATAATGAGGACAAAACAATTGAAAAGGTAGTATCAGATTTTAAGCGTGTGCTGCCTGACGCCGTCATTTATGTGTACGACAATAATTCAACAGATGACACAGAGAAGCTTGCAAAAAAGGCGGGAGCTATAGTGCGTCATGAGTATCAGCAGGGAAAGGGAAATGTAGTGCGCAGAATGTTTCAGGAAATTGACGCACATTGCTACATACTTGTGGATGGGGATGACACTTATCCAGCAGAATCTGCTGCAAAGATGGTAAAGCTTGTACAGGAACACAATGCGGATATGGTAGTTGGAGATAGATTGTCATCTACTTATTTTGAGGAAAACAAGCGCCCATTCCACAATATAGGCAATTGTCTTGTTCGGGGAATGGTATCAAAACTTTTCCACGGAAGCATCCGCGATATAATGACGGGGTATCGTGCATTCAGCTACCGTTTTGTGAAAACATTTCCGATTTTATCATGTCGGTTTGAGATAGAGACAGAAATGAGTATTCATGCGATTGACAAGCGTATGCAGGTGGAAAACGTGATTGTACCATATCGTGATCGACCAGAAGGAAGCGTGTCAAAGCTGAATACCTTCTTAGATGGTTGGAGTGTAATTAAGACGCTGATTCGTCTTTTCCGTATTTACAATCCATTTGCCTTCTTCGGTATAATAAGCATAATGTTGTTTCTAATTTCGCTAGTAATGTTTGTGCCAGTATTAATCACTTATATTGAAACAGGCCTTGTGCCGCGCTATCCAACACTGATTGTCAGCGGATTTTTGTCAGTCGCAGCAATACAGCTTGCAGGCATTGGAATATCACTCCAAAATATGCTTCACAAAAATCGCCAGGATTTTGAATTAGAGCTGTATCATGCAGAGATTCAGGAGCGAACAGAAAAAGATTGTAAATAAAATATTTTATCATAAAAAATAAATCGCCTTCATATACTAGTAATAGGGCCAGTCGGTCATGTCAAAACCGACTGAAAGCGGCAAAGCCCAATATCAGTATATGGAGGCGATTATGTTAGAGCTGCAGAAAAAACAGATACATATGAGCAGGAGCAAAAACACAGTGAGTGCGCAGGTCACATTTGATGAGGATTTTAATATTCCAGATGCGAAGCCAGATGTGGGAAGCGTACTGCTAAAGCAGGCAGATGCCGTGATGGAGGAACTTCGCCAGCTTTCAGAAAAGGTAATCATAAAAGGACGTCTCGACTTTGAAATTTTATATGCCGTAGAGGGTTCCGGCAGAATGAAAAATTTGTCAGGAGCACTTACATTTGAAGAAAACGTGAGCTATCCAGGACTTGAGCCGGGCGATTATGTGCGCTGCCGCACAAAGGTAGAAGATATCAGTATTCGTGTTGTCAACTCAAGAAAGCTTCATATTAGTGCCGTGCTTGGCGCGGAACTTTTTGCTGCATCAGCACAGCTTGAGGAGGCAGCAAGATCGCTTTCAGGGCAAGAAGATATCGCTGTACTTGGAAAAGATATGGAAGTGGTGTCTTTGCAGCTGCAAAAAAAGGATACGTTTCGTATGGAGGATGATGTAGTTGTAGCTCCGGGAAAACCGCTTGCACAGTCACTTTTATGGAAATCACTTAGTCTTAGAAGTATGGAATATCAGGCTCAGGAAGACAAAATGCTCATTCAGGCAGAGGCAGCCTTATTTGTAATTTATGAGGCAGGACAGGAGCAGCTTCCTATGCAGTGGATGGAAAAGACGATCTCATTTACAGGAGAACTGCCGCTTGTTGGATGCCGTCATGAGATGATTCCATCGGTGGAGCCAGTTTTGATAAAAAAAGAGATTAGTATTCATCCAGACGAGGATGGAGAAAATAGAATATTCCATGTGGAAGCAGTAGTGGAGCTTGATATGAAGCTGTATCTTGAGGAAAAGGTACATTTGCTCTGTGATGCATATTCGACAACAAAAGAAGTAGACACAAGCTACAAGACGGCTCATTTGGAAACACTTCAGATGAAAAATAAAGCAAAGTGCAGAATCACTGAAAAGATTCCGCTTCACAGCACTGACACCATGCTCCAAATTTGCCACAGTGAAGGAACAGTGTCAATTGATCGTACAGAGATTGTATCAGAGGGCATTCGTGTGGAGGGTGCTGTCTATGTGACTGTATTGTATCTGGCGGCAAACGATGAACGACCAATGCAGGCTGCGGCAGGTGTGATTCCGCTCAGCCATGTAATTGAAGCAGGAGGAATTACGCCGGGCAGCTGTTTTACTATCAGTCCGATGTTAGAACAGATTACAACAATGATTGCGCCAGGAGGTCAGGGAGAAGTACGTGCAGTCATTAGCCTTGATACATTTGTGCTCTCAGAGCATGAAATTTCAGTGCTCGATCAGGTGAGCTTTACAGGTGAACAGATTGATCCAAATGATTTTCCAGGTATGATCGGATACATTGTACAGCCGGGTGATAATCTTTGGTCAATAGCAAAAAAATATAGAATGAGCATTGAGCGGATCCGCGAGGTTAATCAAGATAATACAAAAGCAGATTCATTAAATGCGACCGCTTCCAGTATACAAAAAGAAGGAAAATCGCCAGAAGAGCTTGGCACAAAGCCAGGACAAAAACTTCTTCTAGTGCGATAAGAGAATTGTAATAGGGAATATTAGAATAATGATAGGATAGGAACATTTCTTGACGTATTGCATAACATAATAGTGTAACGCAGCAGGGCGGATACCGCAGGTTGCGCACGAAACTGCCGGCTGCTTCTGATAGATCTTACCCGGTCCGAAAGGACCGGATACATAATCAGAAGCAGCCGGTTTTGTGTTCGTGGATAGTGCCTGCCATCTCTATCATTTTAAATTTATCTCCATCATTTTACCAAAAAATGATGGAGATTTCAACAGGTATGATGGAGATAGGCTCTCCACATTTCATTTTTTCGCAGCCCCTTTTAAAAAGTATTACTGAGCATCCTGAGCATTCTCAGCTAAAAACTCATTGATCTTATCAACCAGATCATCTGGATCAAGTCCGTGAACCTCAGCAGCCTCGCCGATGGACTCGCCCTGAGATGCCGGGCAACCAAGGCAATGCATACCAGCAGCCATAAGAATCGGAATAACACCGGTGTTTACCTGAAGCAGTTCACCGATTGTAATATCTTTTGAAATCTGTGTCATATTAAAACCTCCATAAAAAATGCTTGGAATCAGACCAAAATGTCTACTCAACCTTCATTATAAAGGGTATCAAATAGAAAAGCAAGGGGATATTTTGCAGTTTTGCGAATGGTTTTAGCGTAGAAGTAAATGTTTAAGGAGTTAGGTTAGAGTTAGAAAAGCGTTGCGCTGCCTATTGTCCAAAAATGATTTCTGTGTTAGTATGGTTGTAGACTTAAAAGCCGTGGAGGACATTTGACTTCATGGAATAGGCTTCGTGAACTATTTGACTATTGAATGACCGAGGATTCCCGCACCAGTTTTCTAAAGTAAAAAATAAGTAGACAAATTACTTCCTCAATTATAGAAAATAAATTGTCTATTTACTAGAATTAAAAAGATTGATATACTATAAGTAGACAATGTGGTCATGAGTAGTTAACTAATTCGAAATGGAGGATGATTTATATGAAAAAAAGACTTTCAACATTAATTTGTGTAATGCTATTTTTGTGCCAAAATAGTTTGTACGTGACGGCAGAAGCAACTTCAGCAATTCGAACAGAAAATAAGAAGACAACAAAAGAGCAAGAAACATCAAGTGAAAATGATGAGGAACATGATGTACTTTGGATTCCGGCAGTTTATCAAGGAATCAATACTGAGTTTGGAACGTATTATGCATATGAAACGAATTTAATTTTTGAAATGTCTGATGAAGAAAAAAATCTGATTGCAACAGATTTAATGTGCGAATATATGAATGGCAGATATTATTTAATCTATGATGATAAGGTTTTGTATTATTCAGTAGAAGCAGATGGAATGCATAAGATTATGGCATATGATGAAAAAACCGGAATGATAAAAGAGATTTATTCGGAACCATATAAAGATTCTGCTGCTGAAGATCTTGTCACACCGAATTACTTGTATCTGCTTGGAAAATATAGTGATTATCTAGTGTATATGGATCAATCATATGAGCAGAATTTGCAAGAAGAAAGCGGATTCCTTGTGATTTTGAATCTCAAAGACAAAGAAGAAATAAGAGTAAGAAGTTCTTATTATATGGAAGGAGCATATATTCAGGCAGCTTGCGATAAATTGATTACATCAACTTCTGATGGCGGATATTCAAATCTTTATACAATTGATATGAAAACAGGAGAAATTGAAACAATTAGCGAAAAATGTCGGTCAACCAGTGGGGATTATATAAAAGGAACAGATGTTTATTATTTGGAAAAAAGAAACGGTGAAGATCAGATATATTATCTTGTCTGCTATGATTTAGAGAAAGAAAAAGAAGACTGGAGTATTGAATTAGCAGGAGAATGGTATGAACAGAATGGCTGTTTTTGGGGAAATGATCTTCAAGAAAATACATACATTATAACCTATGATGGCGTACAATATCCATATGATGGAGAATGCAAGAGTTTAAATCGAGTGGATGGACAGTATGTAGATTACACATCAGATGGAAAAATAAGAAAATTAAATGAGGAAACAGGTGAATGGGAAGATTGGATTGACTGTCCCCAGTGGCTCAATTTTGATCAGAGATAAAAAATGTACTTGACAGATTTAAATTGAATTGTATAATTGTATACAATGATACAAATTCATCACGGTAACGTGGCAGAATGGTATACAGAAAAAGTGCTGTAACAGATGCACTGCAAATGAGGAGCAACAGAGGAGGACGACACTATGAAGGCAAATAAGACAATTAATCTGAGCACCAAAACCAACCTGCTAGAACAGGATCTGTATGAGTACAAGCTGCAGGATGTCAGCCAGCCGGAGCTGTTTAGGGAGATTTTCCCATATAACGAGGTTCCGAAGGTATCCTACAACTATCGCCATGTACCGATGGATATGCCGGAACACATTTACATCACTGACACCTCTTTTCGTGACGGTCAGCAGTCACGTGAGCCATACACTACACAGCAGATGGTTGACCTGTATAAGATGCTTCACCGTCTGGGCGGCCCAAATGGCATTGTTCGCCAGACTGAGTTCTTTGTTTATTCGAAGAAGGATCGCGATGCACTGGAAAGATGTATGGAGCTTGGCTATCAGTTTCCTGAGATTACCACATGGATTCGTGCAACCAAGAACGACTTTGAACTGGTAAAGGATATCGGTATTCGTGAGACTGGTATTTTGGTAAGCTGCTCCGACTACCATATTTTCAAGAAGATGAATCTGACAAGAAAGCAGGCAATGGAAAAGTACTTGGGCGTTATTTCAGACGCGATTGAGGCTGGTCTTCATCCAAGATGCCATTTTGAGGATATCACAAGAGCTGACTACTACGGATTTGTTGTTCCATTTGCAACTGAGCTGATGAAGCTGTCTAAGGACAGTGGTGTTCCGATTAAGATTCGTGCCTGTGATACAATGGGATACGGCATTTCCTATCCGGGTGTTTCTCTTCCGCGAAGCGTTCCGGGTATCATCTACGGTTTAAAGCATTATGCCGGTGTGCCAAGCGATATGCTTGAGTGGCATGGACATAACGATTTCTATAAGGGAGTTGTCAATGCATCGACTGCATGGCTGTACGGTGCAGGAGCTGTCAACTGTTCTCTGCTTGGTATCGGAGAGCGTACCGGAAATGTGCCGCTAGAGGCAATGGTATTTGAGTATGCGTCCCTTCGCGGTGGCTTCGACGGCATGAACCCGACCGTTATCACCGAGATTGCCGAGTATCTTGAGAAGGAAACCGGATACGAGATTCCACCGATGACCCCATTTGTCGGCAGAAACTTTAATTTGACAAGAGCTGGCATCCATGCAGATGGTATCATGAAGGATCCTGAAATCTACAATATCTTTGATACCGATTTAATTTTGAACCGTCCGCCGATGGTTGCAATCAGTAACACCTCTGGTCTAGCTGGCATTGCCGTATGGATCAACCAGTATTATGGCTTGAAGGGTGCAGATAAGATTGATAAGAAGAATGAGGGTATCGTTGCCATCAAGGAGCTGATCGATCAGGAGTATGCAAACGGACGTATTACTGTTATCAGTGAGACAGAGATGATTCGTTATGCAGAACAGTATGTATTCCACAGAGACGTGGATTACGAGGATAAGTAAGACAAAGTCAAAAGAAATGGAGAAGGGCTATGCAGCAGAGTGGAGATCCGCTTCGCATTCAGGTGTTTAATGCGCTTGAGGACGCGATCTTAAACGGCAGTTACAAAGAGGGGGACAGTCTAAATGAGCTGAGGCTTTCAAAGAGTCTGGGTGTGAGCCGTACTCCTGTGCGGGAGGCTCTGATGCAGCTTGAGCTTGAGGGTTTGGTCAAGAATATCCCAAACAAAGGGGCAGTTGTGGTTGGCATTTCCGAGCAGGATGTGGAAGACATCTATGAGATCCGTATCAGAATTGAAGGGCTTGCAGCAAAGCTTTGTGCAGAGAAAATCACAGGCAAAGAGCTAGAAGAGCTAGAGCAATGTATGGCATTGCAGGAGTATTATCTGAAAAAGCCAGACAGTGCGAAGGAGATGGGCGAGTTAGACGGTGAGTTTCACCGAATTATCTTTGCCGCATCCAAGAGTAGACCTCTTCAAAACGTGCTGACAAGTTTTCACAATTATATTCGCCGTGCACGTGCAGGTTCCGTCTGTGTGACAGGCAGAGCAGAGGAATCGGTAGCCGAGCACCTGGCAATCTTAGAGGCAATTACAAAGCATGATGGGGAATTAGCCGAGAAGTTGACGGCAGAGCATATCAAAAATGCGAGGGATAATATTTGCGCCAGTCGCGCGATGAGTGAAAATTAAACCAAACCCACGAGGTGGAAGTGTTTTTTAGTAATCTGGAAGGCTGCGACAAAAATGCTTGACAGATCGTGATCGATACTGTAGAATGAATACGTTCTGGGGATGAAGTTCCCCCATTGATACAATCCTTGTATCACAAACCGCTGGTTAAGGCTGATGACTTCTGCGAAATTCGCAGGGGTTATCAGCCTTTTTTGTTAGCAAAAAAGGAGGATAAAAGATGCTTCAAAGTATCGCACTTATGCTGCTGCTCGGGATGGCGCTCGGGTGGTTGTGCAAAAAAATTCACCTGCCAGGACTGGTAGGCATGATCGCCACAGGAATGATTCTAGGACCATATGGGCTCGGATGGCTCGATTCATCTATTCTTGATATTTCATCTCAGCTAAGACGGATTGCACTGATTATCATTTTGATGAGGGCAGGACTATCCCTCAATTTAGAGGATCTAAAAAAGGCAGGGCGCCCAGCCATTTTGATGTGCTTTGTTCCGGCCTGCTTTGAGGTGGCAGGTATGATTATTCTGGCACCAATGCTTCTTGGTGTGTCGAGACTCGATGCAGCAATCATAGGTGCTGTTGTCGGTGCTGTGTCGCCGGCTGTCATTGTGCCTCGTATGATTAAGCTAACCGAAGAGGGATGGGGTACCCAAAAATCAATTCCACAGCTCATTCTAGCTGGAGCATCGGTTGATGATGTGTTTGTCATTGTATTGTTCTCAGCATTTACCGGGGTAGCACTTGGAACAGGCGCATCGGCGGCAAGCTTTATAAAGATTCCATTTTCTGTTATATTTGGCGCAGCGGCAGGCTTTCTTGTAGGATACTTACTTGCTGTTTATTTTGAGAAAATTCATATCCGCGATACGGCAAAGGTAATGATTTTACTCAGTGTTTCGTTTTTACTTGTGACGGCAGAGGATCGTTTTGGTGAGGTGATTCCATTTTCGGGGCTTTTGGCCGTTATGGGGGTCGGAATTGCATTAAAAAGAAAGCGCACAGTTGTTGCCGTGCGATTGTCATCGAAATTTAATAAGCTTTGGGTTATGGCAGAAATTATGCTCTTTGTGCTTGTCGGTGCGACAGTCGATCTTCACTATGCAGCATCTGCCGGGGCTGCAGCAGTGGTTCTTATTTTTTGTGTTCTTCTTTTTCGAATGGTTGGTGTCTGGTGTTGTATGCTTGGCACAGCCCTCACAAAAAAGGACCGACTGTTTTGCATGTTTGCCTATATGCCAAAGGCAACTGTGCAGGCGGCAATCGGTGGAATGCCGCTTGCAATGGGACTTTCCTGCGGAAATATTGTTTTGACAGTGGCTGTGCTATCAATCTTGATTACTGCACCGCTAGGGGCTTTTTTAATTGATGGAACCTATAAGAAGTTGTTGACGTTTCAAAAAATTAAATGATAAGAGCCGTATGAAGGGAAACTATCAAAAATAAACTATCAATTGTTAAAGAAAATGATTGACACCATATACGATACCATATATACTATAAGTAGGAGGTATAACAGATGTCAAAATGGGATAAACTGATAACACGTATATGCAATTTATCGAAAGACCTCCGGTTTGATGAACTGCGGAAAGTATTGGAAAGCTGTGGGTATGAAATGAATGCTCCGAGAAGCGGAAGTAGTCATTATACATTCAGAAAGCAGGGCTGTATGCCGATTACTATACCGAAGCACGAACCGATTAAAAAAGTATATGTGGAAATGGTAAGGCAGATTGTAGAAAGCGAGGCGAAGAATGATGAAAACGCTGAATGATTACATGGCAATGTCCTATCGCATGGAAATTGTAGAAGACAAAGATGAAGGCGGATTTGTGGTTTCTTATCCGGATTTGCCTGGCTGTATTACCTGTGGAGAGACTGTGGAAAGTGCGGTGACAAACGCACTGGATGCAAAAAAAGCGTGGTTAGAAGCAGCATTGGAAGAAGGTGTACAGATTCATGAGCCGGACAGTCTGGAAGATTATTCCGGGCAGTTCAAATTGAGGATTCCACGAAGTCTGCACCGATCACTGGCAGAACATTCTCAGAGAGAGGGAATCAGCATGAACCAGTATTGTGTATATCTTCTTTCTAAAAATGATGCGGTGTACTCGAAGTGATGCGTAAGAGTGCGAGGCACTCTTACCACATGTAATAATTTTTGAAAAAAATTTCATTCGTTTTCTTCCAATTTTACGATTTCCTTTATAAGAAGGATACCTTCATAACCTCTAAAAGGAGATAATGCTCCTTGCTCAATTGCAGTATCAATATATCTTAGTTCAACAATGTCACCAATTTTTAAATCGGTTACTGATATTTTTGAATTTTTATCATATATTGGAATTCCAACGGATTGCGTAAGAGTAGCAATAGAACGATTACCGTTAACCTCTTTTCCACCTATTGCATCTCCATGTATTTTGTCAATTTGAATTTGAACTGCATTTACGTGAAGAGTATAATAATCTTTTTCATCCCAAGTCCATTTTTCAACAATTTCTCCACATGTGTATAATTTATCACCTACCTCTAAAACTTTTAAATAATAATTGTTTTCGATGCGATCTATTGGCAAATGACAACCAGTTATAAGCCAAATCCACAATATAAGTAAAAATCTAATTTTTATCACTCCTTCCTATCAAAGTAGGCAGAGTACCACGTCCATAGGAGCTATGCACCGCATGGGCGTGGAGACTTCATTAGAATCCCGCACTGTTATTTGATTTATTTATAACATGTAGAATATAATTCTGTCAATTATTTTTTGAATTTTCTAGTACCTGACCCCAATGTAACAAACCGACTGAATTAGGTGAAAAGCTTTTTTTTAGGGTGTCATCATTGACGGATTTTTGATCTCGTGCTATACTCCTACCGAAAGTTAGAAAACACTAATTAAAGTTTGACATATGGAGGAAATTATGAGAATTAAAAAAGCACTTTTTCTTGGCACACTTTGTACAGCAGTTTCTGGTATGAGTTTGTTTGCGCAGGCAGGCGTTTCCTATGCAAAGAGCGCGAAAGAAGCAACCGAGGAGGCAAGCAGTGAGGAAGCGACCGAGGTAGAATCTGAGGAGGAGACCAGTGAGGAGGTCACCTACCCAATTACCATTGAGCATGCATTTGGCGAGACAGTAATTGAGAGCAAGCCAGAGCGTATTGCAACAATCGGTTGGGAAAATCAGGATACCTCACTTGCACTTGGTGTTGCACCGGTTGGTGTTTCTGCAGCAAACTATGGACTGGTAACTGATAACAATTTGCATCTGTGGACCGATGAGGCATTTGCAGATCTTGGCGTAGAGAAGCCGGTTGTTTTTGATGATGTGGATGGACTGGATTTAGAGCAGATCAGTGATTGCAATCCAGATGTCATTTTGGCAGCATATTCAGGTATGACTCAGGAAGACTATGATACGTTAAGCCAGATCGCACCAGTTATTCCGTATAAGGAGAAGGCTTGGCAGACAAGCTGGAGAGAGCAGACCATCGAGAATGCCGAGGGTATGGGCATGAAGTCAGAGGGCGAGAAGAAGGTAAAGGAAGTGGAGGAGCTGATTGCAGAAAAGCTTGAGGAATATCCACAGCTTGAAGGAATCCCAACTGCATTTTGTTGGATCAGTGCAGATGATTTCAGCACATTTTATGTATATCTTCCGGCAGATCCGAGAGCAGCATATCTGTTAGATCTTGGTTTTACACTTCCAGAGAGTGTACAGAAGCTTGCTGGCGAGACGGATGATTTTAATATCACAGTGAGTCGTGAGAATGCGGATCAGCTTGATGATATTCAGCTTATGGTTGTTTACGGAGATGAGGATCTGTTGAAGTCTTTACAGGAGGATAAGTTAATGAGTCAGATTCCGGCAATCAAAAACGGTGCAGTTGCATTGGTTGACAGTACCTCTGCACTTGCAGGCGCTTGCACTCCGTCCATTCTTTCGATCCCGTATGAGATTGACGAGTATCTTCAGTTACTTTCTGATGCAGCGGAGAATATCAAATGAGAGACAGACGGTTCCTATTAACAGCAGCTGCTTCTATCATGCTTTTGCTGTTTTGTGTACTGGCATCGATAGCCTGCGGATCAAAATCCGTGGGCTTTCCCACTGTTATTCGAAGTCTTTTTCATTTGGGCGAGGAGACATTTGAAAATAATGTTGTGCAGGCGAGAATCCCAAGAACTGTGTTTGGCATTTTAGCAGGAGCATCGCTTAGCGTATCAGGCGCACTGATGCAGGCAGTGACAAGAAATCCGATTGCGGATCCAAGTATTTTAGGAGTCAATACGGGGGCTTCCCTTTTTGTTGTATGCGGAATCGCTTTTTTTCATATTAGTAAGGGCAGTCAGTATATTTGGCTGGCATTTGCCGGGGCAGCAGCGACAGCAATCCTCGTGTATGGTTTGGCATCAATTGGTGGAAATGGTGCAACACCAATTAAATTGGCACTTGCCGGTGCGGCAGCAGGAACGGCACTCCAATCTCTTGTCAACACAGTCATGCTTCCAAACAATCAGGTAATGGATCAGTTTCGCTTTTGGCAGACAGGAAATATTGGCGGAGCAAGTTGGACAGATATCCGTTTGTTGTGTCCATATTTTGTTATTGGATTTGTCGTCAGCATTTGCATGGCAGCTCCGCTAAACACATTGGCACTTGGGGATGAGGCGGCAACTGGACTTGGCTTGAACGTGCCGCTTACAAGAGCATTTGCTTCTCTTGCAGGCGTACTTTTGTGTGCATCAACGACAGCACTTGCCGGACCGATTAGTTTCATTGGTCTGATGGTTCCGCATCTGTTTCGCTTAGTAATTGGTCCAGACATGAAAAAGATTCTTCCATTGTCTGCAATTGGTGGCGCGGCACTTTTACTGTTTGCAGACACAATGGGACGAATACTCGGAAGTCCTGGCGAACTGGAGTCTGGTATTGTCACTGCACTGATCGGTGCACCTGTGTTTATCCTGATTATTAGAAAGGCAAAGGTGAAGTCACTGTGAAAGAAACGACATTGCAAACAGCTAAATATATGTCTTCTGATGGCATCTCTAATGTAGAGGCAGGATATCGCAGACGACAGAAAAAGAGCATCGTGATTTCAGTTGTGCTTCTGGTGCTGGTAGTTATACTTGCAGCAGTTATGATGCTTTATGGAAATACAATTTACACACCGAGACAAGTTTGGGAGGCGTTAAATGAGGTAGAAGGCAGTGCGATCTTTACAGTGAAGACGCTTCGACTTCCAAGAATGTTAATTGCAATTTTGGCAGGCTTTGCGTTTGGTATGGCCGGAAACACGTTTCAGCAGCTTTTGGGAAATCCGCTTGCAAGCCCTGATATCATCGGCGTGACATCGGGAGCAAGTGTTGCTGCTGTATTTGGCATTCTTGTCTTGAAGCTTCCAACTGGCATCGTATCACTTCTTGCTGTAGTCTCAGGTTTTTTTGTCTCGTGCCTGATTTATGTTTTGGCTCAGGGAGGCGGTTTTTCAAATGCTCGGTTGATCTTAACTGGAATTGGTATGCAGGCATTTTTAAATGCGATTATCTCATGGCTGTTATTAAAAGCATCTGAGTATGATGTGGCAAATGCACTCCGCTGGCTTTCTGGAAGTCTAAATGGTGTAAAACTTTCTGAGGTTTTGCCACTTGGGATTGTAGTCTGTGCAGCAGGCTGTGGAATCCTTTTACTCAATCGACAGTTAACGATGCTTCAGATGGGCGAAAGTCATGCGGTTACTCTTGGTGTGAAATCGAAAATGGTTCGTTTAGTTTTGATTTTACTTTCTCTTTTACTAGTTGCCTTTGCAACATCCGTGACAGGACCGATTGCATCAGTTGCCTTTTTGGCAGGACCGATTGCAGCACGCCTGTGTGGTGGTGGAAGAACCAATATGCTTTCTTCTGCACTTGTCGGAAGTGTTTTGGTATTGGCATCGGATTTGATCGGTCAGTTTGCACTTCCATCACGCTATCCAGTTGGTGTCGTAACCGGAATTTTGGGCGCACCGTATCTGATTTTTCTGCTTCTACGGATGAATAAAAAGAGTGAGCATGTGTAACGATTAATTGGGATAGACCGTATCTAGTGAAACATTAAGAATTAAGAAAAGGCAGGCACTTATGGAGAATAAGAAACTAGAACTGATGACACAGGACTTGTCGGCAGGCTATGATGGAAAAACAATTGTTTCTGATGTCAGTATTACAATTCCGAAAAATAAGATCAGCGTAATCCTCGGCGCAAATGGCTGTGGAAAATCCACTCTGTTAAAGACCTTTGCTAAATTGCTAAAGCCAGAAAAGGGAAGCATTCTTCTGGATGGAAAAAGTATTTTTACAATGCCGTCGAAACAGATGGCACAGACGCTTGGACTTCTTCCACAGTCACCTATTGTTCCAGAGGGAATAAAGGTAACAGATTTAGTTGCAAGAGGACGATTCCCATACCGAAAGCTGCTTGGCGGACTTCAAAAAGAGGACTTTGCAGCTGTCGAGGAGGCACTTGAGATGATGGGTATCACAAAGCTTGCCGACCGTTGTGTGGATGAATTGTCGGGAGGACAGCGCCAGAGAGTCTGGATTGCGCTTGCACTGGCACAGCAGACGGACATTTTATTGTTAGATGAGCCAACCACCTATCTGGATATCGCTTATCAGGTGGAAATATTGGATCTTTTAATGGAATTAAATAAGAATAGAGGAACCACAATTTTGATGGTTCTTCACGATATCAATCTCTCAGCTCGCTATGCCGATCACATCTTTGCAATGAGCAAAGGAAAACTAGTTGCACAGGGAAGTCCGTCCGAGGTTATTTCAAGAGAGTTAATGAAGCAGATTTATGGACTCGATTGTCAAATTATTGAAGATCCGGTATCAGGTACACCACTTATTGTGCCGGAAGGTCGTCATCATAGACAAGAAAATACTTCAGCGAAGAAAGATACAGTTGAAGAGAAAACAGAAAAAGAGCAGATTGAAGCATCCATCAAGACAGAATCAATCTGTGCCTGAAAAATAGGAGCGAAACTTCCGAGGGGTAGTTTGGCTCCATTTTTTAAACATCGTGCGAAAGGCAGCCGGACTTTGATAGCCAGTCAGCCTTGCTATCTCGTCCACTGTCTTGTCAGTATTTTTTAACAATGAAGCCGCTTTTGTCATGCGAATCTGATTGGAATAGTCCCAGATCGTCTGCTGATAAAGCTCTTGAAATCCTGCCTTTAGCTTTTGTTCTCCGATGCCAAGTGTCTGACTGAGCGCATAGATAGTGACAAAGGAATCGGAATGATCACGAAGCAGATCATGGGCGGCAATGATTTTTTTATATTCATCAGGGCGAATTCGAATGGGTCTGTTTCCAACGAAAATGCGCTCGGACATCAAATCGGCACCTGAAAAGAAAAATTGGCGGTTGGCTTGACGAATCAAAAGGGCAGTAAAGGAAGTGCTAAGAGCAAGCAAAAGCGCTGGTGTCATGGAACGTGATTCGAGCAAGCTTTGCACCTGTAAAATCAGGTCAGTCAGTTCCTTTGGGAGATGAATGTGGCGGACATTTTTGATCAAAAAGTCAAGAGAATCCTCAGAAGCACCTAAATATGGCAAAATTTTATGTTTCAAATAGTTGGTCTCAATTGAAATTTCCACTCCTTTAAAATGCTGTCCCTTTTTCCAACAGTTGATACCACCGCTTGCCTGCTCAATCGCAAGAAATGGCGATGGAATAGCAGACTGTTCCATACGATTTTCAACGAGAGAATAGGTGATGCCCTCGTAAATAATACCAGCATGAAGATATTCGGTATTATATTGAAATTCAACAAGAAAATCCTCTGGGATGGTGTAATCACCGATTCCAAACTGAATGGAGTCCATGCGACCATAGGTATAGATAGAGCCAATCTGATCGTTTGCCCAATCATTTTCAGGCAAAGAAGCAGACCGGCGCTTTAGACCAATCTGTCTGTAAAAAATGGTTTGATACGAATCTGGATCCTTTGCCTGATGGTAGATCATTTTCCTAAATTTCCCTCCTTGAAGTGCTTTCTGCACAGAGCAATATACTTATCATTGGCGCCTAGTACCACCTGGGCGCCTTCTTTTATGATGCCATTGTCATCGTAGCGGGCATTGCAGGTCGCCTTTTTGCCACACCAGCAGATCGTTTTGATTTCCTTGATTTCATCGGCGATCTCCATCAGACGGCGGCTGCCTGGGAAAAATTTATTCTGAAAATCAGCTCTTAGTCCGTAGCATAAGACAGGAATCTGCCAGGTATCTACGATATCAGAAAATAAATCAATTTGCTCAGGAGAAGCAAACTGTGCTTCATCAACAATAATCGCATTGTAATTTAATACACAGTCTGGATTTTTCGTAAATTCATCCAGAAATTCGTCAATCAGGCGGCATGTATTTGAAAGACCGATTCTTGAAGAAACGGTGTGAATGCCATCTCTAGTGTCAGTAGCCGGTTTTAAAATCAGAGCGTGCTGCCCTCGTTCTTCGTAATTATATGCAACCATAAGTGCATTAGCGGTTTTAGAGGAGCCCATTGCTCCATAGTTAAATACAAGCTTAGCCATGTCTTTAATTCCCTTCATAATATGCTGCTCCTAACTATACTCTGTTTTGCACGTGTGGTCAAGGGGAGAAGGACTTTTCCCAAACCTACCGAAAATATCACTTGTAACTTCTGCTCAAATTCGATATACTTTACACAGAAGAAACAGCATCTGCAAGTGCTGTTTGTATCGCATCATAAGGAGGAAGTATTATGGAACTTTTATTACTTGAGCCGGTGTTTAAACAGATGATTTGGGGCGGAAGCCGTTTAAAAGATGATTTTGGTTATGACATTCCGGGAGATAATACAGGAGAGTGCTGGGCAATCAGTGCTCATCCGCACGGAGACTGTACAATTAAGAATACCGAGTATAAGGGAAAGACATTAAGCTGGCTGTGGGAAAATCACAGAGAATTATTTGGCAATGTACAGGGAGACCGTTTCCCACTTTTGATTAAGATTATTGACGCAAAGGCAGATCTTAGCATTCAGGTTCATCCAGATGACGCATACGCAGCAGAGCATGAGAATGGCTCTCTTGGCAAGATGGAGTGCTGGTACATTCTTGATGCAAAGGAAGGCGGCACTATCGTGATCGGTCACAATGCAAAGAATCACGAGGAAGTAGAAGAGATGATACGCGGCAAGCGCTGGAAAGAATTTATCCGCGAGATTCCTGTAAAGAAGGGCGATTTCTTCCAGATCAATCCTGGCTGTGTTCATGCAATCAAAGGCGGCACCTTGATTTTAGAGACTCAGCAGAATAGTGATATTACCTATCGTGTATATGACTATGATCGTCTGCAGGATGGAAAGCCGAGAGCACTTCATGTACAGCAGAGTATTGACGTTATTAAGGCACCATTTGAACCGGCAGTGGCAGAGCATGAAAAGCTTGACGTTGAAGGTGCAGAGGCCGAGAAGCTTGTAAGCTGCCCGTGCTATACTGTATGCAAGGCAACTGTAAATGGAACGGCAGAGTTTGATTGGGATCAGCCATTTGTAGATATCAGCGTATTAGATGGAGAGGGAAGCTTTGATGGCACTCCAGTAAAGAAGGGCACTCACCTTATCGTTCCGGCAGGATATGGAAAGATGAAGGCAGAGGGCAAAAATTTGATGATGATTTATTCTTACATCACAGAAAAATAAGAAGTAATCAATTAAAATCAAAATAAAACAGGAAAGATCACCCAAAAATAAAATAGAAGACAGGGGAAATAGAGGAGAATAGAAATGAGAATTGGCGCATTAGAGGGCGGCGGCACAAAGATGGTGCTTGCTGTCTGCAATGAAAATGGAGAAGTATTGGATCGTGTATCCATTCCTACAGAGACACCAGAAATTACAATGCCTAAGATGATTGCATATTTCAAGGAGCAGCAGGTTGAAGCACTTGGAATCGGATTCTTTGGCCCGGTTATCTTAAACGAGCAGTCTCCAAAGTATGGCTGTGTCGGCAATACACCAAAGCTTGCATGGAAGTGGTATCCGGTACTTGATGAGTTTAAGAAGGCACTGAATATCCCAGTTGGCTTTGATACAGATGTAAATGCAGCAGCGCTTGGTGAGGCAACATGGGGCATCACAAAGGGCTTAAAGAACAGCATCTATATCACAGTTGGAACAGGAATTGGAGCAGGAGTTATTGTAGATGGAAAGATGCTTCACGGTATGCAGCATCCGGAAGGCGGTCATATTTTAGTAGCACCTCATCCAAATGATACATATAAGGGTAAATGCCCATATCATGGAAGATGCTTAGAGGGTATGGCGAGCGGTCCGGCAATCGAAGAGCGCTGGGGCAAGAAGGCATATGAGCTGTCTGACAAGAAGGAAGTTTGGGAGTTAGAGGCTTACTATGTGGCACAGGGTCTTGTAGACATGATCATGCTTCTGTCACCAGAGCGTATTGTACTCGGCGGCGGTGTTATGCATCAGACTCATGTGATGGATCTGATTCGTAAGGAAACACTTCGCATGGTCAACAAGTACATTGACACAGATGAGCTTTCCGATATCGAAAACTACATTGTGCTTCCAAGCCTGAATGACAATCAGGGAATCCTTGGCTGTGCAAAGCTGGGAATGGATGCACTGGCAGCAGCAAAATAAATCTGATTAATACAGACAAAATGAAAGGCTCAGCACCGCGTTTAGCGGTGGCTGAGCCATTTGTATATGGAAAAAAGAATCGCACTTACAATGATAATAAGTGAAAGCAGACAAAGATAATAGACAGCATTTGGCTGAGACAGCGTCATGGTAAGTGACAGAACATTATCTGTTGTCTTGGCAGAGTAAACATTATCTAAGACATTGTTTTCTGTTGTAAGACTGCTTTCAAGAGAATCAGATATTATGGAAGTACCGTTTGGAAGCTGCACCATCACAGTAATTAATGTTGCATCTGGATTCACAAGAAAATTGGAAAAGTCCATGTTTTCTGTGAAGCGATATGTATGCTTTGGCTGAAACAGCGCCATAGTCTGAGAGCAGTAGTCAAGTGTTTCCTTTCCGTCAAAGAAAGCTTCAAATCCCTTTGCGAGATAGGATGGTGTACCAGTCTGTGTAAAAAATAAAGTCAGGTGATTTTCATCATCAGTTTTGGCGGTAACGGTCCCAAAATTTTGAGTATAGCGCGCGGCGGTATCTGTGATAAGCTGTTGGTGAAGCTTAGGTACCTCGCCGAGTGACAGAGTAATTGTGCGCGTAAGAAGCTGAATAGATTTTACTTGCGTGGAGACTGTGATCTGCTGCGGCTGATACTGGAAGATGGCATCATAGTTGTAGGTGCATCCACCTTCAACAAGATCATCAAACAGACAGACATAGCCATCATAACCATCGCGTGCAAGCGGAAGCTTTTGAAGCGTATGATCATTGTCATATACAGCAAGTGCTGCATTTGTGTCGGTGCTGTAGAAATAGCGTGCCCTTGCTGTTCCTGAATCGGGAACAAAGAAGGAAAATTGAAAAGGCTCTTCATAAGAGTGCACAATTTTCATAGAATTTTCAGCAATGATCGATTCAGACGCAAGTGATTTGCTTGACGACTGAAATAGCTGGCTTGTCTTTACACACAATTCTTTAAAGCTTTCAGCGCTGAATGTCAGTTGCCATGTGGTATCATTATTCCAGACAGCTTCAATTCCATCTGGGACAATAGCGTCCAGATAGCTTTTTACATTAGAAGCATTGTCGCGCAGTTCATCAGGAAAGATGATATAAATAGTACGGTTCCATTTGTCAAGAGAAAGTGATGTTAAAATATCAATTCGCTTGGCATCAAGAATTGTTTCTGCGTTGCAGACTAGTGCATTATTCTGACTTTTATAGCTTCGGCCGTTATAGATAAGTTCATTTTCCTGCTGAGACAGGTAGGCTAAAAGCTTTGAGTCACTAAGTCCTGTGCGCTCCTTAAGAGCATCAGTAAACCAGGTAAAAACAGCCATCACATCATCTGGCTCAGATAAGGTAAAGCCAGTTTTCACACCGACTTGCGGTCGTGAAATAGAAGAAAATTGTTCAATGCCTGTAAGTGCATCAATTTTTTCCTGATATTCATCTAGTGAATCAAATGAAAGAACAAAAGTCAGCTCATAAGCAGAAGCAGTGTCCACATAATTCCATTCAAGTCCCTTAGGGCAGTTAGCCGTGATAAAGCTTTGAAAAGAAAAATTGCTGTTGTGGAAAAGCTTTTGCAGTGTTTTTTTATTGGCTGTAACAGACATAGTGCGCGCACCTGATTCGTCAGCCTGAATATCTAATACAGAAGAGAATGTAATTGGAGGACACTTTGCGCAGCCGCCTATCACACAAGCAGTGATGAAAATAAAAAAGCAAAATAGAAAAGCGTGAAGAAATTGTTTTATCCTGTCAGTATGAATTATTCGTGTTTTCATAATCAAAACTGACCAAAATGGTTCTTCAGTGCTTCAAAACTCTCCTTACTGATTACATGCTCCATTTTGCATGCATCTTCAGCAGCAATGTTGCTGTCAACGCCAAGGCTAATAAGCCAATTTGTCAGCCACTGATGTCGCTCATAGATCATTTCAGCGATCTCGCGACCACTGTCAGTAAGATAAATATAACCAGCCTGAGTTACGGTAATTTTTCCGCCTTCGCGTAAATTTTTCATTGCGATGCTGACACTTGATTTTTTAAAATCCAATTCATTTGCGATATCGACAGAGCGCACAACTGGCAGCTTTTTGCTGAGCATCAGGATTGTTTCGAGATAGTTTTCGGCAGATTCATGTATTTGCATAAGCAAACCTCCTGTGTAAAATATATCTAAGTCAATTACCTATAAGAATACCATATCTGCGAAAAAAGTTCAACATAACTTCAACGATTCATTTTGCAAAAAAAAGTCATTGACAAAATAAAATCAGGTATTATAATAATTCTGTATCAAACAATTCGGAATCGAACAGTTCAAGATCGAACAATTTAAGACTATCATCGAGAACTTAGTTCGATTAAAAATTAACAGAAAGAGAGGGCTGCATGGAAAAAGAAAAATCGATATGCTTTAGCCTAAAGAGGGTAAATCATATCGTGGAGAGAGGCATTCACACAAGCCTCGCGGCAGCAGGTTTTGATGAAATCACAAACATGCATGGGTGGATTCTGGGCTTTTTGTATCACGCGCAGCGACCGGTCTATCAAAAGGATATCGAATCAAATTTTGGAATTGCCCGTTCAACGGTGACAAATATCCTGCAGCTGATGGAGAAAAAGGGGTATCTGACAAGGACTACCGATGAGCATGATGCAAGGCTTAAGCGGTTAGAACTGACAGAGTTAGGGAAAAAGGTTCATCTTGATACGATTGCAGTAATCGACTCAGCACATGATACGATGGAGGCTGGTATTACAGATGAAGAGAGAAGGATCTGCTTTGAGGTATTGGAAAAGATCTGTAAAAATGTAGAGAAAATAACAGGAGGAGAGTAGCCATGATAAAAACATTAGGTGCATATGTAAAAGAGTTTAAGCGTGCATCAATCGCGACACCGTGCTACATGATTCTGGAAGTTTTGATGGAGATGATGATTCCCTACCTGATGGCTTCCATTATCGATGACGGTGTCAACAAGGGCGATATGAAGCATATCTGTCTTGTCGGTGCAGGCATGCTTGTGATTGCAGCAATCGGTCTGTTTGCCGGAATCATGGGCGGTGTGTACGGTGCGAAGGCATCGGCCGGATTTGCCCGCAATCTTCGAAAAGGAATGTATGACAACATTCAGACTTTTTCCTTTTCTAACATTGATAAGTTTTCAACTGCCAGCCTTGTAACAAGACTGACTACTGATGTAACCAATATTCAGAATGCATATCAGATGGTACTTCGTATGTGTATGAGAGCACCGGCCAGTCTGATTTGTGCGCTGGCAATGGCATTTATTACAAATGCAAGAGTTTCAACAATTTTCTTAGGCGCTATCGTTGTTCTTGGTATTGCTTTGTTTTTTATTGTCAACAGAGCAAGAAAATATTTTACTGCAGCATTTCCAAAGTACGATGAGTTAAATGCGAGTGTTCAGGAGAATGTTTCTGCTATTCGTGTTGTAAAGGCTTACGTGCGTGAAGATTATGAAAAGAACAAGTTTGTAAAGGCAAGCGAAAACATTTATAAGATCTTTGTTAAGGCAGAGGGTGTTGTTGCATTGAACTCTCCAGTCATGATGTTTGCCGTATATGGCTGTATCCTTGCAATCAGCTGGATTGGTGCGAAGATGATCATCGGAACAGGAAGTGTTGCGCTGACAACAGGAAAGCTGATGAGCTTATTAAATTATTGTATGAGTATTTTGATGAGCTTGATGATGCTGTCTATGGTTTTCGTTATGCTTACAATGAGTATTGCAAGTGCAGAGCGTATCTGTGAAGTATTAAATGAGAAGCCAGATTTAAAAAACCCAGATCAGCCAGTTACAGATGTAAAGGATGGAAGCATTGAGTTTGATCATGTTACATTCCGATATAATGCAGGAAGCGAAAAGCCGATTTTGTCTGATATCAATTTGTCTATTCGTTCAGGTGAGACAATTGGTCTGATCGGCGGAACTGGAAGTGCAAAGTCAAGTCTTGTTAATTTGATTAGCCGTCTGTATGATGTTCAGGAGGGTGCTGTAAAGGTTGGCGGATTAGATGTGCGAAAATATGATATGGAAGCACTTCGTAATCAGGTCAGCGTTGTTCTTCAGAAAAATGTCTTGTTTTCAGGAACCATTTTTGAAAATCTTCGCTGGGGTGATAAGACAGCTTCTGATGAGGAGTGTATCCGTGCCTGTAAGCTTGCCTGTGCAGATGAATTTATTGAGCGTTTCCCGGAGCGCTACAATACTTACATTGAGCAGGGCGGAAATAACGTATCAGGCGGACAAAAGCAGCGTCTTTGTATTGCAAGAGCACTTCTTAAAAAGCCAAAGATTTTAATTCTTGATGACTCCACAAGTGCAGTTGATACGGCAACTGATGCAAAGATACGTCAGGCATTTGCAACGGAAATTCCAGATACAACAAAGATCATCATCGCACAGCGTATCTCAAGTGTGCAGAATGCAGATCGTATCATCGTGATGGATGATGGTAAGATTAATGGAATTGGAACACATGAAGAGCTTCTTGCCCAAAATGAGATTTACCGCGAGGTATATGAATCTCAGACAGGCGGAAGCGGTGATTTTGATGAGAAAGGCGGTGATCAGTAATGCCAGGACCAAGACGTGATTTCGGACCAAAGCAGAAGGTCGAAAATCCAGTAAAGGTATTTAAACGCATCATGTCCTATGTGCTGAAGCGTTATCCAGTTCATTGTCTGTTTGTACTTATCTGTATTGTTGTAAGTGTATATGCAAATGTACAGGGAACTATGTTTATGAAGACTTTGATTGACGGTTATATTACACCTCTTTTAGGTCAGGCTAACCCAGACTATTCAGAGCTTCTGCAGGCAATTATCAAGATGGGAATTTTGTATGTAATTGGTATTGCTGCTACTTTTGGCAATACTAAGATCATGGTGTATGTTACTCAGGGAACGATGAGAAATATCCGTAACGACATGTTTAAACATATGGAATCCCTTCCAATTAAATATTTTGATACACATAAGCATGGTGATATCATGTCAATGTATACAAACGATGTTGATACGCTTCGCCAGATGGTCAGCCAGAGTATTCCGCAGTTCATCAACAGCTTAATTAGTATTGTAAATGTGCTGATCTACATGATCATCTTAAGTGTGCCGCTTACACTTGTTTCAATTGTTATGGTTATGCTTGTTATATGGGCAAGTAAAACAGCTGCTTCTAAGAGCGGAAAGTTTTTCGTATCACAGCAAAAAAATATCGGTGCATTAAACGGCTTTATCGAGGAGATGATGGATGGTCAGAAGGTTGTCAAGGTATTCTGTCACGAAGAGGAGAGTATTGAGCGCTTTGACCAGTTAAATAATGATCTGTTTGGAAGTGCATATAATGCAAACCGTTATGCTAATATCTTAGGACCAATCAATGTTCAGCTTGGAAACTTAAGCTACGTTGTTGTTGCAATCGTTGGAGGTCTTGTTGCAATCAACGGAATTGGCGGCTTTACATTGGGAAGTCTGGCAAGCTTTTTAACTTTAAATAAGAGCTTCCAGCAGCCAATTAACCAGATCAGTAACCAATTAAATAGTATCGTTATGGCACTTGCCGGCGGTGATCGAATTTTCCGTCTGCTTGATGAAAAGCCAGAGGTGGATGATGGCTATGTTACTCTTACAGATGCTGTTGTAAATGCAGATGGCACAATCACTGAATCAAATAAGAGAACAGGAACATGGGCTTGGAAGCATTATCACAAGGCAGAAGGTACGACAGATTATAGACAGCTTAAAGGCGATGTTGTATTTGAGCATGTGGATTTTGGTTACAACGATGATAAGATGGTACTTCATGATGTAAGCTTATATGCGCAGCCGGGACAAAAGATTGCATTTGTAGGTTCAACAGGTGCAGGAAAGACAACAATCACCAATTTGATCAATCGTTTCTATGACATTCAAAGCGGAAAGATCCGCTATGACGGTATAAATATCGGAAAGATCAAAAAGGATGATCTTCGTCATTCACTAGGAATTGTTCTTCAGGATACACATCTGTTTACTGGAACTGTTATGGAAAATATTCGTTACGGAAAACTTGATGCGACAGAAGAAGAGGTACATGCAGCAGCTAAGCTTGCTAATGCAGATGGCTTTATCCGCAGACTGCCGCAGGGCTACGACACAATGCTCACAGGAGATGGTGCTAACTTAAGTCAGGGTGAAAGACAGCTTCTTGCCATTGCCCGTGCAGCTGTTGCCGATCCGCCTGTACTAATTCTTGACGAGGCAACAAGCTCCATTGATACAAGAACTGAGAAAATTGTTCAGGATGGTATGGATAAGCTGATGCACGGAAGAACAACATTTGTTATCGCGCACCGTCTGTCTACCGTTAAGAACAGCGACTGTATCATGGTCTTAGAGCAGGGACGTATCATTGAGCGCGGAACTCATGATGATCTTATTGCACAAAAGGGCAAATATTATCAGCTATATACCGGAAATAAGATTAGCGAGTGAGTGCATAGTTTCAAACACAAAGAGCAAAAATACAAAACTAAAGTAACGAGTTTTCTTGTGCGAATTTTTAATCAAACGAGCAAATCTTTATGTTTTATCAGACCCTCGGCGGTATTCGCTGGGGGTCTTTTTGTATCGTTTTTTAAATGAACGGTTAAAATAAGAAAGATTCTCATAGCCGCAAGAGAGGGCAATATCTAAAATAGAGTCATTTGTCAGCAAGAGAAGACGCGCTGCCATTGAAAGACGGTACGAGGAAAGATATGAAGTAAAAGAGGTACCCATTGCAGATTTGAAAAAACGCATAAAATGAGAAGCAGAAAAGCCAGAAACAGAAGAAATCTCATCAATGGAGATTGTATTCATGTAGTTTGTTTCGATATATTTTAGGACACTTTTGAGTCGTTCAATGTGAGGGTCGTTTTTGGGAGCAGGAATATCGGTGGAATTTGTGAATATGGTGTAGAAGAAGGTAAAAAGAGCCCCCTTAATTGCAAGGCGGTAGCCTTTTGGAAAACTGCTGCTGATACTGTCAATATGATTTAGGCATGATGAGAGAGCAGGGTAATGTTCATCATCACAGCAGACAAGATGCTCAAAGCCAATGGTACCAGCCAAAAAAGGCTCAAAAAATTCACTGCTTAGAGCATCCATGCTTCCAGTACAAAGAAGATCAAGTGAAAAAATAATATTTTCATATTCCATAGAATGTTCAGCCGGGCCTATTGCATGAAGCTGACCAGGACTGACAATAATAATATCACCTGCCTCTACATAAAGAGAGGTAAAATCTAATGTGACGCGTCCACGCCCCTTTTTAATATATATGATTTCCACCTCATCGTGCCAGTGAAGCGGCACCTTCTCAAAATCAAGCGGAATAGAACAAATATACGCATTGTAAGGAAAATCAGGTGTGCTGTGTGATTTTGTCTCATGATAATTTTCGTATTCAGGTATCTGCATTGTGGCTCTCTCCTTAAGATTGGATAGCGGGTTCCAAGCTCCCCCCCCTCATCGTGCAAGCACGATCGGTGGTTGGAGCTTTTGACCCTGGTATCATCATGATAGGATAGTACCATAAAAGGGCGGTATAATGCAAGAAAAATGATAGAAAAAGCAGTAAACTGCATACATCAACTCACGAAAGGAGTTTTAAGAATAATGATGGTAAATGAAATTTGTGAAAAGAAATATAATAAGCCGTTATCTGGCTGCACCAATGAGGAGATTTATTACGCACTGCTTGATATGACAAAGGATCTGGCAGCAAAGAAAGAAAGCGAAGCTGGAAAGAAGAAGGTATATTACATTTCCGCAGAGTTTTTGATTGGAAAGCTGTTATCAAACAACCTTATCAATCTTGGTCTTTACAAGACTGTAAAGGAAGAGCTTGAAGCAGCAGGAAAGGATATTGGTGAGATCGAAGAGATCGAGCCAGAACCATCTCTTGGAAACGGTGGACTTGGCCGCCTGGCAGCATGCTTTTTGGATTCCATGGCAACATTAAATCTGCATGGTGATGGTGTAGGATTGAATTATCATATGGGTCTGTTTAAGCAGGTGTTTGATCACAATTTCCAGAAGGAAACACCAAATCCATGGATTGAAAAAGACAGCTGGCTGATCAAAACTAATGTAAGCTATCCAGTTTCATTTGGTGATCTGACAGTGACCTCACGCATGTATGACATTGAGGTGACAGGCTATGAGGGACGCACAAATAAGCTTCATCTGTTTGATGTTGATACTTTAGATGAGAGTCTTATTAAGGACGGTACCATAAGCTTTGACAAGACAGATATTGCAAAGAATCTGACACTGTTCTTATATCCAGATGACAGTGATGAGGCAGGAAACTTACTTCGTATCTACCAGCAGTATTTTATGGTAAGCAATGCAGCACACTTGATTTTAGATGAGTGTACGGCACGCGGCTGTAAGCTGACCGATTTAGATGAGTATGCTGTTATTCAGATCAATGATACTCATCCGTCAATGGTTATTCCTGAGCTGATCCGTCTGCTTCTTGAGCGCGGCATCACTATGGATGAGGCAGTTGAACTTGTCACAAAGGTATGCGCATACACAAACCACACAATTCTGTCAGAGGCACTTGAGAAGTGGCCGCTTGCATATTTAGAGAAGGTTGTTCCACAGTTAGTTTTGATCATCAAGGAGCTTGATAAGCGTGCAAAGGCAAAATATTCAGATCCGAAGGTAGCGATTATTGATGAGAATGACCGAGTTCACATGGCACATATGGATATCCACTATGGTCACAGTGTAAACGGTGTTGCTTACCTGCATACTGAAATTTTGAAAAATTCAGAGCTTAATGCTTTTTACAAAATTTATCCGGAGAAATTCAACAACAAGACAAACGGAATCACCTTCCGCCGCTGGCTGCTTTCATGTAATGAGGAGCTTTCAGAGGAAATTGAAAATAAGATTGGAAGTGGTTTTAAAAAGGATGCCTGTGAGCTTGAAAAGCTGCTTTCATTCGAAAATGATGACAGCGTATTAGACAGCATTCTTGCGATCAAGAAGGAGAAAAAGCGCCAGCTTGCTGACTATTTAAAGCATACACAGGGTGTTGTTATTGATGAAAATTCTATTTTTGATATTCAGGTAAAGCGTCTTCACGAGTATAAACGCCAGCAGATGAATTTACTCTGGGCAATTCATAAATATCTTGAAATCAAGAATGGAAAGCTTCCTAAGACACCAGTAACGCTGATCTTTGGCGCAAAAGCAGCGCCAGCCTATACAATCGCAAAGGATATCATTCATGCAATTCTTTGCTTACAGCAGATCACAGAGCAGGATCCAGAAGTCAGCCCATATCTGCGCTTAGTTATGGTAGAAAACTACAACGTAACAAAGGCATCAAAAATTATACCGGCATGTGATATCTCCGAGCAGATCTCCTTAGCATCAAAGGAGGCATCAGGAACAGGAAACATGAAGTTTATGTTAAATGGTGCAGTAACATTAGGAACAAGAGACGGCGCAAACGTAGAGATCGGAGAGCTTGTCGGAGAAGATAATATTTACTTCTTCGGAGAGAGCAGCGAGCAGGTAATTGAACATTATAAAAATGCAGATTATTGTGCAAAAGATTACTACACAAAAGACGAAGACATACACACAGCAGTCGATTTCCTTATCAGTGAGCAAATGCTTGAAGCAGGAGACGAAGAAACCTTAACACAGCTTCATAAAGAACTGATAAATAAAGACTGGTTTATGACCCTCCTTGACTTAAAAGAGTATATAGCACGCAAAGAGCAGGTGCTTAATGACTACGCAGATAGAAAGAAATGGGCAAAGAAGATGCTCATCAACATCGCAAAGGCAGGATTTTTCTCATCCGACCGTACTATAGCACAATATAACGAAGAAATCTGGAAGTTATGATAAATATTAAAAAAGGTGGCAGCATAAACACGCTGCCACCTTTTTTTCGTTGATTTTCATCGTTTATTAGGGTAAAATGGAATACAGATAATTTGCGTACAGAAAGGATAAGGGGATATGTATCAGATATTGGTGGTAGATGATGAGCGAATTGAACGAAATGGCATTAAAATGCTGCTGCGCCACATGCAGCTGCCATGTGAGATTGCTGAGGCTGCAAATGGAAGAGATGCGCTTGAGTATTTAAAGGAGCATACGGCAGATATTTTGCTTACAGATGTAAAGATGCCATTTATGGACGGCATTCAGCTGATAGAGGAATGTAAAAAAGACGACAGAAACGAGGATATGAAATGCGTAATCTTTTCGGGCTGCAGTGAGTTTGACTATGCCAGAAAAGCAGTGCGTCTAGGTGTTTCTGATTACATTTTAAAGCCAGTTGATCCGAGTGAGTTTAAAGAGACTATTACACGGGTCATTCAGGAGCTTGAAGCAGAACGTGCCGAGAAAAATATGAAAAAAAAGAGTATGCAGCAAATGCGTGAGCATGCACTATATCAGATTGTAAATGGAGTAAATGTAGCAGAAGTGCTTGAGAAAAGCGGCGGTGTTTTGACAAAATCAGACGTTGATTGCTTTTGCCGTATTCTAATGCTTGAGACAGATGATGATTTTTTCGGAAAAAATGGTGTTGATTTGCAGGAGCGCATTCTGGCAAAAAAAATGAAAGAAGTTTGCGCTAGAGAAGCCTTTCTTTATTTAAATCTGACTCCGCAGCAGTCTATCATCTTATTAAAAGATAGATCTATTGATCCTATTGAGTTTGCAAATAAGCTGCTAGATCAGATTAAAGAGGAATATGAAAATAGTTGTACAGCATCCATTTCTTCAGAAATTTCATGTGCAGAGCAGATTATTTGCGCAATGGATGAGCTTGAGGAGCTTATGGAAAATAAATTTTATCATCCGAATGTCAGACTGTTTTACAGTGGAATGAAGAGCAGTGATTGTGAGATCATTAAAATAGATGATGATACATTAATTAAGCAGATGAAGCAGGATATTCGAATGAAGGATGTTCAGAGCCTGCGTGATCATTTTGAGCGTTTCAGCCAGAGATACAGAAGCCAGACTGCATTTTCCCAGATGTATATCAAATTTTTATTTGCCAACTTACTAAAGGATATTTATGATGCAGTACCAGGAGAGGGAGAGAAGCAGTTAAATACGAAGATTGATCAGCTTTATCGTTCATTTGACTTTGTTCAGGTTACAGATATTGTAAGCGATTCCATAAATCTATTGGAAAAGACATTTTCAGGAAGAGTACAGACAGGCCATCGTGAGGTGGAGGCTGTCAAGCGCTACATTGCTGCTCATTATGGAGATGAAATGAGTGTGGAGCGACTAAGTGAGCTTGTCTATATGGCTCCAAGCTACTTAAGCAGTGTATTTAAAAAAGAAACGGGTCAGAATTTGAATCGTTTTATCAAGAGCGTTCGTATGGAAAAGGCAAAGGATCTTTTGGAGCAGACGATGATGAAAATCGTAGATATAAGCACTGCATGCGGTTATCCAAATGTTTCATATTTTTGCTCAAGCTTTCGTGAGTATTATGGAATTAGTCCACAAAAATTTAGAGAAAGCGGGGATGAAATGATTGAAGAAAAGTAAGCTTGGCAGCCGAATTGTCAGTTGGTTTAGAAATGTAAGGCTTGGTTATAAGCTGGCCATTGTATATGCGCTGTCAGGTTTTCTTCCTGTTGTGGCGGTGCTGTCAGTTACTTATGTTCAGATGAAGCAGATTTTATTGCAAAATGAGAGAGACAGTATGGAATCGTATCTGTATCAGGCACTTGCCTCAATGGAAAATAAGCTTGCAATCTACACAAATTTAAATAACTATATTTGCTACAACCAGACAATCTCACAGGTGATTGGATACCAGTATGATTCAGTGTATGAGATGTACAATCAGCTTGTTACGATACTTGACCCAATGCTTGCTTCACTGAAATATTTTCACAACGATGTTGGCAAAGTTACGATTTATGTAGATAAGGATATGATCAAGCATGGTGACACGCTGGCACCAATTTCAGAGATTATAGATACTAATTGGTATAGGAGTGTGGCAGATTCTGGAGAAATGCAGTGGTTTGTTGATAAAAATGAAGAAATTGTGTTTGGGGTAAGCCCAATGAGTATGCTAAAGCGCTATGGATTAGATGGTATTTTGTACATTAGCGTTGAGTATGACAGCATGTTTGAGACATTTAAGCAGACACTTCAGAATAATTATGGCATTGTTGTTTTCGATGAGAAGGGCAATGCAGTGTATGAAAAAGCATTCTTTGATAAAAAATATCGGGAATATGAGTTAAACGCCGCGCAGCTTCTTGATCAGAAGAAAAATCAGGAAAATGAGTATACGATTCTTTCAGAAACATCATCTGCGACTGGATGGACAGCATGTTTGTATAAGCCAAATAGCTTAATAGTATGGTCAGTAACGCCAATTACACGAATTGCGCTTATTGCGGTGTTTATTATGACACTGATGTCAGTGATAGCCATGATGATTTTGACGAGCTTTGTTACAAAGAGGATTAGAAGACTTAGATCTGGAATGAAAGAGGTAGAGCAGGGAAATTTTGAGGTTAATATTACTAGTGACAGCCGTGATGAGATAGGTGATCTTGTCAATGGTTTTGATTCAATGCTTCTTCAATTAAATACCTTAATCAAGGAAGTTTATGAAGGACGTATTAAAGAAAAGGAATATGAAATGAAGGCGCTTCAGGCGCAGATCAACCCCCACTTCCTATACAATACGCTGTCGCTAATTAATTGGAAGGCAATTGAGGCAGATGCGGAAGATATAAGTAAAATTACGCTGGCACTTTCTACCTTTTACCGAACCTCGTTAAACAAAGGAAAGAATGTCATGTCACTCTCAGATGAGCTTCGTAACATGCGTTCTTATCTTGATATTCAGCTGATGATGCATGACTACGAATTTGATGTGGAGTTTGATGTAGATGAATCAATTGGTCAGTATCAGTCATTAAACCTTATGCTTCAGCCTCTTATTGAAAATGCTATTGCTCATGGAATCGATGTGAAGACAGACGGCAGAGGAAAGCTGACGATTACTGGAAAGGAAGATGGTGATCTGATAGTTTTGACTGTAGCAGATAATGGTGTAGGCATGAGTGATGAGCAGGCGGCTCGTATTTTAACAGAAGAGTCAAAGGGATATGGTGTTAGAAATGTCAATGAGCGCATAAAGCTTTACTATGGAGAACAGTATAGTCTTCAGATTGAAAGCAAAATAGGGCAGGGAACCAAGGCGAGTATCAGGATTCCAAAGAGAATATCGTAATTTCAGAAAAAAACAACATGAATCTAATATTTTTGATATATACGGAATCACCAAAATTTCTTATAATAATGACATAAGGATTTCCGAATGGAAACAGAAAACAGGGAGGATTTTGTATTATGAAATTTAGAAAAGCATCCAGTTTATTTTTAGCAGGCGCTATGTGTTTATCAACTTTTGGCGGTGCAATGAGTGTATTCGCTGATGAAGAGACAAGCTCAGAGGCAGCAGAGGCAGAAACAGTAGATTATTCCGCAGAGGATCCGATTACAGCAACTATCACTGTATGGGGACCAGCAGAGGATCAGGCAGAAGAGTACGGCGAGTGGCTGCAGAAGCGCTGCGAAGCATTCAATGAGCTTCATGTAAACTGGGATCTTACATTTGAGTATGGTACCTGCTCAGAGGGAGATGCAGGAAAGACTATTTCTCAGGATCCATCTGGTTCGGCAGATGTTTACATGTTTGCAAATGACCAGCTTCAGATGCTGATCGATGCAGGTGCAATCGCAGAGCTTGGCGGAAAGACTGTTGATTATATTAAGAATACAAACTCCGATGCAATCGTAGATTCTGTAACAGTAGATGATTGTGTATATGGTGTTCCGTTCACAACTAATACCTGGTATATGTTCTACGATAAGAGCGTATATGATGATGAGGATGTTAAGAGCCTTGATACCATGCTGGAAAAGGGTAAGGTTTCCTTCCCGTTAACAAACTCCTGGTATATTGCTTCTTTCTATGTAGGAAACGGCTGTACATTGTTTGGTGAGGATGGCAAAGATGAGGAAGCTGGCATTGATTTTGCTGGTGAGAAGGGTGCAGCAGTTACCAAGTATCTTGTAAATCTTGTAGGAAATAAGAACTTTGTAAATGATGAGTCTGGTGTTGGCGTTTCTGGTATGTGTGATGGAAGCATCAATGCAATGTTTAGTGGTTCTTGGGATTACACCAAGCTGTCAGAAGCAATGGGTGATAACCTTGGAATCGTAAAACTTCCAACATATAACTTAGACGGTGAAGATATCCAGATGGAGTCATTCGCAGGTTCTAAGGCAATCGGTGTAAATCCTAACTGTGAGTATCCGCAGGTAGCAGTAGCACTGGCACTGTTCCTTGGAAATGAGGAGTCACAGCAGTTGCACTATGATGCAAGAAGCATCGTTCCGTGCAACACTGCTTTATTAGAGGAAGAGGATATCCAGAAGGATGAGCTTGTAATTGCTCAGAATGAGACATTTGATGAGACTTCTATTCTGCAGCCATTCGTAAGCGCTATGAATAATTACTGGACACCGGCAGAGAACTTCGGTAAGTCTATCGTAAACGGTGAAGTTACATTAGACAATGCAGAAGAGATGACTGATAAGTTAAGCGATTCAATGAATCAGAGCGTCGTTGACTAAATAAAAAGTGAAATAAAATAAAGAGCTCCGGGTTCCGCCTTGCGGGCCTGGAGCATTTATTTTCAAATTCATGTAACTATTAAGATTTAACGGGAGGTTTTTTATGTCCGAAAAGAAAAAAAGGGGCAAAGAATTTGATAATCCGTACTCTGTTGCGAAAGCAATTACAAAGGGAAATGTATTGACAAAGCTTTCCATGGTTGTACTCGGACTCGGAAATATTGCACATCATCAGATAATAAAGGGTCTTGGTATGCTTGCCATTGAAATTGCTTTTATCGCATTTATGGTGATGAAAGGTGCAGGCTATATTGTAGATCTTGTTCACCTTGGAGGACAAGAGCAGCAGAAGGTATGGAGTGAGGCAAAGCAGATTTATGAGTATACAAAGGGTGATAATTCACTTCTTATGCTTTTGTTTGGTGTGGCTACATGCTTTTTAGTTGCAGCATTTATTATTTTCTGGCGTGGAAGCGTAAAGAGTGCATATAAAATGCAGTGTCTGTCAGAGGCTGGTAAAAAGATTCCTACTTTTAAGGAAGATATCAAGAGTCTTTTTGATAAAGATCTGCATCGTACACTTCTTACACTGCCAATTCTTGGTATACTAATTTTCACAGTTCTTCCGCTTGTATTCATGATTTGTATGGCATTTACAAATTATAGTAAGGTAGATGCTCATACAACAATCTTTAATTGGGTAGGACTGGCCAATTTTGAGAAGGTATTAAATATTGGTGATTCCATTGGAAGTACATTCTGGTCAGTACTTGGCTGGACTCTTATCTGGGCTGTAGCAGCGACTTTTAGTAACTATATCTTAGGTATGATTCTTGCAATTGTCATCAACCGTAAGGGTACAAGATGTAAGGCATTCTGGCGTTTTTGCTTTGTCCTTTCAGCAGCAGTTCCGCAGTTTGTTTCACTGCTGTTAATGAGAACGATCTTTAGTCAGAATGGTATTGTAAATACGTTATTATTAAATGCAGGCATCATTGAAAAGGCTATTCCGTTCTGGTCAAATACAATGCTGGCACGAGTGATGGTAGTTGTAATCAATATCTGGGTTGGTATTCCATTTACCATGCTTCAGGTAACTGGTGTTCTTCAGAATATTCCGGCAGATTTGTATGAGGCGGCAACAGTGGATGGTGCAGGTCCAGTGAGAACATTTTTCTCAATCACACTGCCGTATATGCTGTTTGTGACAGGTCCGTATCTTATTACAACCTTTACTGGAAATGTAAATAACTTTAATGTAATTTATCTGCTGACAGCCGGAAATCCTACACCTGTAGGATCAACAGCAGGAAGGACGGATCTTCTCGTTACCTGGCTGTATAAGCTGACAGTTGATAACCAGTATTATAATCTTGGTGCAGTCATCGGTATTTTGACCTTCGTGGTTCTGGCCGTTGTATCACTGATCACGTATCGGAATACAGGTTCCTATAAGAATGAGGAGGGCTTCCAATGATGAAAAAGCAAAATACTGCTTCGGCAAAAAGAAAAAGATTTATTACAAATACAATAGTTCATGTGATTCTTGCTGTTTTGGCAGTTATTTGGGTCATTCCGATTGCGTGGATTATTATGATCAGCTTTAGAGGAGAGAGTGGACAATATATTTCCACACTTATTCCGAAGACATTTACACTGAACAACTATAAGAAGCTGTTTACAGATACGCAGATTTTAAATTTTCCGCAGATGTTTATTAATACACTTATCATCTCAATTTTCTCTTGCGTAATCTCTACCTTCTTTGTTTTGTCGGTATCATATTGTATGTCACGTATGCGTTTTAAGATGAGAAAACCGATGATGAACATTGCACTTATTCTTGGTATGTTTCCGGGCTTTATGTCAATGATCGCTGTTTACTATATTTTAAAGTCAGTTGGTCTGTCAGAGGGTGCGATGATTCGTGTAGCATTAGTGCTTGTATATTCTGGCGGTGCGGGCTTAGGCTTTTATATTGCAAAAGGCTTTTTTGACACTATTCCAAAGTCTATTGATGAGGCTGCTTATCTGGATGGTGCGACAAGATTTCAGGTGTTTACAAAGATAACTATTCCGCTTAGTAAGCCTATTATTGTCTACACGATCCTGCAGGCATTTATGGCACCATGGCTTGATTTCATCTTTGCGAAAGTTATTTGCCGTGCGAATGCAAAGTACTATACGGTATCAATTGGTCTTTGGAACATGCTTGAAAAGGAATATGTAAACAGTTGGTTTAACTGCTTCGCAGCAGGTGCCGTGCTGATTTCCATTCCGATTGTCATTTTATTTATGTCAATGCAAAAATGCTACCAGGAAGGTGTATCAGGAGCTGTTAAGGGATAAAAACGGAGAATGTCTATGGAAAAGAAAATCCCAAAAAGTGTGTTGGCAGTGATGTTTGTATCGGTGCTGTCTGTTTGTCAGACAGTGCCGGCAAACGAATTAGCAAAAAAAGAGCAGTGGGAGTATGCCAGTACAACACCTGATGGCAAATATCCAGAGCTTGTAACATACACGCTTGGAAAAATGACTGGAGCAAATAACTCCAATCTTCCTAAAGGTGAGACTTACGAGAACAATGCTTATACACGTTATCTGCGTGAGTACTTTAACATTCAAAATAAGGATGTATTTGAGGAAAAGAATGATCAGTATAATGTCAGTGTGTCAGTGGCTATGTCTTCGGATAATCTTCCTGATTTAATGCTTGTAGGGAGTATTGAGGATTTGCGCCAGCTCGTAGCGCTTGATTTGATTGAGGATTTGACAAAAAGTTATGAAAATTGTTTAACAGACCGGATCAAAGATATTTATGCAAGCTACGGAGAGGGCATAATAGATGGTGTTACCTTTGATGGAAAAATAATGGCAATTCCAGAGACAAATATTGATGATGGTCCAAACCTTTTATGGCTAAGGCGCGACTGGATGGATAAGCTAGGTCTTGAAAGTCCTAAAACAATAGAGGATGCAGAGGCAATTGTTCAGGCATTTATAGAGAAGGATCCTGGTGAAAATGGAGAAGGCAAGACAGTTGGTTTTGTATGTGATCCGGAGTTATCGGGTGAGTGCGGCTACAGCAGCGAATATTTGATGGATATTGTGTTTGCAGCAAATGGTGCCTATCCGAAACAATGGATTGAAGATGAAAATGGAGAGGTCTCTTACGGATCAGTTTTGCCGCAGGCAAAAGATGCATTGGCTAAGCTTAAAAGCATGTATGAGCGCAATATATTAGATCAGAATTTTTTGCTTCGTACCTCTGTAAACAATATTGAACTCATAACGAAGGGACTTTGCGGATCATTTTTTGGACCTTGGTGGGCAGCGAATAATCCACTTATGGAAGCTATTGCAGCTAATCCCGATGCTGTTTGGGAGCCATTTCTTATTCAGACAGATGACGATGGAAGCACAAGCTATTATTCACAAAATCCAACTTACAAGTATGTTGTTGTGAGAAAGGGTTATGAACATCCTGAGATCGCCTGCAAAATTATAAATGGATTGTTTGATTATGTGCGCTATGATGGAACATATAACAGTGAGTTTGAAGAATATTATCAGAACAATGTAGATCCAACAGCCAGACCACTTGCAATCAATGTTGATTACAGCTATGCGCTGACAAAATGTTATCACGAATTAACAGATGTGCTTTCAGGAAAAAAAGAACCAGAAGATCTTGATTTATTGGAGTATTCATATTATAGATCCTGTAAGGCCTATCTGGATAACACAGATAGTGCTACGCCAGAGGAGTGGGCGGCATACACCTCTCGAATCACAGCCTGCTCTTTGCTGGCGGATGCAAAAACAAATAAGGTTGAATCACTTTATTTTGATGAGACAGAAACTATGGGCACGCAGTGGTGGAAGCTTCGCCAAATGGAAAAAGAATATTACCTTCAGATCGTCACAGGAGAGCGTGACATTGATGCATTTGATGAATTTGTCACCAAATGGTATGAAAATGGAGGCGAGACTATCACGCAGGAAGTCAGGGAGGCTGTACATTAACAGAATAACCCCGCAAGGCAAACTTTGCTTTGCGGGCTTTTCTTTTGCGCACGAGTACGGTATAATAAAAAAGGCTGATTTCTAGCGGAATCGAGTTGAAAATATGGCATAGTGTAAAGATTTGTTCAATGCCGGTAAGGAGAGGTACAGCTATGGTAGATCGCGTAAAAGGAGTAGAGAAGGTAACTGATAATCCATTTTTAAATCTCTATAATTTTGATGTTGAAAAAAGAAATGGAAAAACAGGCAAATATTATGTGGCATCCAGAAAGAAGGATCCAACGCAGCTTAAAGCTGCAACTCATAAAAATACATCTGATGGTGTAATTATTTATAGTGTATATGGAGAAAAAAAGGATAAAATCGTGCTTGTAAAGCAGTTTCGTTATCCAATCAATGCATATGTGTATGAGTTTCCGGCAGGACTTGTAGAGCCAGGTGAGGAGATGGCACAGGCAGGTATACGTGAAATTTACGAGGAGACAGGGCTTGTTTTCGAGCCAAAGGTTACAGAAGGTGCATACACAAGACCATTTTTTACGACAGTCGGTATGACAGACGAAAGCTGCGGAACAATCTATGGCTACTGTAGTGGAACGCCAACAAACGAGCACGAGGAAGAATCAGAGGATATCGAGATTGTATTAGCAGACCGTGAAGAATGTAAGCGCATTTTAAAGGAAGAAAATGTAGCAATTATGTGTGCATACATGCTTATGCACTTTATTCATACCAAAGGAGATCCGCTGGCATTTTTGGATGAGCAGTAAGAAAGTGTAATTGCCTTGATGTTTTTCATGAACCGTGGTATGATAACCTTGTTTCGCAAAAATATAAAAAAGCTCTTTTAGGTGTAAGGTTGGAAAGAGAGGCAAATCATGAAAGAGGTAAAAACAGGACTTGTTCTTGAAGGCGGTGCCATGAGAGGAATGTATACGGCAGGTATTCTGGATGTTTTGATGGAAGAAAAAATACAGGTGGACGGCGTGATTGGAGTTTCGGCGGGAGCTGTATTTGGCTGTAACTATAAGTCTGGACAGATAGGAAGAACTCTGCGTTACAATATGAAGTTTTGTGGTGATAAGCGTTATGGCACACTTCATTCACTTTTAAAAACAGGTGATATTTATGATGTTGATTTATGCTATCATCAGATACCAGAGATTCTTGATCCATTTGACAATGAGGCATTTGCCAAAAATCCAGCAGAATTTTTTGTGGTTTGCACAGATGTGGAAACAGGAAAGGCTGTCTATCACAAGTGCACAGATTGCGGCAGAGATGATCTTAAGTGGATGCAGGCATCTGCATCAATGCCGCTTGTATCAAAGGTGGTAGAAATAGATGGATATAAGCTGCTTGACGGCGGCGTTGCCGATTCTATTCCGATCATGTGGTTTCGCAGACAAGGATACAAAAAAGATCTTGTCATTTTAACAAGACCTGAAGGGTACCAAAAGAAAAAAATGAAATTTCAAGGTGCCATAAACAAAATCCTTCATCGTTATCCAAATCTGGCTAAGGCGATGGCACACCGCTATGTGATATACAACAAAACACTAAAGAAGATTGATGAATTAAAGGAAAAAGGTGAAGTCATGGTGCTTCGCCCAAGTCGTCTGATCGAAGTGTCAAGACTTGAAAAGGATCCAGAAAAGTTAAAAGCATTGTATCAGCTTGGCCGAGAGGATGCAATGAAAAATTTGGATCAGATTCACGCATTTTTAAGTAAATGAGCCGCATAGGCGGCAGAATGGGAGGGCAGTATGGTAGCACAAAAATATAAAGACATGCTTCAGAAAAAATCAGTGATCCGTACATTATCCGAATTTGCAACAAAGAGAGGACAGGAGATTGGATACGAGAACGTTTTTGATTACAGTTTAGGAAATCCATCCGTTCCTGTTGTGCAGGACTACACAGACAATACTATTCGCCTACTTCAGACAAAGACATCGAGCGAGCTTCACGGCTACAGCCCGAGTGTCGGACTGCCTTCATTTAAAGAAAAGGTGGCTGCATCGCTTAACAAGCGTTTTGATATGAACTATACGGCAAATCATATTTTTCCAACCTCAGGAGCTGCGGGAGCCTTAGCTCATGCACTTCGTGCAGTAACATCTCCGGGAGACGATGTGCTTACATTTGCACCGTATTTTCCAGAGTATAACTGCTATGTAGGCATGACAGGAGCAAATCTGAGAGTGGTACCAGCAAACACAGCTGATTTTCAGGTGGACTTTGAACAGTTTGAAAAGATGCTGACGTCAAATGTGTCAGCTGTTTTGATCAACACACCGAACAATCCATCTGGTGCTGTATACTCAGCAGAAACGCTAAAAAAGTTGGCGCAGCTAATGGAAGACAAGCAAAAAGAGTATGGCCATGATATTTTTATAATCTCCGATGAGCCATACAGAGAAATCGTATTTGATGGAAAGAAAGCACCATATGTATCAAAGTTTTATGACAATACGCTTTCATGCTATTCGTTTTCCAAGTCACTTTCTCTTCCAGGTGAGCGTATAGGTTATGTTGCTGTTAATCCAACATGTACCGATGCTGATTTGTTAGTGCCAATGATGTCCCAAATCTCAAGAGGAATCGGACACAACTGTCCATCATCACTTATTATGATGGGTGTGGAGGATGTGTTAGATGAGACGTCTGATATGACTGTCTATGAGACTAACATGAATCTGCTCTATGACAAACTCATTGAGTTAGGATTTTCCTGTGTGCGTCCGTCAGGAACATTTTATATTTTTCCAAAGGCTCTTGAGGAGGATGCAGTGGCATTTTGCAACAAGGCATTAAAGTATGACCTGGTGTTAGTTCCAAGTGATTCCTTTGGATGCCCTGGATATTTTCGTATGGCATATTGCATCGATACAGAGAAGGTTGTGCGCTCACTCGATGCATTGGAGCGCTTTGTAAAGACAGAGTATCCGGACAGATAAGTCAGGCAAACAAAAACGTAATAAACAAGGAGTGTTTCGAATGAATAAAAAAGAAGTATCCGAGATTAAAAGTCTTTTTAAGAGAGACGGCGGTGCAATTGACCGCATTTGCGGCTGCCTGATAGATGGTGAGCAGCAGATCCGCATGACATTTAGCGATATGTTTTTGTCGCTGTCACAGGAGGAAATCGACAAGTATTTTGAAATTTTCCGAAAGGCGCTTTCTGGAAGTCTGGGTAAAAATCTTCATTCACTCGATTACACGCTTGATCAGGAACTTTCGGGGGAAGGCCATAAGCGTTTGATGCAGCTAAAGGCGACTGGATTAAAGGATGAAACTGTTTTAGAGGAGTTTTACAAGTCGGTAGCAGAGACATATCATTTTGGTGAAAGCTACTATGTAGTTATGATCCATTGTAATTATGACGTTCCGGGAAGAGGAAGCGACAACTTAGATATGGATGATGCTTCAGAGGAGGTATATGAATTTATCCTTTGCTGCATCTGTCCTGTTAAGCTGTCAGAGGCTGGTTTGTGCTACAATACACAGACAAACCGCGTCGAGGAACGTATGCGTGATCAGTGGATAGAGGCTCCTGTAAATGCCTTTTTATTCCCTGCATTTGACGATCGCAGCAGTAATATTCACAGCCTTTTGTATTATACAAAAAAGACAGAGGAGCTTCACGAAGACTTTATCAATGATTGTATCGGTGGTCCGGCACCTATGTCCTTTAAGACGCAGAAGGCTGTATTTCAGGAGATCATAGAGGAGACTGTCGGAGATGTTGTAAACTATGATACTGTTTGCCAGATTCAGGAGAATCTGACAGAGCTGATTGAGGAGCATAAGGAAGAGCCGCAGCCTTTCAAGCTTCAAAAATCAGATGTAAAAAAGCTTCTTCAAAATAGTGGAATCAAAGAAGAAAAGCTTGAAAATTTCGAGCAAGTCTATGAGGAGACTGCAGGAGAGGATGCTTTCTTTCAGGCGGCAAACTTAGTTGAGGCAAAAAGCGTTGCCGTCAAGACTCCGGATGTGACAATAAAGGTCAGTCCGCAGCGCATGGATCTTGTACAGATCCAATTAGTAGAGGGACGCCGCTGCATTGTAATTCCGATGGAGGACGGCGTACAAATTAATGGAATGAATGTAACTATGGAGGGTACAAATGGAACAGATTGAGAAGATCTTTAAGATCAGGGAGAACCATACGACAGTGAAAACAGAAATCATTGCCGGTTTGACCACATTTATGACGATGGCGTACATCATCGCCTTAAATCCGAATCTTCTGACTGGATTTGGTGCAGAGGGACAGAATTTATGGAATGGTGTATTTTTAGCGACTTGTATCGCATCCTTTATCGGTATGATGGTAATGGCGTTTGTTGCAAATAAGCCATTTGCCATGGCTCCTGGTATGGGATTAAACAGCTTTTTTGCTGTAGTTGTTGCCAATATTGTTGGTATGACGGGCATGAGCTATCTGGAGTCTTTCCAGTCAGCACTGTGCATCATTTTACTTGAAGGAATTATCTTTATTATCCTGTCTGTATTAAATATTCGAGACAAGATTGTAAATGCGATTCCGCTTGGTGTTCGTCTTGGTATCTCCCCGGCAATCGGTCTTATGCTTTTAAATATCGGTGTTGGTTCCAACGCTGGTATCTATTCAGAGAATGGCGGACCATTCTTTGTAATGAGAGATTTTTTTGGTGCGTTGACACCGAGTGTTGCTCAGGATGCAATGGGAAGCGGCTACACCCAGATGGTTCTGACAGTAGTAACTATGTTTATCGGTTTATTTGTTATCATCGTTCTGGCACAGAAGGGTGTAAAGGCAGCTGTAATTCTTGGTATGCTTGCAGCATCTGTTATTTACTGGGCAGGTGAGGCAATCTTTCTTGGAACTAATCCATTTGCAGGTCTTGAGGGTGCAAGCTTCGTACCTCCATTTGCAGATATGGCAGAGACAACTCTGTTCCATTTTGATTTTGCCGGCTTTGTAAAGATCGGCTGGTTCACAGCAATCACACTTATCATTACCTTCTGCATTATCGATATGTTTGATACCATCGGAACACTTGTTGGTACTGCATCACGTGCAGGTATGGTTGATAAGGACGGAAATATGCCGCAGATGAAGGAAGCACTGTTAGCAGATGCAGTTGGAACTGTAGCAGGTGCGATTACTGGTACCTCAACAGTCACGACATTCGTAGAGTCTGCATCTGGTGTTGAGGCAGGCGGAAGAACTGGTCTGACTGCATTTACAACTGGAATTTTATTCCTGGCATGTATGTTCATCGCACCAATCGCAGCAATTATCCCGGCAGCAGCAACATCTTCAGCACTGATTTATGTTGGTATCCTGATGATCTCTGGTCTGTCAAAGGTAGATTTTACTGATATCTATCAGACTGTTCCAGCAGCAATCATGTTAATCTCTATGCCAATCTCCGGATCTATCGGACATGGTATTGGTCTTGCACTGATCTCCTATACAATCATGAAGGTATTCACCGGAAAGGCAAAGGACGTATCTGTACTGACCTATATTATTTCAGCAATCTTCTTATTAAAGTTCTTCTTAGTAGTTTAAAAATAAAAAAGCATCGCCATCGAAAGTGGTATGCTCCCCGTCAAGAGGACAATAAAAAATAATAAATTTTTGTATCGTCAGCCATGCTATGGCTGGCGATA